>TARA_B110000305_G_scaffold230045_1_pt1 | contig 16033 bp, 15 predicted proteins | sample TARA_B110000305 | Tara Oceans TARA_B110000305 (sample SAMEA4397930) | marine metagenome | biome: Polar Biome; feature: [SRF] surface water layer (ENVO:00010504); material: water (ENVO:00002006), including particulate matter (ENVO:01000060) such as... | depth 5 m | reverse complement strand
AAATCCTCACCAAAATAGTTCGACTTCACTCCCTTTACCTCCACTAAGCGGGGCAAACTCACTTTTATTGAGATTTGTCCCTTTTTAATTTATCTTTAAATTAAATGCTAGTGAAGCCCTTGTGAAACAATATGTTTTTAGGACATTTAAATCAACAAAATAATATTTCAATAACAAACAATTTACTTTCTAAAAAAAAAACAATACTTTTAGGTTGTAATTTTAAAAGTTTAATATGATTACATATAATTCAAAAGAAATACTTTTTGTGTATTTTTTTATTTTATCAATTTCAATAGGTGCACTGTACTACACTGGACAAAAAGTATTTGCCAATAAATTTCCGATAGAAATTTCGGAGAGCTCTCAGGACTCTTATATTCAGATAAACTATTCTGATAGTGACACCATAGACGCTATTGAAAATTCAAATCTGGCAGAGTTATTCAACATGCTTATATGAAATCAAATTACTCTTATAAATTTAAGGGCATCCCCACCAGTGATTATATTTGTAAATATATGTGGACCGATCGAAACGGAAATAAGTATTTTAATACAGACAATAAATCGATGCAATTTAATGTAAATAAAGTAGGGGCTTTGTTATTACAATGGAAAATCTGTTAGTGGTAATCTAACACAATCAGGTATCTCTGAGGATAATTTTTTTATTAAAAATACAATTACTAATCTAAATAAAAAATATGGAAGGTTTTAAAAAATGTTCAAAAGATCACTTTTACAAAGAAGATTTAACTAAGTGTCCTTACTGTCCTGAAAATAATTCTTCAGGTGATGTAAACACTGAATTTTTATCTAATACGGAAGCAAATTCTGAAAATGAATCCTTAAAAACTCAAGTTTTTGGTGGTCAAGATGCTGCAAAAACAACAAACTTAAAGGAACAAAATACAAACGACGCATTTGATGCAACAAAAACTATGATTGTTGGAGCACAACAAAGTTCTTCAAAAGATACTTCTGGTACACAATTCAGAAGACGACTGAGAGGATGGTTGGTGAGCTTTGATATAGAGGATTTTGGTGTTGATTTCAAAATACTTGAAGGAAGAAATATGATTGGATCAAAATCTTCAAATGAGATTACAGTTCAAGACACTCAGGTTTCTTCTGTTCACGCACTCATTTTATGCAGAAAAGACACTTTCTTACTTTCCGATGAAATGTCATCAAATGGAACGACTGTTAATGATTTAGAACTGTCTCCAAGAAATCCTGCCGAACTAAATGATGGAGATGAAATCAAAATAGGAAATACAACTTTGCTTTTCAAAAAGGCTTTCAAATAATCTAGAATTATGAAAAAATTTGGCATACACTTATGGGTACTATTTTTTTGCTTTATAAATTTAGAAGCTCAAGTTAAAGTAAACAGTGAAGTTAAATTAATAAATTATCCTTCAATAAGTTTTGATGTTTCTAACAGAAACCCAAACTTTAAAACAGAAAATAATTATAATTTTTTTAAAATATCTGGTTCAAATCAAGTCCTCATTGACTCTGTTTTGATGACTCAAGTGAAAGACACAGTTAACTATTCAAAAAAAAATAAATGTGTTTTAATCTTAGTCGAGTCAATCAATAATGTACAGAGAATTGAACAGGTTAATACTTTTTTTAGAGCGCTAGAAAATTCCATACCAAAATTTGTTAACCCTGGAGATTTAATTCAAATTGCCTCCTTTCATTTAAGACAAGATAATACCAAAATAATCAACCTTTTACACACGGACTTTACCGATGACATAAAAGTGCTGAAAGATGCTATTGAAAATTACGATGCATCAAAGAATAAAGAGACAAAGGTTGTTTCTGAAATCCCAGGCGCAATTTTGGAGGGTATTGATTTATTGGTTGACGTTCAAAAAGATTATAGTAAATCTATTTTATTACTTTCTGAAGAACGAACTAACAAGTACTCAACTCAAAAAACATTTGTAAATGTTATAAAAATAGCACAAGAAAAGGATATTGTAATAAATACCATTAAGTATAATCGTTCTGATTATCGTCAACATACAAATCCAATTTTAGCGGCTGAAACATATGGAGAGTCTAATGTACTTAAGCTAAGTCGAGGTAATTTAAAAAAAACTAATCCTACAAAACAATTTCAAGCAGATACTCTAATAAGTTATGTGTTAAATAACGTTGTTAGACGTTCTAAAGGTACTATTGCAAAAGCTACACTGGTTCTTGAAGATGTTTACAGTGACGGTAGAGAACAACAAATCATTATAAAAGAACTTAATTCACCCTATAGTAGTGAATTTATTTACAATGCGCCAGGGAATTGGTATTTCGGTCAGTTTCAAACAAACCCATTTCTTACAATTTCTTTTAGTATTTTACTCATAATTTTAATATTATTAGCCACAAAAAAAATTAAAACTAAGCAGAAAGTTAATAAATTAAAATTATTGAAGGAGGCAAAACAACAGAGAGAAAATAATTTAAAACAGCAAACTGAAATTTTAAATCAAAAAAAAGAGATTGTCTCTATAAAAAAACTTGAGCAAGTTCGTAAAAATGATTTACATGCCGCTCAATTACTAAATGATAAAAAAATTAAAGAAGATAAATTGCTTCAACAAATGAAAGCTTTAGGAAATTTCCCAATTTTAAAATTTTCGGATTCCAAAAAAAGTGATTCTTTTGAAATTAATAAACCCTTAATTAGTTTTGGAAGAGATAAAAATACAAGTGATGTTCATATTTCAAATTTAAACATTTCCAGAAAACACTTTTCTATTGTATTTAAAGCATCCAACTATATGATTATTGACAATAATAGTACTAATGGAATGATTATTAATGGATATAAACTTAAAAGTAGCACTCTTAAGCATGGTGATATTATTGAAATTGCAGATGCTACATTTACATTTTACCTATAAAATTAACAGATGAAATTAAATTATTTTTCAAAGACAGTCGTAGGTCTAGTTCGCAAAGCTAATGAAGATTGTATTGGCCAAATTACGACACCAAATAAATCCAATATTAACCTTCGTATTGTGTGTGATGGAATGGGAGGTCATGTTGGGGGTGCTAAAGCTTCAAATATTGCGGTCAAGTCCATAAGTGAGTATTTTTTAAATAATCCTAATCCAGTTCCTCAAATAGCCCTAAATGAGGCTATTTGTTTTGCTAATTTGCAAATTTTTGGTTTTGCACAGGCAGAGCCAGAATTTAAGGGGATGGGGACAACCTGTACGGTCTTATTGGAGATTGAAGGATTGGTTTACATTGCCCACGTAGGTGATAGTAGAATTTACATTAACACAGATAAAAAACTATACAGGATAACTAAAGATCATTCTTATGTTCAAGGTTTAGTTGATAAAGGAATAATTACTGATCAACAAATGGAAACCCACCCAAAAAAAAACCAACTGACACGGGCGCTTGGAATTGGGGAAGAAGTTAAAGTTGAAGTCGCTTCAAAGCCCATTTTAGCCAAATGCGGAGACTCTTTTTTATTGTGTTCTGATGGATTAAATGGACTTATTAATGACCGAATGATTAACTCGGTCATTAACACAAATGACACACTTGAAACAAAATGCAATAATCTTATAACTATGGCGGAGGCAGCTGGAGGGCATGACAACATTTCTGTTGATCTGATTGAAGTGCTTGAAAGTGAACACATCAATACACAGTTTGTAAATAAAAATAATGAAGATTTAATCGATACAAAAACAAAACAAATTATAATTGATCCCACAAATCAGAAAAAAAACGCAGTTGGCTTTCAAAAAAACAAATTGACTATTGCATTAATTACTCCTATAATACTATTTGCTGCATATTTTGGATATTTTCATTTCCAAGGCATGAAGGGTGATTCAGTCAACCCGCCGTTTAAACCAGAAACAGAAAAAGAAGGAGGAGATATTATAACTCCAACAGTAACAGACACAATAAAAGTTGTTGTTGAGGAATTCTGGGCTAAGTCAACACTCAACGAAGAATTTAAGATTGAAGTTGATAAAAAAGTAGGAGAACAAAATTATTGTGATGACTGTCCCTTGTTCTACAGAAAAGGAAGTAACAAACCGATTTCAATTTTTAAATATAGAAACCAAGTCAAAACAATTAACATTGGAGATTACTTAATTGTGACTGTCAGTGACGGTAAAATTAAATTACCTAAAATAAATGAGAAAAAAAAGATTGAAAAAAGTGAACCTAAGAATATGTATTCTAAAGTTAGAAAAGAAAAAGAACAATTAAAAAGAGAAAAAGAACGATTAAAAAGAGAAAAAGAACAATTAAAAAGAGAAGAATTAGAAAATGATCGATTAGAGAACGAAAAAATAAAAACTGAAGAGGCGGAATTTAAAGTTAAAAAAACCGAAGTTGATAACTCAAAAAATAATAAGACCCAACCTAAAATAATTACACCTGTTGAGTCAAAAAATAAATCCGTTGATACTATTAAAAAGAAGAAGATAAGAGAAAAAGAGGAGAAGAAAAAGTCGAAGAAAAAGGAGGAAAAGGTGAAAAAGGAGAGGGCAACAGGATTTGATATATTAAATAAAAAATAAAGTTTATGTTTCCAGACTTAGGAACAAAATACATATATGTTAGAGAAATAGGAAATGGTGGCACAGGTGTTGTTAATCTAGCTGTGGATACCCATACTGGATTTCAAGTTGCTGTGAAATCTTTGTTTAAGAGTCATTTTGAAAACAACCCAGCCATGGTGAAGCGTTTTAAAATCGAAGCAAATATTTATTTAATGCTTTCCCACCCAAACATTGTAAAATTAAAGGATTTAATTTTAAAGGATGGAGCTCATTTGGTTATGGATTATGTGGAAGGTATGACATTAGAAGAATACATTAGAACGGTTACAGGTCCAATTCCCTCTGAAGTGGCCATGGCAATCATAAAAGAAATTGCTGCGGCTATTGGATATGCACACACAAAACAAATTCCAATTCCTGGCTACAATGGCGTATTACATTTGGATATCAAACCAAGTAATATACTTATAAGTAATTCCGGTAAAATTAAGGTTATTGACTACGGAATTTCTCAAGGTAGTAAAGAGGATCGTATGGATCAGATCGTAGGAAGTCTAATGTATATGGCACCTGAGCAACTTCAGTTAGAATCAACTTTAGACCATCGAACAGATATATACGCTCTTGGTGTCTTATTACATCAAATGCTTACGGGAACAACACCCTATTCATCAAAAGATAGTAGAGAAGAAATTACTCGAAAAATTCAAAATGAACCTTTAGAACGATTGATCACTATTTATCCTCATGTAGACAACCGATTGCAAAAAATTATTGATACTGCTACGTCTAAAAACTCCGATAATAGATTTAAAAATTGTGAAGCATTTATTAATAGCCTAGAAGAAATAAACCATGCAACAAATTAAGATAGGTAAAGCACCGACAAATGATATTGTCATAAACGACAAAACAGTATCAAGAGAGCATTTAGTTGTATTTATTGATGACGACAAGAATGTGTTTGTCACAGATTTAGGGTCTACTAATGGCACCTATGTAAACGGAGTTCAAATCGAAGAATCTGTAAAACTAGAAACTTTAGATGTTTTGAGAGTAGGAAATTCGCTAGTCGAGTGGCCTCAATTTTTGATGTCGAATGACAATTTTGACAAAGTTTATGAAACTTTAAAAGACGACAACGAATTATTACAAGTAAAAAGTAAATTATATTCTGAAAAAATAAGTTTGAAAAAAAAGTTATCAAACTTATTTATAAACTTTAGGATTCCTGTTTATATTAGTATATTTCTAATGATTATTTTGTTAAGTTTTATATTTTTAAACACCACATCATCTTCATCTCGGGCTGTTATTGATAACTCCATTGTCACTAAAGCTGAAAAAAATGATACAAAAAAACTAAATAAGCAAAAACAACAAAAAAAACAACGCACATCTGTTACTTATGACTTCTCATGCCTTTCTACTAATGGAGATATTGGAAGTAATGATGCGATTTACAACTTTGGAGAAATAACAAGAGAGGTTCAGAGTTCGTTTTTTGATAATATTGATATTTCTGTTGATAATGAACAAGATGCGGGTAATCAGATTTTAAAGGCTTACAAAAAGGAATATCAATTTATTGAAAGTGGTGCAGAGTTTAAAAATTTAAAATCCATATCAAAAAACCTAGTAAGTCGTTTGGCCAAACCAAGAGGTTTTAATTACAAAATACATTTTATTGACGATCCAATGATAAATGCTATGACCGCTGGAGGTCATATTTTTTTCTTTAAAGGAATGTATGATTTCTGCAATACAAACTCTGAAATAGCAGCGATCATTTCGCATGAAATATCTCACAATGAATTAGGTCACTTAACCTTACGTATGAAAAAACAAAAAGCAGCTAGTGAATGGGGGATTTTTGGAGAAATTGTTTTGGGAATTGAAAACGCAATTACTCAAAGTTTTAATCAAAAACAAGAAAGTGAAGCAGATTTATTTGGGATGGACTTGGTTTATCCTACAAGTTTCAGAAACTGTGATGCTATAACTTTATGGAAACGAATGAGTCAAAATGAAAATGAATTTGATATCGTTGATAACTTTTTTCGATCTCACCCCTACTCCAAAAACAGATCAAAATGTATCAGAAACCACTTAGCTTCAAATTATGACAAAAACTGTAATTAATATGAAGATATTGTTAAAGTATTTTTTAATTAGCTCCGTAATATTAGCTATTACAGCCTGTGCTTCGATCAAGGATCCTAAGTTAGTATCTTTTGATAATGTAGTCATGGAATCAAGTGGCGATTCTTATTCAATTATTACAAATCTAAAACTTTACAACCCAAATAGGTTTGCGTTAAGTTCTAAGGATGTGAAACTAGAACTATTTATAGATAGTTTATTTATTGGGAAAATTCTATTATTGAACGAATTTTATATTAAAAAAAGAGATACAACTACCCTCAAAACAAAGCTTACACTTGAACCTCAGCTATTTGATCAACCTGTTAATTTAAATGACACACTAAACTTAAGTGTAAGAGGGTCTGCTAAAGTTCCAATACTTCCAATCAATTACAAGTTTGATATTGAACATCAGTTAATGTTAGCCGATTTAATAGACCCTCTTTTAAAAAATAATTTTAAAGAATCTGATGTTAATTTTAAGTCCATAAAAATAAAAAACATTAATCCTTCTACTGTTGACATTATATCAGCGTTAACGTTTAAAAATAATTTAAACGTTGACTATAGTATTAAAAAATTAGATATTGAAATTTTTGACTCTAAAATACATACTAACTTAATTGGAAAATCAAGTTTGGCGACCCCAATACAAGTAGACCGAAAAAGTGAAATTGATATTGAATCTAATATCACATTAAACACAGCTAAACTAGGACGATCAATTTTAAAAAACCTGTTTAAAAAAACATATTCTTTATTTATTAGAGCGAATGTGATAATCGTTTTTAATCAGATTCAAGTACCACTAACTATTTTAAAACAAGTAGATTATAATCCTATTAGCCAAGAAATTAATATAAAATAATGCGTACAGGTTTAAAGCTATATCTATATCAAAACAATTCGTTATTTAAAAAAATAGCGTTTTCTAACGACCAAAAGTACGCCGTAGTTATTGGTACAGGAGATAAGGCCTCCATAAAATTAAATAACAAATTAATTTCTAGTAATCATGCCCAACTAGTTTACGACACTAAAAACCAACTTCATTTACAAGACCTTAAAAGCACAAATGGTACCTTCTTAAATGGAACAAAAATCTCACCTTCAAAAACCTATCTAGTAAACTCTAAAGATACCATTCAATTGGCAGCTGAAAATGGCGTGTTAATTGTTGTTGAAGCCTTGACTAGTAAGCCAGTTGAGGAAGATAAAGTCAACATTTTAGACAAACTAAAAACTAAGTCTAAAGTTGTGATTGGAAGAGCTGATGACTGTGATATAGTTTTAAATAGTGGATCAGTAAGCAGACAGCATGCAGAAATCCAAAAGCTGTCTGATAGAACCTATTCCATAAAAGATTTAAATTCAACAAATGGTACCTTTGTAAATGGCCGTAAAATTAAGAGTTCACAATCTATAGTAGATTCTGATAAAATATTTATTGGGAAACTGCAATTATCTTTGGGTGGAGTTACAAAAGATTTATCTGAAGAACTTGCTATTTGTGCGAAAGGAATAACTAAAGTTTATCAAAAACGAAACCAAGATGAGAAGATTGCATTAACAAAAATGGATATATCTGTTCCCTCTAAATCATTACTGGCGATTATGGGACCATCAGGTGGTGGAAAAAGTACACTAATGAAGGTGTTAAATGGGGTGTCTCCAGCTACTGAAGGGGAAGTCTACTTATTTGGACAAGAATTAACTTCAAATTATGAATTTATAAAAACCAAAATAGGTTATGTACCTCAAGATGACATAGTACATCCACAACTCACTGTCAGAGACTCACTGTACTTTACTGCAAAATTAAGATTAAACAATATAACTGATTTTGAAATAGAAAAAAAAATTGATGAGATATTAGAAGAACTTGATATAAAAGACACAAAAAATCAACTAACATCTGCTATAAGCGGAGGGCAGCGCAAACGCGTATGTATCGCATTAGAACTACTATCAGATCCTTTGATTCTATTTCTTGATGAACCAACTTCTCCGCTAGATCCGCAAACTGTAGAAGGTATTTTAAATATTTTAAAAAAACTTTCACAAAAAGGGACTACCATTGTAATGGTCACTCATAAACCTTCTGACCTTGAATACATGGATGAAGTCATATTTTTAGCTAAAGGAGGATTTCCTACATATTTTGGAGATACAAAAGAATATAAAAATTATTTTGGAGTTGAAACAGCAGTATCTGTTTTCTCATTATTATCTGATACTTCTTGGATAGAAAAATATAAAAACCCAAGACCTGTTAGTGAAATACCAGAAACTGAAAACCCACAATCTAAATCATTAAATAAGCCCTTTTTTGAACAATACAAATGGCTCAGTAAGCGCTATTTTAAAATTAAGTGGAATGATAAGGTTAATTCTATTATAATGCTTCTGCAAGCTCCTATTATTGCAATACTTATTTGTCTCATTTTTGAAAACATTACTCCAGCTGTACCATTTATCACTGCATTGTCTGCTATTTGGTTTGGAACAAATAATGCTGCAAGAGAAATTGTAAGTGAACTTTCTATTTTTAAAAGAGAGCGCATGTTTAATATGGATATTTCTCCATATGTATTGTCTAAAATATCTGTTTTAGCCTTTTTCTCTATTATACAATCAGCAATTTTTATTGGAATTTTATATATAAATTACAGTTTAGGAGACAAAATTTTAACGTATAATACCCCTTTTTTATCCTTTATTTGGATGTCTTTTCTATCAATAGCAGCTACATTTTTGGGACTTTTATTATCTGCTAGTCTCGCCACAGCCGAAAAAGTAATGACCATTGTTCCAATCGTGCTTATCCCGCAGATAATGCTGGCTGGATTAGTCGCAAAAATAAGTACTCTTCCAGTAGAAATTATTAGCTACTTAACATTCACACGTTGGGGAACAGAAGGCTTTAATAACATTCAAGAAGAAGTGGTCGTTTCTAAAGCGAATGCAGCTTTAGAAATTGAGGATAGAGCTTCAAATGCTATCGAAGAATTAAAAAATCAATTTTATGGAGATTATACAAATTGGTTTGGTGAGTGGGCTGGAACATTAAAGCTTGACGCAACAGCAGTTTTTATATTAATAGGTATAATGACTTATTTTATTTTTAAACAACTTAAGAAAAAAGTCGAAGTGCTTTAAAATGTAAAGAATATGAAAGGATTAGAAAGATATAAAAAGATTAAAGATATCGGAGAAGGCGCTCAAGGAAATGTAATTCTTTCATGGGACACTTTACTTGAACGAAATGTTGCCATTAAATCTTTACACAAATCATTAACGAGTGATACGCTTCATGTTAAACGGTTTAAAGAAGAGGCTAAAACGCTTGCAAGTCTTGGACATCCCTGTATTATAGGAGTCTACGAATATATCGCAAATAGTTCTGGATGTCATTTAGTGATGGAATACTTTGAAGGCCACCCACTAGATCTTTATATTAGAAACGTGACTGGTCCAATACCTGAGGAAAGAGTAATTGACATTTATACCAAGGTTTTGGATGCAATGAGTCATATTCACAAGAAAAAGATTATTCATAGAGATATCAAGCCTTCTAATATAATGATAAATGATAAATCCGAAATTCGATTGTTGGATTTTGGGATTGCAAAAAACACTGAAAATGATCCAACGTTAACAAAAATAGGAAGTTCAGCGGGTTACACCCCTATGTACATGAGTCCAGAGCATTGTAATGGAGAACCTATCACAAAATATTCAGATATTTATAGCTTGGGTGTTACACTATGGCAAATGTTGACTGGAAAACCACCCTATGAAGGATTTACACAAGGGCAAATTTATTTAAAAGTCGCTAAGGAACCGCTTCAGTCAATTCAATCGGTATACCCTGAAGTTAGCCTAAAAATGAATACTATTGTTCAGAATGCAACACAAAAAAAACCGAAAAAACGCTATCCATCTTGTGATGCATTTAAAAAAGAATTGGTACAACTTAAAAAACATATTAAAGATATTCCTACAGTTTTTATTTTTAATCTAAAAGTTAAGATAGCTAATGGGATAGATGCTACAATTTATTTAGATGAAGAGCAGCACTATGGGACTGAATTTAGCAAATCATTTGATGTATCTGATGATGTACCCATTTCTATAAAAATAGAGAAGCCGGGATATAAAAAAATTCAGCAACAACTTTTTCTCAAGAAAAATGAAGTGATAAATTTTAATATTGAAAAACAAACAGATCCCTTTAGTTCTCTATTAAAATTAAAAAATAATATTTTTTATTATTTAAAAAATATTCCAGCTAATTTAAGTAAAGTTCTTATCTATATTAAGTTGACTATTTTATGGGCTATTGAATCGGTACAATTTAAACTTAATAAAAATAGCCCTGAGGTCTCTAAGTTATATAATAACAAAAGGATTGAAACTAGAAAAAATATTACTGAAAGTGTTGAAAGTATCAAACCCCATAAAAAAGAATATATTTCTTATTCAATAATATTGAGTTTGATAGTTTTAGCAATCTTTAGATTTAACACTCAAAAAGAAACACCCCCTCTAATTATCCCCACAGTTAATTTTGAGACTCTTAAAACAGAAATAGTTGAATCACAAAGCTATGCTAAGATTCTAGTAGTACTTTCCAAACCATCGGAGTCTGTGGTAAAAATTCCAATAAAGTACACAGGATCAGCTACTATAAAAAATGATTATACTACAAAATCAGATACCGTTATAATAGAAGCCAATCAAAAATTAGGATTTATTGAGCTAGATATTATCAATGATAAAATGAAAGAACAGGACGAAACTATCTTAATTGAATTACAAAATCCAGAAAATGCGACCCTAGGAGAGCAAACAAAATATAGTTATACTATACTTAATGATGACAAAAGTAAAAGACCACCCCGCAAGCATCCTAAAAAAGGGACTAAATATAAGGTTCGTTGTAATGGAACTGACCTATACCAATATTACCATGATGGAAAAGGGGGGCATTATAAAGGTTCTCTAAAAAAACGAAACTCAACAAAATGTGGCTATACCCCTCCTAAAGTAGATCCTAGAACTTTTTATCAAGAAATTATAAATAGAGAAGATCCAAACTATTACACAGAAAAGTTTGGTGATTACTTCATTATATGGAACGAAGTTTCTAAAAGAATAAAATTTAAAGTATATAGTGTGTCAAAAAAACGATTACTTTTTGAAAAGTCGTTTAAAGGTAGAATCAGAGACTTGTATTATCGTAACAAACAGATATTTACAAATAAAAAACCGGACATAACTAGGTTACATCACTTTATTGATATAAAAAATCCAAATGAAAGTATCCTTAAAGGATTGAAAGCTTTGAAATATCAGGGAAAAGGTGACGAAAGAAAGATAAAGAAAATTAGAAAATAAATACAGAGATGAATTCAAGAACTTGGACTTAGAGAAAAAATCAAAAAACTTATATTATGATAACAGACAACTTTTTAACAATAAATATTTTTATATGAAAACAAAATGTCATTTTACAAAAAAAGAGTACGCTAAAAATAATATTACAGTTGGGAAATCTTGATTAAAATACTCTTCAAATACAATAAAATTTCTTGGAGTTATTGACGAATCTTTAAAATTAATAACATTATGAAAAAAATAATCTTATTCTCCTTTACTTTATTATTCTTTGCTTGTTCTAGTGGTGATGATTCTGAAGACAATCCATTACCAGCTTACACAGTTGAAGGTAAGTGGTTGTGGTCTCCAGACCCTGAAGATAGAACATACGCAAATACAATGTTTGAATTCGTAGATGGTAATGTGTATACATCGTATGCAAACTTTACTAATACTAACCCCTGTACAGATGCAGATTTCGATGCGTTAGATGCTACAGATAGAATTCCAGGCGTTGATACGTACACATTTGATGGAAACACTTTGATATGGGATGAAATCTCATGGGCAGTTGCATTTGAATGTGATGGCGGTATATTGATAAATGAAAATAGTTATAAATTTTGGAGGTTAAACTCAGATTGCCAATGAAAATTAAAAAAGTAATAAATTCCAAAATACTAAAATGACACTGTTATTAGTGATTGTATAATTCTAAGTCACAAAAAAAATAGTTCGATTTAACTCACCTATGCTCCACTTTTTATTCCCAAAAATAAAATTTATACTTTTTGTTTATATTCGTCATATACAAATGTTAGCAAACATATAGAAATGAGACATGATAAATAATACTATAGGAAAATACAAAATAACGAAACTATTAGGTGAAGGAGGAATGGCTTCTGTATTCGAAGGAGAACATGAATTACTCGGAACTAAGGTTGCCATTAAAGTACTAAATCCGATACTTTCCACCAATGCTCAAATTAAAGAGCGCTTTCTTAACGAAGCCAAGCTCATGGCTTCTCTTGACCATCCGAACATTACCAAGGTAATAGATTTTGATGCACAACCCGGGCAGCTTTCTATTGTGATGGAATATCTCAATGGAGAAGACCTGAATGATGTGATTAAAAAGAATGGTGCTTTGCCAGAAAATGATATTGTGAATTATTTTACTCAGATATTATCTGCTTTACAATATTCACATGAAAAGGGAATTGTGCATCGCGATATTAAGCCGTCCAACATTTTTGTATTGCCTAATGGACACATAAAAATACTTGACTTTGGCATTGCTAAGTTATTTGGTCAGGGCAGCGAAATGACACATACCGGTACTCAAATTGGAACCCCAATTTATATGAGCCCTGAACAGGTAAAAGCAGATAAGTCTATTGATCATCGAAGCGATATCTACTCATTAGGGGTTACCTTATATTATGCTTTTAATGGGAAACCTCCCTACGATGCCAATACGACTTCACAATATGATATATTCAATAAGATTGTGTTAGAACCCTTGCCTGAGTTATCCGGAATGGGTTATTTGAACAAGCTAATCAGTAAGGCGTGCAATAAAGACAGAAACCAACGCTTCCAATATTGTAAGGAATGGATAGACGCTTTGAACAACAAAGAAGTATCATCAACTCAAACACCCGATAAAACGATAGTTGAATCACCTGCATTAGACAAAACTATTGTAGAGTCGGCTTCAGCACCATCGGCAGATAAAACGGAGGTTGAAACAACTGTTCCTCTGACAATACTTAATGAAATAATTCCAAGTATGTTAATCCTTAGGAGGTTATTTTATTTGAGTCTATTTGGATGTTTGAATTGGGCATTTTTTATTTTTATGATAGTGATGATCCGTTCGGAAGTGGTTTCTATGATGACAAGAATTCCCGTAAACCGAATTGCAGGAATGTGCACATTTATCTGCGGTTTAATTGTAATAATAATCGAAGTAATATTTTTGCGTAATAAGATAACAAAAAAGCTATCCGTATTCAATCTGATTCTCACCAGTCTATTGTTGGTTTGGAATTTTATAATGATTACAAGCAATGGCAGAATTGATTTTAAAGAAGTTTTTTGGGGTTGGGTTTTTTATGGATTGATAATTGCCACTTTGAATATATATCAATTAATAAAGTTAAATAAGTCAAAGTTTGCTAACAAGACCTAAGCCACATTAAAACGATGGTCTAACTCCAGAGTTAGGCATAATTTCAACTATGAAAATTATACCTGTAATACTTCTGCTGATTACAACCGTAAACTCAATTGTGTAAAATATAAATAACTAAAAATCAAAGACTCGCTTTGAAGTTAGTCAGAATAAAAAAAGAAATATGAAGAGAATAACATTACTATTAATTTGTTTGTCATTAGTTAGCGTTTTAAGTGCTCAACAAAAAGCAGTTACGGAAACTGGAGAAGAAGTAATTCTATTTGAAGACGGAAAATGGAAATATCAGAGTGAAGATGATATAGGGAGAACAGAAATACCAATTAATTCAAGAGCATTTAAAAAAGATGACAATTCAACCTTTTTACTGAAAAGTAATAAGCTAAATGTTGGATTTTGGCTAAACCCGAAGTTATGGTCATTCAAAAAAGCGACTGATAATCCTGATGCGGAATATGAACTTCAACTAAAGGGTGGTGATTTATATGGGATGATTATATCCGAAAAAGTTGAAATTCCACTTGAAACATTGAAATCAATTGCCTTGATAACTGGTAGATCAGTAGCTCCTGATTTAAAAATTGTGAAAGAGGAATATAGACTTGTTAACGGTATAAAAATGCTACTACTTCAAATGAATGGAACTACGCAGGGAATCAAATTTTCTTATTATGGGTATTATTTTTCAAACACAAATGGAACAGTCCAATTCATAACTTATACCTCACAAAATTTACTTGATGGTTACAGAAAAGAATGTGAAGTTTTATTAAATGGCTTCGTTGAAACAAATTAAACTACACACAACAATAGCTACCTTCTTCAGATAGTCTAACTGAAAAGAATCGGTTACATCCCATCTACTAAGTCGTAGAGAGAATTAATCTTAGTAATTAGTGTTCCTTTTTCCGTCTGTGTTAAGAATTCTTTATTTTCGACAAACATCTTTAGACTTGGATTCCCATTGTCGTTTTTCAAGTAACCTAAGGTAACCTGAATCCCTTCACTAGTTAATAGTTTGAAATCAAGGTTGTTATCGGCTCCATCAATAAGAAAATCTAAACCAAATTTTACTGATTCGTAAAACATCTCATCACTAGTGATATATCCCATGGTAAATACGTCATCATACATACGTTGACTGCTAGGTGAACGATTAACCATACTCTTAAGAATGACTAGAGACGCTAAGTCTTCCTCACCGAAGTCTTTAAGAGCCGTACCGATGTACTGTGACTCGTTAGAGTTACGTTTACCATAATTAGTTATCCAACCCAAGTATAACCACTGAACCTAGTTTAGAAGACGATTATCGACCTCGTTTCCATTTCCAACATTGGACCCATTATCTTGTCTTCTACGCGCAATATTACCAACATCCCATATTCCATCGGATAGAGAAAAGTTTCCTAAATCATACCCACTTAATTCCTCACCAAACTCTAAGTCACTATTTGGGTTTATTACGTGTTGCATATATAAAGTTGCCATCCAACGCTGGTAATCAAAAGACTCGTTGAAGTCATTAAGTCCGTGTTCACCTGGATTACGTTCTCCTTCACTCATTAAACTATGTGATGTGGTAAGTAAATCCTATAAATTAAAGTTATATTTTTGACAATCTAATGGGTCATTTGATTAATCCCCATCATAGATATCCAATTATATTTATTGATTAATTTATAGTACAATTATAAAACTACCACTAATTTTAATAATTTCTATTTGGTTCCTAAATGGGTCAATA
>TARA_B110000305_G_scaffold40846_1_pt1 | contig 16118 bp, 13 predicted proteins | sample TARA_B110000305 | Tara Oceans TARA_B110000305 (sample SAMEA4397930) | marine metagenome | biome: Polar Biome; feature: [SRF] surface water layer (ENVO:00010504); material: water (ENVO:00002006), including particulate matter (ENVO:01000060) such as... | depth 5 m | reverse complement strand
TCGATAGTTTTTCGAACTAAAAACTCATATTTAATATCATTATTGAGAAGGTCAAAAACTGAAAAAACACTTATCATTTGAGCGTTGTCGTAAAGCATTTTTTCAAAATGTGGAATATTCCATTTTTGATCTACACAATATCTAAAAAACCCACCTTCTAGGTGGTCAAACAATCCTCTTTGAGCTATTTTTTCAAGGGTTAAATTCGTAAAAATGCTCCAATCTTTAGATTTGCCTAATAAGATAGAAAAGTACAATACTGTTGGCAGGGGAAACTTTTGGTTAGAATTTATTCCGCCATTTTTAATATCTAAAAAGTAACTCCATTCGCTAAAAGAACCTATAAAATTAAAATCCCCTTTTTTAGTCTTTTGTGACAATTCTAGACTGTGTTGCAGATACTGCCTAGAGAAATCTACAAGACTTTCTGGATGCTGATCGTGCAAATTTCTAAACCTATTAAGTAATTGCATCCATTCTATGGGTTTGAAATAAGTTCCAGCATAAAGCGGTTTTCCATCTGGCATTAAAATACAATTCAAAGGCCAGCCTCCATTTCCTTTAGTTTCCATTATAAAATCCATATAAGCATTGTCAACATCTGGATGCTCTTCTCTATCTACTTTGATAGAGATAAAATGCTCGTTCATAAGACTTGCAATCTGATGGTTACTAAATGTTTCTTTTTCCATAACATGACACCAATGACATGCAGAATAACCAATGCTAAGAATGATTAACTTATTTTCAATTAAAGCAGTTTCTAGGGTTTTATCTGACCATGTTTTCCAATGAATTGGATTTTGAGCATGGTGTTTTAAATAAGCACTATTTGAGGCATTTAATTCATTCATTATTGTAATTATCTAATAGCTCTTTAAGGTCTGACAAGATTTGGCTTTTAAGATGGGGAGGGGATATTATTTTACAATCTTTCCCAAAACCCAGGAGTAGCATTTTAAGCTCATAGGTGATTAATAAATGGAAAGAGAAAATATGGTTCCCATTTGGTTTTATTTCCTTGATTTCTTGAGAATGGTGAATAGGTTGAGATTCTAAATATTTGGATAAAATTGGCTTAGTTTCAATTATGATTTCATCTGGGAGTTCATTGAAAACAGTTATGCCTATAGAGTGTTTAAAGTAATTGTCTGGTGAAAATAATGAATCAACAGTGAATTTTTGCTCTAGAACAATTGGGTCATAAATTCTATCTAATCCAAAAGTTATGACTTTGTCTTTAAGCTCGCTTTTTCCTGTTAAATACCATCTATTCCTATATTCTTTTAAAAGATATGGATGCACCCTTCTCACTGTTTTTTCGTTCTTAGAATAATTGAAATAATTGAATTGAACAGTTTTTTTATTTTTTATTGCCTCTAAAAAAAGTTCTAAATTCTCATTGCCCCTAACAGTAGGTAGAGATTCAAATTGAATGACTTCTTCTTCTTGAGAAATACTTTTTGAAGAACTTATAGCTCGATCTAGAATTTTTTGAATTGCAAATTCATATTGGCTAAAAAGACTTGTATTTTTAAATTGGTGAAGTATGGTAGAAGCTGCTTTTATTGCATTGACATCTTTTTCTGTCAATGGCACATCGTCCATTGAGAAGTTTTTCTCAGTGTAAAAATAACCTCTGTTTCTTTTACTATATGCAATTGGAGCATCGTGTTCCATTCGCATTGAAAATAAATCTTTTTCAATTGTAGAATCACAAATATGTGTTCCGTCACTACTGCCAAAAATCTCATCCTCACAAAGTTGCCTTAAGTCTCTTTTACTTGGAAAAGGAATGTATTCATTTCGAATAGCTCTATCAATAATTCGGTACCTTAATAATGCGTTTTTAATTGCTGGCATAAATCAAAATTGAAAATAAATAAATGGTTGTAAACTTGTGGAGGCAATTTGGTACATAAAAAATACAGCAACAAAACAAACCAACAACTGTACTAAAACATGAGAATTCGAAAATTTATTGCGATACCAAAATTTCCATTTTTCCGGAATAAAATGGATTAAAAAGCCTAATATTATTACTAAAAAAACATTGCTATATACCGCCAAAACCTCCGAAATTAAATTCCATTTAAAGTTGAAAAACAACTGATTTAAAATCTCGTTTGCAGAAAACCATTCTGAAATTATATTGTGCCCTTCATCCATTTGATCCCAAGAATTATTAGAGCCTGTTCTAAACCAAATCCTTGTAAATGTCACAAAATTAAAAGTAATTATTACCCCCAAAATTTTATTCCACCACTTAGATTTATTTTTCCAAGGACTAGCTTTTTTCCAAAGTTTATAAACTACAATCCCCATGCCATTTAACCCCCCCCAAAGAACAAAATTCCAACTTGCTCCATGCCATAATCCACCAATTAACATGGTAAGCATAATATTAATATTGGTTAAATACCATTTATTAAATTTTGGAAAGATTTCACCTAAAAGTAAAGTGGAAAAAATAACCGATAGAATGCCAAAAAGAAGTGCCAAAGATCCGCTAATTAGATAAACAAAAAGAACAATCATAGTCAAAGCCACATAACTGAATACTGAACCTCCTCTATTTCCTCCCATTGGAATGTATAGGTAGTCTTTTAACCAAGAGGATAAAGAGATATGCCATCTTTTCCAAAAATCACCACAATTATCTGCTTTATAAGGTGAATTAAAATTCTTTGGCAGCCTAAATCCAAGCATTAAAGCAATTCCAATTGCTATATCGGTATAGCCAGAAAAATCTGCGTAAACTTGCAATGAGTATCCGTAAAGAGCCATTAAGTTTTCAAAACCAGAAAACATTGCGGGATTATCAAATACTCTATCTACAAAATTTACAGCAATATAATCCGCTAATAAAAACTTCTTTAATAACCCATTTATTATCCAAAACAATGCAAGACCAAAATCTTTTTTCGTGACATTATAAGGTTTGTAAATTTGCGGTATAAATTCTGAAGCTCTTACAATTGGACCTGCAACTAACTGAGGAAAAAAGGAAACATAAAACCCAAAGTCAAAAACATTTTTAACCGGTTTTAATTGTTTTCTGTAAATGTCAATTGCATAAGACATAGTCTGAAAAGTATAAAAGGATATTCCTATTGGCAGTAGTATTTGATCGACTCTAAAGCTTGAGCCAGTTACTTGATTTGTAAATAATGCAAAATGATTAATTGGGTGCCACTGAGAACCAATAATTGAATTAAATGAATCGGCAAAAAAGTAGGCGTATTTGAAATATATTAAAATAATAAGATTAATTGAAACACTTATTCCGAGGAAAATTTTTGCATACAACTCTTTTTTAGAACTATAAATTGCCTTCCCTATATAGAAATCTGTAATTGTAGAAAAAAGTAAAATTGAAAAGAAAAACCCGCTTGTTTTGAAATAAAAATAAAGACTAACTAAGAATAAAAAAATGCTTCTTAGTCGCATTTTACTATGTAATAGTCCATAGCCAATTAAGACAAATAAAAAGAATATCCAAAAAGGATACTCTGTGAATATCATTGGATGCTCAGAGGAAGTTAAAAATGGAGAAAACAACCATTGAGAGAAATTATTTAAAGAAAAATTATCCATTCTTGGTTATGTAATTTTTATAGCTATCCATTAAAGCTTCAAACAGCAAATCTCCCATCAAATTATAACCTTTATAATTAAAATGCAATAAGTCCTTTTTGGCAAGACCATCTGATTTCCACTTTTGGATGGAGTTTAACCCTCCCATTATTTCAAACATATCCCACACAGCTAATTTTTTAGTTTCTGCAAGACTGAACATTACTTCTTTGGCTTCATAAACTCTTTTATTTGGATATTTTCTCTGGTAGTAGCTATCGTTATTGGTGGTAAATAAAATTGCTGCCTCAGGGTTTACAGACTGTATTCTTTGTATTAAAGAATCGTAATTTTTACGGTAAAATTCCTTTGAAAAATCGTTTTCATAGGCATCGTTAATCCCTATAGAAAATATTACTAAGTCTGGAGGCATTAATTCTAACTGCTTTTTTAAATTCCCACATCTTAAATAACTAGGAACACTTGCTCCGTTAACACCAATAGAGTGGTAAGAAATACCATGCTTATTATTGTCAAAACAAAACCCAAAAAATGAAAATTTTGAGTCAATATTTTGCTTTTTAACAATGGAGAAAGTCAAGGAGTCAACAGCCATAGAAAGTTGATATTTCATATGTCCTTCCAGCTTTTTGGTGCTTATTAGAATGGCAGAATCTACCATTAAGATAATGTTGTAGTTGTCACTAGAATCTTCGAAAAAAAGATCAATTTCTTGGAAAGAATCGTATTTATTTCTAGGGTTTTTAAACCAAATATTTATTGTAGATGCAGTATCTAAAAGTTCTGCTCTTGCGCCTGTCAACCCAAAAAGACCTTGGTGATAATTCACAGAGTTTCTGTAGCCTTTCCATTTGCCAGAGTGGGAAGATGAAATAATTGGAGATCCATTAGATTTTATTAATCTAAATGGGAAAAAGAATCCTCTTCCAGCATTATTGTAAGGCAAAGAGTGTTGAAAGTTTTCTCTCAGATTATTGGACCAAATATCGGCCTGTAAGTGCGACCCTCCAAAATGGTAAATATTTAAATTTTCATTTCCATTTTCGTACTGTTTATCTAACTTTTCATAGAATTTATTCCATGTTTTTTTACCATAGATTTTTAAATGGTTAAGCTCTTGATTTATATATGGGTATTTATTATAACTAACTGCATTAAATTGGGCAGAAAATTGGGCAGAAATTACCACTGAAAAATAAAAAACAAACCTTAGTTTCTTAATCATCTTTTGTTTTTAAATAGTTTTTGTAATCTACCATAAAATCTTCAATGAAATAATCTGCAATTTTCTTAGCTCCAGCATTGGTAAAATGAATATAATCTCTAGATGCTAAAGATGGTTTTTCATTTACCCATTCTTGAATGGAATTTTCTCCTCCCATATTTAAATACATATCCCAAAAACAGGAATTTGTTTCAAAAGCAGCTTTTTTAAGTGCACTAATTACGTCTTCAAGAATAGGATAAGTAATGAATTTTGTTTTTTGTTTTTTAGCCATATCTGCAGGGCCAATAACGAGAACTAAGGCGTTGGGATTAATTCGTTTCAGTTTCAAAATCTGTTTCTTAAAATAGCTCCCATATTTTTCAGCTCTATCTATGGATTTTATGTAAGGAATAGTATTACCTCCAAATTCTAAAATGAATAAATCTGGAGAAAGTAATTTTTGCATTTGACTTAAAGAACTATAATCTACTTTTGAAAATTCTGTCCCTGAAGCTCCTCTTAAGGGAATATTGTCAACCACAACGCCTTTTTTACCTTCTAAAGAAATTCCATATATAATGGGGGAAGAATTTGAACTGAACTGAATATTCATAGATTTTGGCGATTTACTAAAATCCAATTTTTTTAAACTTATTTTAGAACTTTCTCTTAGAGTATCGGTATGGAAAACAGAGTCATTAACAAGCATTCTAAAAATTGTTTTTTCTTCGGCCGTATAATATATTTTAATAGTCTTATAATCTCTACAAAGCCTGTATGATTTGGATGGTTTGTTAATGGCTATTGCGCCATTAAACTGATAGTTTGAATCAATAAGTAGTGAATCAAATTCCATTTTACAAAAGGAAAATAAAGCCCCATATTTTTTATGATCAACACTTTTGTCAATATATGGTCCAAATCCTGTTTTCCTAATCCAGTTACTGGTTGGAATATTTTTAAGGCTGATTTTTCTTGTTGCTGGGATGAGGGGAAATAACCCAGCACCGTTTCCACCAAATTCTTTTTGTAAACGCTCTCTCAGTCTGCCCGATATTCTATCTCCTTCAATTTGTGAATCCCCATAATGCATGATTCTAACTTTTTTTGTTTTAGCATTTGCTAATTTTTTAAAAAAAGGAAAAATTATAGACCTATTGTTATCTGGATATTGAATTTTCTTTAAAGAAAATTGTGCTGAATCCCTTCTTTTTTTCTCAAAAACTAAAAACATCATTTTAAGGCTGTCTTCTTTGATTTTTTCTAGTTCGTTAATAGAGTCTTGATTAACAATTATCTCAGGAATTTTCACAATAGAGGGGGTCGGAACGTTGAACTCTTCTTTAGAAATAAAATCAAAATTTATGCTGCTGACCTTTATTCCGTTGGATGGGAAAAACCAAAATAAAATTAAAATAAGACCATAAAGTCCTATTAAAAAAGTTAGAGGGTAAAAAGGTGTTATTTCTTTATTATTTTTAATTTTTGGTTATTTTTTAATTCTTGATAAGGATTGAGCTTGCAAATATACTTTATCGTAGTTTTTGGTTCGTTTAAAGCTACTTCCCAAAAGTATTTTTCTTCATTCACTGTATACAAATAAAGTTTAAAATTTGTGTTAATAGTCTTGTGAAATATTTTTAATTTTTGGCCTTGATAAATCATTGTGCTTGATAAGTTGTTCCATTTCATGATTTGACCCACAGAAACTTTATAATCAATTGCTATCTGACCTAAAACATCTCCATATTTAACATTGTAAAGTGAAGGTTGATTAGCAGTTTGTTCATTTAAAAATAAATTATCACACATAGAATCTTGAAATTCAACTATTTTGGATTGGTTTTTTAGAATAAAATTCCCAACCTCTTTTTTTAAGACTACTGGCTGCCCTTTGGGTATTTTTTGTCCTGTTAGATATGGATTTTTATTTTTTATTTGGGGGAAATCAATGGCTTTAAATTGCGCGATAGCATCAAATAAAATATCTTCTTTAAAAGAAAATTTCTTGTAATTTTTATTTAAAGTACTGTAACTGCCATTAATTGCATTTAAATCAAGGCTATTTAACCAATTAATGAGTTGGATGTTTTGTTGGTATTTGATTTCTATAAAATCCTTAGCCAGCTCCCATTTATCAGATTTTGATTCTTTAAATATATTAGAAACATAAGATGGAGAAGTGATAAATGCTAATAATGTCCAGTTTTCAGATTTGTATTTTTTCCATAAAAACTTGAGTTGCTTTACTGCAGCTAAAGTTGCTAGCTCATCGTTCATTCTTTGATCAATATGAGAATTCATTTGAAGATTTTTTTTAAGGCCTGTAATATAGCTTAATGCCCAAATCCCCCTTGATGAAAACTCTGTTGTATGAGTGGATTTATAACCTGACAAAATCAAAGGCAAAAATCCAAATGATGTAGGCAGTTTGTTTTCTTTTAAAATAGAATCAACATAATAAAATTGATTTCCTTTTATGTTTAAAAGCGTATTCAACTGTTTTTTGAATGGCTTGAAACAACTCAATTCTTCCGGGAAATTTTTTATAGCTCCTTTTTTAGGATTCTTTAGGTGGATTGAGCTAATTTGAAATAAAAAACACTCTGAGGAGTTTTGAGACATAACAAAATAGGTGTTCAGAAAAAGTAAAGTAATTATAATTACTGTCTTTTTTAGAGTACGTTCAATTGCGCTTTGTTCAGAACATGAAAAGGAGGTCATTTGAATTTCTTTTATCAAATAATTGAACGTTTAAAATTATAATTTAATAAAAACCAGCTTCCTAAACTATTTAAATGAAGTTATTGTAGTAAAAAAACTACTATTTATACCATGACTGTACTTCTTCCAAAAGAATTGCAGGAACGTCAAGTTTGTTTTTTTTGCGGTATCCATTTAGTTTTTGATGTACTGCTGTTGGTTTTGCTTCTAAAAGCAATTCTTTAGAGGTATATCCACTTTCATAAATTGGGGTTATCCAATGCGATGGAATATGGATAGAAAGAAATTCACTTTTGTTAGGGCCTGTTTCCCATTTCTCTGGTTTCATTTGTGGGAAAAGTAAAACTTCTTGGATAGATGGCTGGTTGCATAAAAACATAACCAATCTATCGATGCCAATTCCCATTCCTGATGTAGGTGGCATTCCGTATTCCAATGCTCTAATAAAGTCTAAATCAATAAACATTGCCTCGTCATCTCCTTTCTCAGCCAATTTAACTTGCTCCTCAAATCTTTCTTTTTGATCAATAGGGTCGTTTAGTTCAGAGTAAGCGTTTGCAAGTTCTTTTCCATTAACCATTAGCTCAAATCTTTCTGTTAGCTCTGGATTGTCTCTATGCTTTTTACATAAAGGGGACATTTCTACTGGGTAGTCAGTAATAAAAGTTGGTTGGATATAACTCCCTTCACATTTTTCTCCAAAAATCTCATCAATTAATTTCCCCTTGCCCATTGAATCTGTGACATCTACGCCGATAGCTTTACAAGCTTCCCTAAGTTCTTTTTCTGACATATTAGAGATATCTATCCCAGTATGCTCTAAAATAGAATCCGTCATTGAGATTCTTTTAAATGGTTTTTTAAAATTTACTTTTTGATTATCAATCTGCACTTGGGTTGTTCCCAAAACTTCGTTGCATATATGTTCTAACATGTCTTCTGTAAAGTTCATCATCCAATGGTAATCTTTGTAGGCTACATAAATTTCCATTTGAGTAAATTCAGGATTATGAGTTCTGTCCATTCCTTCATTTCTAAAGTCTTTGGCAAATTCATAAACTCCGTCAAAACCTCCAACAATTAATCTTTTTAAGTAAAGTTCATTGGCAATTCTAAGATATAATGGAACATCTAGTGCATTATGGTGTGTTATAAATGGTCTTGCAGCAGCTCCTCCAGGGATAGTTTGCAAAATTGGGGTTTCTACTTCTAAATAATCTTTTTGAGACAAAAAACTTCTCATAGAGTTTATGATCTTGGTGCGTTTTATAAAAGTATCCTTGACTTTTTCATTGACCACTAAGTCGACATATCTTCTTCTATATCTTAGTTCTGGGTCATTGAATCCATCGTGAGTAATTCCTTCATTATCTGTTTTTGGCTGAGGCAAAGGTTTTAGGGATTTACTTAGTAAATGGAATTTCTCAACGTTTATCGAGATTTCTCCGACCATTGTTTTAAAAACTTTTCCTTCTACACCAATAATATCACCAAGATCCAGCCATTTTTTAAAAACATCGTTGTACATAGACTTGTCTTCAGATGCACAAAGTACATCTCTATTGAAATAGACTTGGATTTTACCTTTTGAGTCTTGAATAGTGCCAAAGCTGGCTTTTCCTTGGATTTTTCTTCGCATTAATCTTCCTGCAAGAATAACATCTTCCCCATCCTTAAAGTTTTCTGAAATATCTGTTGAGTAATGGGTAAGTTTAAATTCTGCAGCGGGATATGGATTAATTCCGTAATCTATGATTTTCTGGAGACTATCTCTTCTAATCTGCTCTTGTTCTGAAAGCATCTACTTAGCGAACTAGAATGCCTGACACTTTAGTTACAGTGTGAGGATTAACACACAATACTGGAACTTTTAAATCATTGGCAACGATTTCTTCTTGGAAAGAGTTTTCATATAGACCTAATACAGTTTCATCTGCAAGGTTCATAATGGCTATTAAATCAGCATCCACTTTTTTTGAAAGTTTAAAAATACCTTCTGTTAAGCTATCTCCTTGTTCCACTAAATGAGAAGAATTATTTATGTTTTTTGATTCTAAATAATTACTTGCCCAAAGCTGATTTGCTTTGAGTTTTGTTTTAATAAATTCATCAGAAACGTCGTTGGTTATCAAGTGTACTTCAGAATCAAAATAATGGGCAATTTTGGCTACCAATTCTAGTTTTTGTTTTGTTTCCACATTTAAATCTAAGGGAACAACAATATTGTCATATCCATTGGTATTCATTAATTTTTCCTGTGCAACAATAAATGGAACCGGGGAGCTGGTAATTACCTTGATTGCTCTGCTTCCAACTAGTTTTTGCCATCTGCTAGCCTTGTGGGTTCCCATGAAAATTAGAGAAATTCCTAATTCAGCGGCTACATCTCCAATATCTTCAAAAATATTCCCAATTCTAACAAATGATGTTATAGAACAACTATCAGAAAAAGTCTTTCCTAAAATAATCTCCTTTGATAACTTTTCCTTTGCATTTTCAACTTCTTCTCTTGAACTCACAACGTGTAATAAGACAACTTCTGCTTTGATTATTTCTGAAAATTTTACAGCGTGCTGCATAGCTGACTGTGCTACTTCTGAAAAATCTGTTGGGACGAGTAATTTAGTATTCATTTTTTTTGCTTTTTTAATATGGTCAATTTTAAAATTATAGGATAAGTGAATTAATACGTTTAGAAATTTTAAGCTGTTTTCTCAGTTATAACTTCATTAACTTCCACTCTTGAATCGTCCGAAGAGGTAAGATCTTTAAGTACGGCTCCCATTTTACAATTTCCTGAAAATATTGCTCCTGGTTCTATAGAAAGTTTATTGGTTGAAATCTCTCCTTGAAGCTTAGCAGTGCTTTTCAAGGTAAGAAGTTCATCCACTTCAATCGCCCCGTTTAATTTGCCTTCTAAATCTGCATTTTTACAATAGATATTTCCATCTATTTTTCCAGTTGGCCCCAACACTAGTCTACCTTTCACAGTGATTGTTCCTTTGAGGTAGCCGTCAATTCTTATATTGGAATCAGATTTAATATCTCCCTCAATATGTGTACCCTCAACTATTCTGTTTAATCGCTCTGGAGATTGATTATTATTATAATTTGCCATGCTCTTGTCCGATTTAAATACCATAAGTAATTTTTACAAATATACAAAAAACAAGAATGTTAGCTTATTGATAAAATTCTTTAAAAAATTTTAAGTAGTTATCTGTGTTTTTTTCTAGATATAACTCTTTAAAGTTTTGGGGAGTTATTACAAAGAATTTCTCTTTTCTATAGTTTTTAATTGCCCCATTATTCACTTTAAAAGTTAGATAATAATCAAGCGCTTTTTGACTATTATTGAAGTGTTTAACAGTTAGCATTTGATCTGCTGTATTTAAGAATGTATTGGAAACTTTTAGATTTAGGTCTGAAAAATTAGCTGAATTAAAATCTGCTACGTTGTTTTTAGCTTTATTGATGGAGAACCCTCCTTTAGGGGCTATTAAAATAAAATAATGTAAAGTGTCAGGGCTGAAATTAAATTTCCATTTTTCTTTTTTCATTAAATTTTGAGCAGTTTTAATTTTTAAATCATTTAAAACAGCAATTGCTTGATCGGCAATATCAGTTCCAAGACATTGACTTGAAATTAATTTTAAAGTATTAACTAATTCTCTGTTATTATTTGCTGTATCATTTACCTTTTTTAATGTGTATGCTTTTAATAGCCCATATTGACAAATTAGAGGATTGGCAGAGTCCTTAGTTTTTTTGGTGCAAGATGCCAGAACTTCTTGGTAATTTCCCGCTTGGTACAAGAAAAATAATTTGGAATACAATTTTTGTTCTTTTTTCATCGCTTGTTGAGAATCGCTCAAATTTTCATCTCCTAATAATAGTTTCGAATATTTGCTTTTTGGGTATTTATTTAAAAGCAGTTCTTTCATTTCTGTACTTTCTTTCTGCCTTTCTAGGTCTTGGTAAATATTGTATAATTCATAAATTGATGCAATGGCTTGAATGTCAGGCTGGTGATTTTCCACGATTCTTTTAAAATATTTTTCTGAAAGTTTAAGGTTTTTTGTCTCATAGTGATGAATAAGACCAAGATTAAATAGCGAGATTACATTTGAGTCTTTCATGTAATTTATTTTATTTTCATCATCACAGGGAAGATTTTTAGAAAGCTCGTCAAATAAATCACTGTTGGAGAAAGAAAGTGCAGTTTCTTCATTTTCTTCTAAAAAGATGGCAGTTTTAGAGCCTCTTCTCCAGTTATCTTCCAATGTTCTTTTTCCCCATTTTTTATCAAACTCTATTTTACCACGCTCCAACATTTTTTGGTCCCAAATAAAAAAAGATTGATTAATCGGACTATTACTACCAGGCATGGACAATCCTTTATTTGAATTGGCTATTAAAGGAGATTCTAATTTTTTGGCTCTATTAGCAAGTTCAATATCCATAACTTGGTAAATCTTGTCCATTCTTTCCTTGGGATCTAAAGAGCATATAGCAAACAAACTATCGTTTTTTTCAATTAAAGTTTTATTGAGGAAAATATTTTTTAACAACTTGTGCTTTTTAACAACTTGTGCTTTGTTCTTGTAAGTTTTTAAGTCGGTTTTTTGAATTGAATCGTAGTAGAAATAGGATTTAATATACTCTGATTTTCCAAAAAATAAATCCCCCATTCTTTGCATGGATTTAATTTTTTGAGGTAAGTTGTTTGTACTTAAGTTAATGGACTTTTGAAGTTGGTCTTTGCCTAACTCTTCTGAGTTGTTTTTAAAAGATATTTCTGCTAGAGCATAATAAATTTGATCAAAATATTCAATGTTTTTGTCATCTTTTAGCATCTTTAATAATTGTGCTTCAATAGCCTTGGAGTCTCTTCCACTAAAAGAAAGAGCTCTATTAATTTTCGCCTGAAAAGCCATTTCATATTCTGGATTTCTTTCCACGACTTCTTGGTAGTATCGGGAAGCTTTGAAATTATTATCCAAATGGTACAATTGGGCAAGAACAAAAAATAATCTAGTTTTAAATGCTTTTTTGTGTTTGTTCTCAACAGCAATTTCTAAATTTTCAATAGCTTTCTTATAGGACTTACTTTGAATATATAAATCTGCTAAAGTTGGATATATTTTATTAATTATATTTGAGGAAATCACAGGTTCTTTACTCTCTAAATAATCCATTCTTTCATCGTATATTAAGGCTAGTTTTACTTTTTGTTTTGCTGTAAGCTTTTCTTGATCTTTGGATTCTAGTTGTTGTTCCTCAAACTTAATAATTAAGCCTATTAAAATTTCTTCTGCCTGGTCAAAAGCCCCCATTTCTATAAGTACTTTTGATTGCCAAAAAACACTTTCATAATAATTATCTTCTATTTCATAATGATTCTCAACATGTTGAAATATTTTCAGTGCTTTTGGAAGGTCTTTTTTATAAAACCTTGTTTTGCCCATTGTCATCCAATTGTCGTCAATGTACTTACACCACTCTCTGTTTCTATTTTTTCCTTTTTTAGTATGGGGCATTCTATGGCTAAAAATCACAAGTTCACATTTTCTGTATGCGGTATCCATTGGGGCGTACCAGTTTTTTGACTCTTCAATATTTGGGATTGGGAAAATGGGTAAAATTGAATTGTAATTTTCTTTTCTTGTTTTTAAAAAGTTATTGTAGGTAACCTTTATAATTTCATTGGCATTAAAAAACCCGTTGTATTTGGCGTGTAGATTATGAAATTCTCTATTTAATACTTTGTTTTTCTCTGTAGAACAAGACCAAAGCAAAAGGGTTAAGAAAAGTAAAATACAGAGCTTAATTAATTTCATTAAAATATTATGTCTGCAATATTAACCACAATCTTTTGAACTTATTGTATTAGTTATTTAATCAATTAAAGATTATTTAATTTAGAGTAAATATATTTTGAGATATTTGCATAATTAACAACTAAATGGGCAAAAGGAAAAAACCTCAATCAAAGTTTACAATTTGGCTGAAAAATCTACAGGAAAAACGAAGAGTCGTTATTTTAGATGAGGGGAGCTTCGAAGAAAAAAGAAATTTCACAACTTCCAAATTTTCTATTTTGGTGCTTTTCCTTTTTTCTTTAATTGTATTTTCAATCTTATTCTTTCTATTGATCTCTTACAGCTCTATTAAAACATTTGTTCCTGGATACCCTAGCGCAAGCGCTCAAAAAGAGCTGGTAGATAAAAATATTGAGCTTGATCAAAAATTAAATGAACTAATTGTAAAAACCAATAAAGAGGAAAGGTATATAAATAATATACAAAAAATCCTTAATGGGGATACGCCAATTGACAGAGAAAGCTCTGCAAAGGTTTTTAAATCGCAAAGTATTGACACGAAAAATGAGGTTTCAACTTCTGAAAAAACAATTAGAGAAAAAGTTGACAAAAGGGAGAAGTACGATATTGACGTTATTCCAGGTGGAGCTCTAACAAAAGATGTTCTTCCTGAGCTATTACTATTTCCACCAATAATTGGAGAATTAACCAATAAAATGAATATTTCATCTGGTCATTTTGGAGTTGATATTATTGCTCCTAAGAACGAAGCAGTAGTTGCTATTCTAAAAGGTACAATTGTCTATCAAAACTGGTCTCCAACAGATGGACATGTTGTTCATGTTCAGCACAAAAATAATTTACTGTCAATTTATAAGCACAGCTCAGAAGTCCTTAAAAAAATTGGAGATTATGTGGACGCGGGTGAGCCTATATCGATTGTTGGTAATAGTGGTGAACACTCTACAGGTCCACATTTACATTTTGAACTTTGGCATAATGGCTACCCCATGGATCCTGAAAAGTTCATCAATTTTCAATAAAGTTTTTTTCTTAAGTTCATTATACGTAAATTCGCATGCTATTTCAAGGAATGAAAGAATTAAAAGAATTTTGTATTCCATTTTCAAGTCTTAAACTTGGAACTAATCCTTTTAACTTTGAGATAGATAAATCGTTCTTTGATATTTTTAATTATTCCCGTTACAGCACATGTAATGTGTCTTTAAAATTGGATTTCAGAAAAGAGAATTTACTGATGGATTTAAGGTTTCATTACAGTGGTTTTTGCGAAGTTAACTGTGATAGATGTCTAGATTTAGTAAAAATCCCAATTGAAAATAAATTTAATTGTTTAATAAAATTTCTTCAACAAGATCAAGAAATCATTAAAGACGATATTGTGTACCTTCCTGAAGACAGTTTTGAATATAATATTGGTCAGTTGTTTTATGAACATTTTTTAATAAATTTTCCCAAAAGAATAGTTCATCAAAAAAACCAATGTAATGACAAGCAAATAAAACTTATAGATGATTACTCACAAAAACAAACTACAACTGAACAGGATCCTAGATGGAATAAATTAAAAGCATTAAAGAAAGAAAATTAAAATATTTTAAATAAAAAGTTATGGCACATCCAAAACGTAAAACATCCAAAACAAGAAGAGATAAGAGAAGAACGCATTACAAAGCAAGTACCCCTCAGTTAGCTACTTGTCCAACTACTGGTGAAACACATTTATATCACAGAGCACATTGGTCTGAAGGAAAACTTTATTACAAAGGTAAAGTGGTCATGGAAAAAGAAGCTGTAGCTTAAATTTTTTGAAAATTGGATTAGATATCATGGGCGGAGATAATTCGCCAGATGCTACATTAAATGGTGCCTATTTAGCTTCCAGAGAACTTAGCAATGGCGAAACCATTGTTTTGGTTGGAGACGAAAGATTAGCAAAAGATTGGTTTAAATCAAATAATATAGACTACTCGGTTTTTGAGTTCTTGCATGCAGATGAGGTTGTTTCAATGAAAGAGCATGCTACAAAAGTACTTAGAAAAAAACCAAATAATAGCATTTCAATAGGGTTTAATGCTCTTAAAAACAAGGAAATTGATGTTTTTTCTAGTGCTGGAAACTCTGGAGCAATGCTTGTTGGGAGCATGTTTTCAATTGGCCCAATTAAGGGTGTTATTAGACCATGTATAACTTCCGTTTTGCCTAAAAAAAATGGTGGTGTTGGACTAATATTAGATGTTGGTGTAAATGCGGATTGCAAACCTGATGTTCTATTCCAATTTGCTATTTTAGGAAGTCTTTTTGCTGAGAATGTCTACAATATCAAAAAGCCTAAAGTTGGACTTTTAAACATAGGTGAAGAAAAAGGAAAAGGCAACTTATTGACACAATCTACTTACCAATTTCTAGAAGACAATGATGACATTAATTTTATTGGAAACGTTGAAGGAAGAGATCTTTTCAATGACAAAGCAGATGTTATTGTATGTGATGGCTTTACTGGAAATGTAGTTCTTAAAATGGCAGAATCTTTTTATTCTTTAATTAATCAGAAAAACATCACAGACGACTATTTTGATAGATTTAATTATGAAATATATGGTGGAACACCTGTTCTAGGTGTCGATGGAAATGTCTTAATTGGCCACGGAATTAGCAATGAAATTGCCATAAAAAACATGCTTTTGCTTGGAAAAGACCTAATTAATTCCAATCTTAATTCTAAAATTAAAAAAGCCTTTAAATGA
>TARA_B110000305_G_scaffold165102_1_pt1 | contig 16338 bp, 6 predicted proteins | sample TARA_B110000305 | Tara Oceans TARA_B110000305 (sample SAMEA4397930) | marine metagenome | biome: Polar Biome; feature: [SRF] surface water layer (ENVO:00010504); material: water (ENVO:00002006), including particulate matter (ENVO:01000060) such as... | depth 5 m | reverse complement strand
TATAATTTGCGTTATATTTTCACCAAAGGTTGAATCGCCAGCTCCAAGCACAATTTTAGCTAGGTTGGAATCTTCTCCAGTAGCGGGAAAGCCATCGCTACCAGTTATTTCAAAAACTGGATCACTAGACCTGTAAAGATAAACTTTTGAAGTTTTTTCTTGAGAAGAAAATGCGTAATTAAAATTAAACCTAACCTTGGTTGTTTCCGACAAGCTATCCACCCCAAAGCCATTTGGCACTATACTGGGCTGTTGATTAACACCTATCAACCTTTCGCTTTGAATAACGTTTCCGTTGCTATCGACAATACCAACTTCTATACCAACACTTCTTTTTCCGCTCTCAGGAATGCCTACGTGCCCATAAACAAAATCAAGATAAGAGTCGTCCCTTTCCCATATAGGCCTCCACTGAGAATTAGCGTAGTCAGAATTTATTAAAGCTCCAGCTCCAAAAACTGCACTAATAGGCCCACCAGCAGGGCTACTGCTCAAGGCTTCATATACTGATCCATTATGATACACAAGATCGTAATGGGCGTGACTGGTAGTAATATCAAAACCATCTGGATTCAGATTACTCCAAAAACCTTCGCCATGAACAGGTATATTTCCCTGGCTAGCTAATAAACCGCTCCAAATGTCATTGGCATAAAAAACTATATCCCCAGGATTGTAACTAAAAGAGTCAGTCCAGTCTTGACCACCTAACTCATAACTATCAACATAAAGTGAAAAATCCGCAGAAACATCCGGAGTCTGAACTTCCCACGATAAAAAATCAACAGAAGGAGATGCGGTGCCGACTCCCTGAGTAATCTGCTGTTTTGCCTTGTATATAGAACAAGGAACATCAACAAACAAAGACAGAACCCTCCACCTAGACCTGTCCGAGCTCGGAAGGTAACTAGACAACTCTCCATGAGCCCTTATGCATAAATAAAAAGCTTGATTATATAAAACAAAATCCCCAACTTTGTAAGCCTGACTGCTTGAATACTTAAAAACCTGAGAGTCTGAACTAATAACCATATCGCCAGCTTCATAGTCTGAGTTAAAATCAAAAACCCCCCCTTGAGATATAGATTCGGGGCCGCTTTTGCTATTTACCTTGTATAACTTTTGATTATACTCAACAATATCAGCAATATTATATGTAGTAGAGCTAAGCCACAAACTATAACTCGTTTTTACTGGAATAGAAACCCCTGCAGGAGAAGAAGAGTCACTCACAACCCTTTGTATAGTTTTATTCAAATCTGTTACAACAGAATTAAAAGAGTAAGTTTTAGAGTGGTCAAAATTTTCAAAACTAGACAGGAAGCCTCCAATTCCGTATATTTGATTATTTATCTCCCTAGTAAACTCGTAAGAGTCTATATTTTTAGTATTAGGGAGATCAAAAGCGATAGTCCTATTGCCAAATTCATCCACAGAAGAAATTCTAGAATTATTCCCCTCAGTAATGCCGACTAAAAACTCTTTACTGTTAGAGTCAAACAGGGATCCACTAATTCCCAATATAGAGGGAGAATCAGAACTTGACATTGCAAATTTATACTGATCAAGGTCAACCAAATTTCCATCCTGGTCCACAGCATCCCAATTAAAAACCAAATCACTATTTCTTTCCCTATACCTGAGATTAGCTATTTTGACCTCAGAGGTAAGTGCAAATAAATCTCCTCCCTCCACCAAGCCATTCTCTGTCAAGTTCACAGTTGAGGAGTTGCCAAATCCATCCTTAGGGGTTAGAGCGTAATAATATGAATAACCCCAAACCTGTTTATCTGAATGCGAGCCGCCCAAAGCTTCCGAATATTCAAAAACCGGGGAAACTTTTCTTCCCACGCTCTCCCAATAATCTAAGTTTGACGGAGATTTGTCGATGCTGCTTTGATGCGATACTTTTGACCTATAAACCCCACCAAACAAAAGGGTTCTGCCCTCGCTATTCCCATAGGCGTCGTAATGGTCTTTTCCAAATTGACTCTTAGATCTAAGGTCCCCGTGCCCTTTCACAAAGTTATAACTAACAAGTAGATCCGGATACGAATCTACATAAGAGGAGTAATCTACAGCGGAAGAGAGGGATACCATGTCTCCCAGTTGATAAGCGCCAAACCCTAAATTCCAAGGGTTTGCAGATTGAATATCTAAAAAGTGATCAATATTTAATTGCAAGTCGGAGCTATGAATTAAATTGACATTTGACGGAATACCAAGCGAAGAAATTCCCGCAGACTTAAAATCTGAATCGTCAGAGAACCAAGAAAAAGAAACGTCAGACCCTCTTACATTATAAGAGAAGCCCTCTATGCTAGGTTCGTAATTAGTGCCCGTTATAGAGCCTGTGGCACTCCGACCTAGTGAGTCGTGAGCTACAACCCTTACTCCAAATGTTCGACTTAAGTTCAGGTCATCAAATACGCCATTATTCAAATCAAGAGAAAAATCACGATAAGCAGCTAGAGAGCTATTAACATCACTAGACGACAATGCAGCCTGAAGGCTAGGGCTTGAAGATAGGGTAGAACTACTTACGGGCACACCATCAACCCCATTTTCTATAAAAACCTCAAACCTATCAAAAAATGAATCGTTAAGAAGTTCGGTACTAAGGGACTCTCCCTCCTTATAGTGACCAACTGGAGGAATTAACTCCCAAGATATATTCACATCTTTATTTAAATATTCAGACTCAACCCTCAACTCGTCGCCCTCAAACTTCGGCTTATACGAATCAACCGAACCGATATTAAGCTTTGAAGGTAAATTGGTAAATCTTAAATTATTAAATGTAAAAGTGTTATCAAAATTAGGAGCGCTGATATCAATACCAGTCTCTATAAACGCAGACCTAACGCCGATATCACTAACAGCAAAAACCCTAACCTCAAAAGAGCCATAGTTCCCCTCAAGGGAAAGAGATTTCTGAAAAGCGTCTCCTTCGAAATCTACAATATCAATACCTTTGCCCAACTGATACTGAAAAGAATAATTATCAGAAGACCCAACGACCTCATAGCTTGCGTCTAGATCATTAACGTTGAATTGAACCCCTATTGCCGTAGATAACATAATATATTATACAGATAAATCAAACAATAGCAACCCATCAGGAGGATCAGGTATAGACATGTCCGCCTGAGGAGGTATTGGCAAAGAGGGAGACCTAGTAACACCCTTGCTGTCGGCGGCAAGAAATTTAGAAGGATTATACTCGAGCCCAACAACTTCGTAATTGTTTTCAGTTATCTCCTTCACAGATACGGTCCTAAATAATTGCGACTTAAGATCTAATTCTGCCTCGAACCTAAAAATCTTAACTATAGATAAAGTCCCTTTTTGTTGGTTAATGAAAACGGCGCTAGAAAGTAAGGCTGCAGCGCTAGAACTTGCTACGAGCTCAACCCTATTACTAGCCAATCGAATGAACTGCCATTTAGAATTTATAAAACTACCAAATTGGTTATCCGTGTCAACTCCAAATATTTCCAAGGACCTCGCTAAATCAAACTCCACAGAATGATCGCCAGCAAGCTCCACAACAACACCATCCTTACCCTGAGAGCTGTGCTGAGATTCTATTTTTACAAAATTAATAATTGACGATTCTTGAAGCGAGGGGTTATTGAGCGAGGCGGAAACAGCTGGAGGTTGAGAAGTCAAAGGTACCATATAAGTAGACAAATCATCAATCTGGTCAAAAATCAAAAAGTACCCATTACTTGCAACCATAGATATAAATAATTCTCGATTTTTACCAAGTATATATTTACCGCCCTTAATTAAACTCAAATCGTCATCATAAACAAACAAGCCAGAAATTTTTGTTTTTTTACTGTTTGTGTACATGACGTAAACCCACTTCTTTGAATCTGATATATACCAAAAAGTGTCCTTCAAATCGTCGTTGGTCCATACCCACCCAATGCCGTCAATTTCGGACCCGAGATACATCCAAAAGCCCGCTGAATTCCCAAGGGCTCTACCAGTCAATTCAGCTGCGTATATCCATCCTAAATTTGACACATAAATCCAAGTCGGGCTTGAATAATGAAATGTTCCAAGAAAGTCCGATTCGAACCAGTTTGGTGCTGGATTACCCGATACAGACAAACTCTCCTTAAAGTTTTTAGATACATCTTTATCTCCAGAGGTTCCACTCATCAAGCCTTTTATAGAGTAAGGTGAGCCCAGTCCAACCTGGGATAAGGAATCAGTCACAAAGCTCTCCTTAAATATTATAAGATAATGAAAACCCCCCTCGTTACCAAAATAATCTTTTCCGGCGTTAAAAATATTAACAGGTTGCCCATCTCTAAATAGAGATACCTGAAAAGTGTGTTTTGTCGAACTAATGACGTAATAGCGACCAGAGTCTGAGCTATAAACATCTAACCCCCCCGGGAGTTGACCCTCAGAAGAGAACGAAACTAAATCCCCATCAGATAACGAGTGGTTATAAGATTTAATTAGGTCATCCGATATTGAGAACTGCACACTAAGCTTAAGTTTAAGATCATGTACGATTGTTTTTTGCCCCTGAGGCCCAAAATTATTAATATCAAAATCCAAGGATATAGACCCCTCAAATCGTACGATCTGGGAAGATCGCAAAGACTCTATCTCAACCAGTTGATCTTCATCGCTAGTCTCAAATTTAGATCTCGCCTGTATACCCTCTAAGGACTCATTAGTTTGAGCTCTAGATATCGATATATCTACTTTCCCTAATATCGGATTCGAAAGGTTATCCTTATCGATTAATATATATGGATCAAAATACTGAGATACGTCCTGAGTTACAAATTGCCCATCTTGGACTAGTACAACTTTATCTCTATACAGTTGAACATCTAAAACCCTACCGCTCTTGTTGCTTCCGACTCGAGCTTCATCGCAAACCTCAAAAACAGAACCAGGCAAAAGGTAAGAAGCTTCCTGTCCGGCTGAAAATTTAATAGACTCAGTTTCGAGCTGAGAAGTCAACAGTGACCATTTAGCCAACCTCCTAGCTTGACCCTCAGAAGTTATACCAAAACCCATAGTTTCGTTTTCTATGTACCCCAATGACTGCATGGAACTAGAATCCTCTTCGTAAACTACATCTGGCTTGAAATTCTTATCTTTATTATTAAACCTAACCAAAGAAGCTGTGATTTTTTTATTCTTTTGAGTTCCTAAATAATTAAAATCTCCACCTATAACATTAGAATTATTAAACAGTTGAATGGGAGATTTCGGACTATCGAACGAAGCGCTTACCTTTCCAGCGGAATACCCAATCATACCTCTAAATATTGAGGCCATGGAATTAATGATCTGCAGAGCTTCAGATCTTTCGGTTAAATATAAATTAGCAACAAACCTTGGCTCGACGATTGCATAATTGATTTGGGTAGCGCAACCTCCAATAAGCGTCGAGCCCTGCGAAGAACGAAAAACAGCCGAATTATCGGCAAAATTTGGACCACTTAAAGTTACGACCTTCTGAGTTGCGTCACTTTTAATGATCGTTCTTTCCTCTATTACGATATCCCCGACCTTATTAATAGAATTAGTAGCGATTGCCAATTTTTGATCAGAGGTTAATTCTAGCATAGATCCATCGCTATTTTGGGAACTAAAGCTATGTTGGTGAATAAAAAAAGCAACCTTTTTCCCAGCGAAAGAAGTTCCCGATCCAAACTCCTGAGCAAACTTCGCAGAAGTGAAGCCTGGGTCATTTCCCTCAACAAGTATATTAAATCCTGAACTAGACCTCCGCTGTCGACTCTTGCAAGAAAACGCTCTAGGCTTTCCGGTTGAAGTTTCCACAGGGTAATCAGTCTCAACGAGTTCGTCACAATATTTTGCCAATTTATACAATTGCCACTTATCTATATGGTCCTCCTCTAGTCCATATTTACCTATTCCATACCTAGGATTAGATAACAAATCAAAAAATACCCAAGCAGGATTGTCACTCCAATATCTACTACTATCAGACACCTCGTTTACCGACTGAGCTATATCATCCTGCCCCTTAAATAGCCCATTCCAAGGACCGACATACTTTCTCGACACCGGGTCGTAATTCTTTGGAATTAATATTTTTTTTAGCTTTGCGTGGTATGTCCTATTGGGCATTTGTGAAAAATTTTTAGAATCAAGAGTAATTCTAACCATTGCGCTATTAGGGTAAAGCATTCTCTCGAGAATCGTTTCTTTTACATGGGCTAATTTTAAATTCCTTCTTTTATTTAACCCTCCCGAAAGGCCATCCTTTACCGATGGATCATATTCAGGACTCAGTTTGACTATTTTAAAAGTTACCCCTCCAGATATTTCCGAAGAATTAAGAGCTGCAGAATACTGAACGTTAATATTGAACTGGTAAGAGCTAGAACAAATCCCAGTCAACATAAAAAACGGAAAGCCCTCATCAGACTTCTGAACTAATAACGACGAATATGTATCAAAATTAGCCTCAAGGATCGCTACTTGATTATTTCGAACCTCATTCGTATGTACTAGTTGCCGCACCATACCTCCCGCGTTGAGCACGGCCTCGTTCGAGCCAGCAAGAAATTCTGCGCCAAACAGTTCGTTCAGGTAACTCATATCCCTTTTCAAGTTATCTCGAGAAACTTCTAGATCCAAACTAGTTGCGATCGGTTGGTTTTTATTCTGGGTTACATAACAACCAGACTCTGGACTTAATACGTTATATTCTTTATGATTTCTCACTATCAAAATAGCAAACTTAACGTTATTAGGAGCTGTACCTCCATCGTCATTCGATATGGACAATTCAGACATAAGTGAAAAAGTAGCGGAGCTGACATCTCTATTTGACACAAAATGAGAAACAATTTTAGCTTGATTACCTACGGCAGCGTCTACGGTTTGATTGTAAGATATACCCTTCCTGTTTGCATCGTAAGGCGAAGATCCAATAATCATAATGTCATGATTAACTATAGAGTTTATACTTTCAGACAAGATGGTAGAGTCAAAAGCTTCCCCTTTCTTAAGTAAAGGCTTGCCATCCCCAGAGTCCTCAGAATCATTAAGTATATAGTTTAAAGTTCCCTCTTGAGAATTTTTGACAGGAGTATTTTTAACCTGAACATCGTTTAAATAAATACCTTCTCGAATATCTCCCCCAGAAATAGCTCCTCCATTTTTATTAACAAAGCCCTCTATAGGGCCCTCACATAAAAGATCTAAATACTCCGAAGAAGAGAAAGATTCTAAAGCGTGAGTGCTTTTGCTATCATCTATCTTCATTACTTGTGTAGAAACAGATACGTTGGCTGCGCCAATCTTCAAGCGTCCATAACCTAACGGCACGGCTATTCCTTGTGCTTGTCTAGAGTTCGCCCCGCGCATTAAATACGACTTTGTAGTTGTTGGAGTTCCTCTTTTTGGAGGCTTGGGAGGCTTAAAAATTAAATTCATAGCAACCGAAATAATCGCCCCCCACACCATAGCAACAATCATTGTCGAGGCAAACGTTCCAGCAGCAATGCCTACTACTGCTAAAGCTGAGGTGATAAAAGCTCCTCCAGAAGCAAGAGGAACGATATGTATTTCTGAAGCTTTGTATTTTATATTAACATCGTTATGTAAAATTAAACTATTTCCAGCATCCTCTTCGTTTTTTATTTTCTTCGGAGGCTTACTTAATAAAAGATAGCTTTCGCCATCAATCGCTTTTTTTTGTATATATTCGAAAAAGCCGTCCGCATTAGCATCTAAACCCTTAATAATTTCGGCTGGGGTATGCGCAGCAATTTCCCACTTTCTTCCAAAGCGCTTTCCCAACTTGCCGTGTAGATATACTTTTTTCACTTTTACCTTAAACCCTGTATAAATTATACACTAATATTTGGATATAAACAAAACTTATCAGTCAAAGAACTATATATCAAAAAAGGAATACACAATTCATCGGAACTTTTAATGTCGCTGAAAGACGGCTGCTCGTCAACTTGCCAATGAGAATGAAATACATACTCAATATTATCATAAATCATGTCTAAAGGATTAATAACAAAAAAAGACTGCTTATTACTGCTGATATTATCACAAGGCTTAAAAATTAATTCTTTATTATTGTTATTATTTATTAATATACCACAACACTCCTCCGCATCAAAGCTTAGCGCATATTTTCTGCATTCACTTAATACTGCTTCGGGTATTTCACTCAAAAGCGAACTTCTCGGTACCAGGAAATGCGCCAAACGGAAGGCCTGGAGACAAGTGATTTCCATTAAAAGAGTTTAGTCCGGGACCAAACCTTTTTCTACACGAAGACATTGTCTTCTGACACTCATCCTTTGACCAATACTCTTTATCAAAAAATGGATGATGAGAGGATGCGTCGCCATGATTTTCTTTACAAACAAATAAGTGAGGTATTTTCCTGTAAGGGTCAGAGGAAGCTTTGCCCAATAATTTAACTACGTCTCCCTTTGTATATACTTGCCGCTCCTCACTAGAACCTCCAAGCCCGTAGCGATTCCATTCGGGAACGTCCCTTGCTAAACCAGGGTATTTAGTAGGGTCAACCATAGCTCCACCAACCGCAACCGTCGTCAAGCTTACTCCATCAGCAGTTTCAATAGGCAAACCTTTATATCTGCACCCGATATTACACCTATACGTCCAACCACAAGAGTCAGATAAAACAATTCTTGCGGGAACCGGAGAATCCTCAAGCTCTAAAGAGGAAACTAGCTCGAACTCTATAAATTTTTTATTTTCATTATTTTTTTTATTTATAAAGTATATATCGTCGGGCAGGTGAGATTGAGAGTCTGCAGTTCCAAAAGGGTTCTTATTATCACTATTTAAGTTTCTATTCTGAAAGTTTGCGTTATCAAGAAACCTAGCGTATGTTCTCTTCCTAGTTATCTTGCAGTTAGAAAAGTCTTTATTAGTATGAACTATTCTAGAGAATAATCCATCAGGATTAGCTATAGACAAAGTTGGCCTACTTAAGGTTCCGTCAGCTTTTTGCTCAAAACCCTCAGCCCTTATAGGTTGAGGCTGATAAGATTTACCCTGCCAAACTATAGGATTAACCCCATTTATCATTGGGCAAAACCTGTATACCGTATCCGCTCCCAGATTAACTCCGTACAAATCATTCATCATTTCGAAATCTAATTGAAGATTACTAAAATCAATCTCATACAAATCAATTAAAGTGTCAGGAGTTAAAGAACTTAATTGTTTATTTGTGTTTGTTTCCGACTTGCCCATAACTATTATACAACATAAATTTTAATTTTCGCGACAGCTGGAGAAAATAACCCAGTATGCTTAATGATAATGTAACCAAAATGCTCGCCAGTATGCCCGGAACTTATATCTAAATCCCCACTACTAGAGCTGATATTAATGCTTCCGCCCGCCTCGGACAATATATCTATATAGGCCTCTCCACCGCCCTCTATAACAGACACTCCATTTTTTTCAAACAAGCCTTCTGTAATAAAAAAATCACAATCTTGAAAAGGAGAGGTCGAGTTTTTGATTTGGCCTCTATTATTCTGAAAGAAATAATTAGAAACCCCAAAACCCTCAGCAACAAACGAGCCATTAACCCTTTCCATAAGAGTAAAGGACTGTCCCCCTGAAGGGCCATCCGAATAAGACTTAGACATTTTTATAGTTCTGCCGCCTAGGTCAAAAGGTATAGAAGAGTCGCTAGGAAGAGTAAAAATATAACCATCCCTATTTAAATTCGTGGGAACTACTTGGCTTCCAGTAGATAGTTTAGAAAATCTCCTGCTACCACTTTCGGCAAGAGCGGCTCCTTCTTTATTGGTTACAGAAATAGAACTTATCAATAACGGAGAGTCTCCAGCGTTTTTAATAAACAGTCTCTTTTTTATTTTTTCAGAATGATGAATTGTCGACCCAACATTCTGCTCAGACATTATAAACGGATCTTCAAAAAAGATCTCAGCAGGCTGTAAGGGAGGAGGGGCGGATTGACTATCGTATTGTTGAGCGCTATAATTAAAAGGGTACTGCTTAAATACTGCGGTTATACTGTGGTTATTTTTGTAGTTGTAAGTGTGAGACCATTCCTCGCATATAAAGTTTTGAGATTTTTCGTACGGCGCAGGAGGAGAAAACAAGAAGGGGATGCACCCATAATGATGCTCCAAGAAATGAAGAATAGCGAGGGTCTCAAAATCGTCCCTATTATCAAAACTCAAACTTAATTCTAGCAAGCTTTCATTTATGCCGTCCTTATATATTTGTTTGTACCCAGCTCCGACAGAAAGTTCTAACATCCTAGGTTCTTGAGAGACGCTAAGCCCTATCGAGGGTTTCCAGAAAAAATCCCTAGACCAATTAGTTGGATTTATATCGGAAAATAGTCCCTCACCCCTCGACCAGGTTGAATTCGCCGACACAGGAGCGAGGCCAACGCAGGAGCTCTTGCAGTAGTAATGCCTATGGTTACTCTCAGAAAAAATAATGTCATTTTCCTCATAATTCTCACTAGAGTCATAAGTGTCAGCCTTTTTCACAAACAAACTCTCAGATTTTCGCAATAAAGACGTATCGGTATTAATCAACTTTAACGATATGTCATTGGTATCCTCAAAATTTAATGAATGAGAAAATTGTTGACAGTAAAAGTTCTTTGATTGAATTTCGGTTGAGTCGTAAGGGTGAAAAGTAGAAGCTCCATCCCACCTAAATCCAGATATTCCTTGTGAATATTTTAAATTAGCAGACGGAGAGTCTTTCTCCGATTGTCCTTGGTGATTCTCCAGAAAGTGAATTATTGCATTAGCTTCTCTATTTGTTCTGTTTTTAAATTTTAAATCCACCTCAAACGATATAGAGTTAATATTCTTTGGTTGGTTAATATAATATCCATTACCATATTCGAATCTATAATTATTGCATGCAAAATTAACAGAGGAACCGTAATCAGCATCAAAGAAAAATCTATCAGCAGACCAAAGATTGTCGTTCTCCGAGGGGCTTATATTGATAGCGGACATCGTTAATAAGTTAGGTCCCGCCAACTCCAAACTCCTGATTTGATCTCCGCCAATGCCAATAATATTTATAGCGGCGCCAGTCAATGTCGAATCGCCATTTAGAGATTTCACATCAGTATCTATATCTACAATTTTGAAAATTCCATCATTACTGTTGTCCAGTGAGCCACTTAATGAAATTAATTGACCAACCTCAAAATCAGAACCGATAGAATAAGGGTCATTAAAATCATCCAATATATAGTGGCTATCTCCATCGCTAGTAGGAGGACCGTCAGGGATTAACGACAATCTATTAGAATCTTGAATATTAGATCCTCCTCCATAATTCATATCTTCTCTAGCGTAATAAAAAAGTCCATCACCAGTATTAACGACAAAATCAAACTTCTTGTAAGAAATTCCTGTTTGAAAAGTCCCACTATAATTAGATACATGAGATAATTGCTGAGAGCTTGTAATTAATTCGCGAAAGTCACTCATTTTATAACCTCCCTTACAGAAATTGAAGCGACTGACTGTTGACCCTCAGACGCAGAATAAGATTGCTGAACCACTCTACCGAAAGTGCTGAACCTGGCTATTTTATTTCCAGAAAGATCATACAGAAACGCTTGTATTTCAGACTTCTGCAAACCTTGAGAAGAGCTTCCTAGCTGTTGATTCCCATAAGAGTTTAAGTTTGGGATTATTTCGTTGCATTCTATATCCATTTGAGATTCCATGTTTGCTATTGACACCCTAGAAGGAAGAACTCCGTCAGATCTCGTTCCTATTGAAGTATTTTCTGAGGCCCGTATTGAGCTATGAACCTTCCTATCGACTAATATCTTATATTTTAAAGAAGTTATTTCAAATTGAGAATTAACTGCGGAATCAGAGGAGGACCCACTGGCCTCCATATATCCAAAAGATTTCATTGAGTGTGCAAAATCTACATTCAATTTAGTAAACCTTGAACTTGGAACCTTCCTTATCGTTCCAAATATGTCATAACTAGCGGTAGCCTCAATCACACTAAAAGGGGAAATAGAAAATTCAAACGACTTCAAGAACATATTATCAAAAGCGTACCTACCAACTATATTTCTATTTACAGGCTGCTCACTCATTCCGTCCTTAATTTCAAACATTCGACCCACTGTGTTAGGAGTGCCGCCCTCAGTAAAAGTGTCCGCAGAGATAAAGAAAGTTACATCCAACTGCCCTTTTAAATCACCATTCGGGCAAAAGTTTACAAATTCAGTTTTTGCGCCAACTATATCGGCATCAAAATCTCCATAAACTCTTTCTATATTAAGCTGTGGATCCATAGATAATTTTGCAGAATTAACCATTAAATCCTTGCCTCCAAGAGATACCTTTCCGTCTTCAAATCTTAAAAAAGGCTTGCTCATGACACTGGATTATGGAGAGTTTCATAGCCTTTATAAGTTAAAGATATACTCATTTCCTGTTCCGTAGATGAAGTTACGCTTTCGCTTATAAGCCTCATATTATGACCCGTAAAAGAATTTATTATATCGTCAGCATTCAAAGCGTCCCTAATTTCGATAACTACATCGCTTTTTGGTGCCGACTGAATTCTATCCTTTATTTCCCTAATTTCGTATTCGTCGGCGATCATTGTAAAATTAATGTCCGTTTCTATAGGGTATTGAGTATCTATTTGTATCGGGTTTAAATTGGAGCTAGAAACTTGTACGACTTCAAGAGTTCTGCCCTCGCTATTTCCATAGGCGTCGTAATGGTCTTTTCCAAATTGGCTCTTAGATCTAAGATCTCCATTCGATTTCGCAGAGTTATAACTAACAAGTAGATCCGGATACGAATCTACATAAGAAGCGTAATCCTCGCTTCCAATATCGTTCCAATCCTCAGGAGTTCCCTTGGGTATTGCATACAAAGACTGAAGATTCAAGCTTCTACTATAAGAGAAGTCCGTGATAGCGTCTATTGAAAAATCACTAACAATGACTCTCATGCTTGACTGATCTGGATACTTTATAGGAGGATGAGTCTTGGTTGGTGCCTGTATAGATACGCCGCTACCTAGATTTCCATAAACAGTAAAATCTGTTTGCATTTCTGGTATGCCTCCAATAGAGCAAGAGACGGAGTATTTACTAACTCTTCCCTGAGTAAAACCAAAGCCTTTTGTTTGGTTTTCATAAAGTATAGCTCCCTCAAATTCCTCTTCGTCGTATTTATATTTACCTTGAGAATTCAACTCCAGCAAAGGGTCGCTGCTAACCATAGATCTAGACAAGGAAAAACTACCCTCTAAGGGAGAATTTATTAATGCATCAATAAACCCAACACCAGCCACCTTAATAGGTTTCTCGCTTATTCCATAACTACCAGCAACTTCTTGAACTCCGGATAATGCATACCCATTAATAATTACACTTTGTTCATAATTTGAAAAACTCATGACTGTTCATGCAAAAGTCCACCCGGGCGCTTTTCTTCAACAATAACGGTAAGAACCTGTTGTTTTACTTTTTCGCCCAATTTAACCATATCTTCCTGACCGTCTGAAGCTTCCGAAGAATTACCTCCAGAACTGGAAGAGCTGGAACTCCCGTTTTTTGCTTTTCCATTTTCCATGTTGATGGATATGTTTATATTATTAGTACTTCCTCCGGAAGCTGCTGATTCGGACGATGAGTTTATAGGTGAAACTGAACCGCCGTCATTAAATTTTCCTGCGTTTATTCGATCGAGCGTCGGTTTACCTATTTGACGAGCGCTACTCGACCGAATTACATACTCTCCTTCGCTGAGCATTGCTGGGATTTGATCGATCCCAGATTTGCCAGCTATGTGACCGCCGCTTGCGTATTTGCGGATTGGGCCGCCGTTGTAATAGTCAAATAGAGACGAAGCGTTACCATTTTTTATTCCTTCATTTAAAGCTCCCCTGCTTGGAGAAGTGAAGTCGCTACTAAATGAATCTAAATTTTCAAACGAACTAGCAGGCTTCCTAAGCAAAGTTTCCCTCCCCATGCCCTGTTTCGCCCCACCTCCACTAAATCCACCACTCAACCCATAACTTACCGCAAAACTTGCGGCGGTACCAATTATTTGTTTTATTAAAGCTCTTTTTTTAGCTTTTTTTGCCGCAGCTTCTTGCCTCTTTCTTTCTTCTTCAGCAAGAACGTCTACGAGAGCTTGTTCGTCATCCTTTAATCCTAAATTGCCAGACTGACTATAAAAGAATCCACTCATCGCTTTCGATTGGTGAGCTCTTCCCGTATCAACGCCTCTTCCTCCGCCAAAATTTGCCGCAAGTGCAGATCCTGGAGCAGCTCCTCCTTCACTAAACCCAGGAATATTTCCTCCTGCGTTTAATCCGTGCATAAAAGATCCGCCATACTTATTAACAGCCTTGCTGTTCATTACGTATTCGCCATCAGAAACCATCGCAGGAACTCCTCCTCCTCGACTGTAATTACGTATAGCTCCACCTGTGTAATTTCCACTCGGCATCGGAATTTTTGACACTATTGCATTTGCAGCGTTTTGTAAAAATGCATTTTGAATAGCGCTTAAAAAATTGCCAGCAATATTCATCAAAGCATCACCCAAATCATCAGCGCCATTTAGTCCGACTTTCATAGCTTCAGCTATTCCGTCTCGAAAATTAACAGCTACAGTATTACCAAGCTCATGATTAAAGGTTTCAACAGATTCCCCCATTTGTTTCGCAGAGTCCTTAAAGCCGTTGGTAAATGCCCTGGGTCCAGTTTCGTATTTTCGCTTAAGTTCTAATCTTTTTTTCTCTTCTTCCAAGAGTTCTTGGGCATTTAATATTTGAGCTTCTGTTGAGTTGTTGATGTTTTTTATTTCATGATCTATAAAAGCAAGGGACTGTTGCTGTTTAATAAGAAGCTCATTTAAGTTTTTTTGCTCGTTTACGCTAGTTGGTTTGGCGCCCCCCTCAAGAGCCGCGACTCTTTTTTGAGCTGTCTGTTGTTGCAGTTCGAGATCGGTACGCTCTACTGTTTTTTTATTGACCGCAGATGTAGCATCGCTTCTTAAAGACATAGCGGAATTCGTGAGAGCAATTTGTTTTTCTCTCACTTGAAAATCTTCTTTCTCTTTTCCTGTTTTATATCCTGGGCCAAAAGCAGTTAGTCTCCGCGATGCGTCAAGCTGAGAAGAGAAGCCTCGCATTTTTTTATCGTGAGCAAGCTGCTTGTCAGACATACCAATTGCGCCAGACATACTCGCAATCAAATCTTTTCTTTCTGCGAGTATATTATTAATCTTTTGCTCTCTAGTTGCTTGATCTTTGGAGTTCTTTTTAGTTTTTTTCGCGATTTCTAAAATATTTTGTCTTTTGTCTATCTCTACAGTAAGTAAATCAAGTATGGCTCGACGCATAGAGGGTCCTGTGCCTTTGTCGCCCGCTATTTCTCTAAGCTTTTCCTCTAAATCTTTTCCAGAGAGAGAGCCGGCTTGTTCACTAATATCCTGAAAGCTACTGCCTTCTTCGAGACCTAATGATGTTTTTACCAAACCTTGAACGCCCGGGTCGCCTTTTATTTGATTTAGCAACCCCGTCCTCAATTGAGCATCTGCAGAAGCTGCGGATTTTTCATGAGCTTCTGCGGATTTGTTTATTGCTTGAAGGTATTTGTTTTCAGCTTTTTGCTTATCTGTCATCAAACTTCCCATTAACATAACTTCAAATTTTAAATTTTCAGAAATTTCTGAGTAGCGGTCTTTAATCTCTAACTGCTTCACGGCTGCGGCTTGTTGGGCGATCATTTGAGCTTTTTGAAAATCGAGTCGAACAATGACGGCTGCAATTTCTTCATCCGATAAACCGCTCAATTCTCTCGATTTGGCTTCTGCTGAGTCATAAGCCCCCTTTATTAAAGAAATGTCACCAACTTCTTCGACTTGCTTAAGGAGTTCGGCAGCGGAAAAAGAATACTCCTCACCCTCTTTGATCAGTGTTTTATCGCTATCCTCAAATCGCTTCAAAGAATTTGTTTTTATTTTCTCATTTGGGTTGTTAGAGGCCATGTTTTCAAGCATTTCGACTAAAACTTGCTTCCTAAGACTGCTTGCCTCAGCAGCAATCATTTGATCCATCGAGGCGTCCCTCCTAACTTGTTTCCCTTGCTTGCCAGTCCATCTGCGATTGTCATACTTTGGCTTTTTTCTCTCGTTGCTCTCGATCGCGCTTACGCTTTTGCCTTGATTCCTAAATCGGGTATTCTTAAAACTCTGGTCAAACTTATTAGCAGTCACACCTGTACTCTGAGTTTCTCCAAAAGCTCTAAGCTCTGTTTCAAAT
>TARA_B110000305_G_scaffold33751_1_pt1 | contig 16379 bp, 18 predicted proteins | sample TARA_B110000305 | Tara Oceans TARA_B110000305 (sample SAMEA4397930) | marine metagenome | biome: Polar Biome; feature: [SRF] surface water layer (ENVO:00010504); material: water (ENVO:00002006), including particulate matter (ENVO:01000060) such as... | depth 5 m | reverse complement strand
GACATAATTCTTTTTGCATGTAAGGAAGCTCATGACACTCAAACACCGATTAAAAATGTTTTGCTTGCTCACCCAGAGATTTTAAACGTCGCAACAGAAGCAGACTTTGATGAGGTTATGGTTTACGGCAAGCATATTGGAAAATGTGTGGAGCAATCAGATGATGTTGTTAGGATTTCAAGAGAATTCAGCGTCAATGATCACTATTTTCTTCAAGCATAATTCAGATATTTAATATTTAAGGAATACTAATGGCTCACATACTTACCAATCCATATTATCAAAATATTTGGAGCACCGACGAGATGCGGGATGTTTTTACAGACCGTCACCGCTATCAACGCTGGCTTGATGTGGAAGCAGCACTCGCGCGTGTACAAGCTAGACTTGGAATAATACCACAAGATGCAGCAGATGAGATTTGCAAAAAAGCACACTTAGAACTTCTCGACGTAGAGGCTTTAAAAAAACATCTTGTTCAAGCGCAGCATACATTTGTCCCCCTTTTAAAGCAGCTTGAAAAAGCCTGTGACAATGGCGCGGGCGAATTTATCCATTATGGAACTGCAACCCAAGATATCCAAGACACAGCAACGTCGCTTGAACTGAAAGATGCTTTTAAAATCATTTTCCGAGACATGGTCATTTTAGAAAAAAAATTAATCGAGATGGCGCAAAAACATAGTAGGCAACCCATGATCGGTCGATCAAACAATCAACATACCTTACCAATCACGGTCGGATTAAAAGCGGCCGGATGGGCGGCGGAAGTTCGTAGAAATATCGAACGCATGAAGGATATGAGAAAATATATTTTTGTTGGCCTTATTCACGGGAGTACCGGGACAATGAGTGGTCTTGGCGAGCGTGCTTACGAAGTCGTAGAAGGCGTTTTGGAAGAATTAGGCCTCGAAATGCCCGCTTGTGGTTGGACGGGTATCCGTGACAACTACGGACATTTTACTGTATTTCTTTCACAAGCGGCAGCAACGATTAGCCGTATCACAAATGAAATTTACCAGCTTTCCCGTACCGAAATTAACGAGTTTTCTGAGCCAACACTTAATCCTTCAGTAAGCAACAACAGCGCTAAGCATTCGATATCTGCTCAGGTAACTTCCATGTGCCGCATCGTTATAAATAATGCTCCTCTGGCGTTACAGGCAATGATCGTGGAACACGAAAGAGACACACGAAGCTGGCGTTTAGATTGGCACCATATTCCTGAAAATAGCATATTGCTGAGTAAAGCCTTACTAGACACGATTCATCTAATCGATGGCTTGAAAATTAACGAAGATAAGATCAAGAAAAATCTGAACCTTTTAAATGGTCAGGTTTTATCAGATATAATTATATCTCGTTTGCAAAAAAATGCTGGTAGAAAGCTTGCCCAAGATTTAGTTAATAAATGTTTATTGGATGCTAAAAATAGTAAGACAGCTTTTAATGAAATTCTTTCTTCAAATGAAAAAATTAAGAATTTTATTTCAAAGCAGGAAATCTCCAATTTATTCGACTATTCAAATCATACAGGACAATCAGCACGTCAAATTGACGAAGTTATTAATCTGTCTAATACTCAATCCGTAAATGATAGTTTATTTTTAACTTTCTAGATTAAAATTTAAATCACGATAAAACCTCTAAAACCATAAAATGAAGAAAGCAGATCATCATGAGAAAAATAATTACAAGTATTTTAATTGTAATGTCACCGATGATAGCAACTGCTGAAAATTAACTATTGGCCGAGTTTTTTAGATATATATAACACCTTGGCTAACCTTGACACAATTACCAGATATTGTTGGCGGGCTTGTTAATTGGCTTAAGTGTATTGTAATGTCGCTCTTTCGACCCATTTCAACACCTTGAGTAATATTTATGGTGATAGGGGCCTTGTCATACTTTTGTGCAAGAAATGCACCGAGTGCCCCGGATGCGCTACCGGTTGCTGGGTCTTCTGCTGGGTGGCCTAGCGGTGACAGCACACGGGAACGTAAGGATATTTCATGATCAGATTTCTCTATGATTGCAAAAACGCAAATGGTAAAACCATCGATGGTTTCTGGGCCAATGGCGGCAGCTTTATTAAATTCATTCAAGTTTATTTTGATATCGGCTAGGTCGCTAACCTTACTTACTTCAACAAAGGCGAAGGGTAGACCGATTGTCGCGACACATGGTAAGTTGGTTGATGTAGTAATACTTGAGCTAGAAAGGCCAAGGCAACGGGCCATTAATTCAGGGTCACAGTTTCCTATAATTTCCAATCCCTGCGGGGCAATTATTTCTGAGCCATTTGTATTACCATTTTCACTTTTTAAGGTGACTTTTACCATGCCGCCCTTTTCATCGAAAATTAGATTTTTTGAATCCTCAAGACGCGCAGCAGTTTTTTCATTAGCGACAACAAATGCAGTGCCGATGTTTGGATGGCCAGCAAAGGGAATTTCTTCAGTCGCTGTAAAAATACGCACATGGGCATTTGTTGAGCTATCTTTTGGCGGACAAATAACGCTAGTTTCAGAAAAGCCAAATTCTGTTGCAATTTGCTGCATTTCTTCAGTGGTTAAATCGCGTCCATCATGTATGACAGCCAAAGGGTTTCCACTAAACCGTTGATCAGTAAAAACGTCTACAATGCTGTAATTAATAGATTTTTCGTTCATGTTAATGTTTCCGTATATTCAGTTAGAAATTTCAGTCCATCGGCCATTTTAGCCGGATCAACACCAAGGCCAAACCTTAGGTGCTTGTCATAACCATATAAAGAACCCGGAACAATAGAAACGCCGTAATTTTCACGCATGGCGGTGCAAAATTCGTCTGAACTGATGGACATATTTATTTTAACAAAGGCAATACCGCCTGCACGGGGTAGGACAAGTGAAAAGTTGTCAGAATTTCTGACAAAATCCACAAGGAGCTGCCTATTTTTCATTAAAATTTTCTTATTACGTTCAATGATCAACTTTCTTCGTTCGGGCATGAGTGCGAGCTTCGCGAGATGTTGATTAAGGGTTCCGGGGCTTAAAGTAGTATAATCTTTTACGTTCCAACACTTTTGAATAATTTCAATTGGTCCCGCGACCCAGCCAATTCTTATGCCAGGAAGTGCAAAGGCCTTTGAAAAACCGGATGAGCAAACAGCCTTGCCATATAAATCTATAAAGCTAGGTCCTTCAATTTGGTCAAATTCCGTTCCTTTAAATATTTCATCCGAATGAATATATAAATCATGGTCAGTGGCAATGGAAATTAACTCATTCATTGCTTCGTTATTTGAATATGCTCCACTTGGGCTATTGGGATGGCAAATGGAGATTAATTTAGTTTTAGCCGTAATTAACGAACGAATATGATTAAAATTCAATGCCCAATTCTGTTCCTCGATCAGGGCGGATGTTTTTACTATGACGCCAATTGCTTCGGCCCAACCAATGATTTGCATGAAGTTTGGTATAATATAAATCATTTCATCGCCGGCTTCTAATAATGCTGAGGTGATGATGAAGTTAGCTTCTGATGAACCGTTTGTGATTAGTATTTCTTCAGAGCTTCGTTTGGTGTAGAGCTTTGCAATATCGTCTCTTAAGCCCTCATCACCATTTGATGATCCATATTGCAGGGCAAATTCACCAAGGTTCGCACATTCATCTTCGTCTAAAAACTCATTTATTTTAAAGGGTTCCGCAGTGCTTCTGGAAAGATCAATTGGTGTAGCCCCTTGATGTTCATCGTGGCTTTTTTCTAAAGCGAATTCATTTATTTTCATGAGTTATTTATCCAAACCTATAGGATCATCGGCAGATTTTCCGACGTATTTAACGAATAATATTAATGCACTTATCGCGAGACTTAAGCAAAGCCACCAGGGTACGCCATAGCCAACAGGTATGATGCAAGCGATGGCCAAAAGGGCAGTGAAGATGGCATAGGGTGCTTGTGTTCTGACATGTTCCAGATGATCACAACCAGAGGCTAACGATGAAATAATAGTTGTGTCTGAAATGGGTGAACAATGATCACCAAAGGTCGCACCATTGATAATCGCGGCAACAGTTGCTGGAAGAAGGTAATATAATGAGGGATCTGCGAGGGCCGAGGACCAGACTAAGGGAATTGTAAGGGGAAGCAATATAGCCATAGTTCCCCAACTTGTTCCAGTGGAAAAAGCTGTGACACTGGCGACCAAAAAGACAACAACTGGAATAATTACAGCAGAAATATCATCACCAATAAATGAAACAAGAAAATCTGCCGCCCGCAACCCTTGCGTAACGTCAGCAAGGGACCATGATAATATAAGCACAAGTAGCGAAACCACAGTCATTTGAACGCCTTTTATCCATGAAGCTAATATTTCATCAAACTTAAGGTGACGGCGGAATAGGGCTATGCCACCTGCACAGATAGTGGCTAAGAATGAGGACCACATTAATGCTTTAAAGCTATCAGAAGATCCCATTATTTCTTGAAAGCTTGCGCCAGTTCCTGATGTCCACATCACCATTGCTAAGGTAATAAGAAGAACGGTAATGGGAAGGGCAGCATTTAAGATATAGGATTTATCCGTTCTTTCGTTTTTGGATTGTTGCGGCGTATTTTTTGATCGCCTTGCTTTTTGTTCTGCCTTTAACATAGGACCAAAATCTTTGCCGGTTACGGCAATTGTCCACACAAGTATGATGGTTAAAATTGGATAAAAGCTGTATTTTATAGATTGCAGAAATACGGCATATGCATTTTCAGGAAAATTTTGCAAACCTTCACCAACGCCCTGAATAAGTGAAATTTCATAACCAATCCAACTGCTCGCTATAGCAATACTCGCGAGTGGAGCAGAGGTGCTATCAACAATATAAGCTAGTTTTTCTCGCGAAACACGAAGGCGGTCAACAACAGGCTGCATTGTTTTGCCAATTAATAAAGCGTTAGCAATACCGTCGAAAAAGAAGATAAACCCTAATCCTGAAATCGCAGCCTGACCGCTTTTAGGTGTTTTTGTATAATGTTTGACGGCATTTAAAATGCCACGCATGCCCCCGTTTGCGGAAAGTAATGTGATAAATCCACCGATCATCAATGTAAAACAAATGACCATTAACCGGTCACGATTATAAAGGGATTCTACGATGTTTTTATCAAATACATTGACGAATGAAAGTGCAACGTTATTTAAACCACCGCCAAGGGTAAGCCATGCACCAGTCCAGATCCCAATGAACAGTGCTGGAAAAATAGACCGCATTATAATTGCTATAAGTAAAGCCATTAAGGGGGGGGCAAGGCTTGTCCAGTCAGGGGAAATTAAAATTTCATTCATATTTTATTATTTTTTATTTTTCAATTTGTAGCTATGTTGATTATTTTATAAATTCTTAAATTTTTTCACAATCAACATAGCAAGGCTTAAATTCCAGATCAATTGCTTTATTCTATAAGGGAAAAATTAAGAATACGGTCAGCATAATTCAAACCTTCAAAAACTTGCATAGTTCAAAATTAATCGTAGGACCACTTTAGTTTTTTTTCAATTGTTTAAAATTAAATAGCATCCAAACAACCCAGTTTAACACCTGTGGCATATACAACAGAAATACATTCGAGGTAACTTTTTGATGTGGGTGTATTTTAACAATAAAATGGTGCCGCTAGAGAGAATCGGACTCTCGGCCTCGTCATTACCAATGACGCGCTCTACCACTGAGCTATAGCGGCTATATGTAGCCTTAGAATAAAAGCCTAAGATTGAAGCGGAACTTTACATAATGCTCTCTTATCCGCAAGTCTAATTAGTATTTAATTGCGGTTTTTTTAATATCCCCTTAAAAAGGTCATAATGTTTGTTAAAGTGACTTATAATTTAAGATGACCCAAAATAATCAAAACTCTAAATCAAATAACAATAAAGATAAAACAGAGCGTTTATCTGAGGCCCTGCGAGACAATCTTAAGCGGCGCAAGGCTCAGGTTAGAAAAACTACAAAAAATGAAACCAAGGAAGACTAATAATGGCAATTATGTCAGATAGATGGATTAGAGAAAAAGCACAAAACCATAATATGATCGAACCATTCGAAGATAGACAAAAAAGAGACGGTGTAATCTCTTATGGTCTCAGTTCATATGGTTACGATGCACGTGTCTCTGAGGAATTTAAAATTTTCACCGATGTTGATTCTGTAACTGTGGATCCGAAAGACTTTAATAAAAACAGCTTTGTCGACCGACCAGGAAAAGTATGCATCATCCCACCAAATTCATTTGCTTTAGCACGTACAGTTGAATATTTTCGGATCCCAGAAGACGTTCTTGTAGTTTGTCTTGGAAAATCTACATATGCCCGGTGCGGCATTATTGTGAACGTCACTCCTCTGGAGCCAGGCTGGGAAGGTCATGTGACTTTGGAATTTTCAAATACAACTCCATTACCTGCCAAAATATACGCCAACGAGGGCGCCTGTCAGTTTCTATTTTTCGAAGGAAACGAGCCATGTGAAGTTCCTTACAATAGTCGTTCTGGTAAATATATGGGCCAGACCGGCGTTACTCTGCCTAAACTTTAGAGATTTAAATTGGATAGAATAGCAATTACCGGCGGATACCGCCTTGAAGGAGAAATACCCATTAGTGGCGCCAAAAATGCGGCGCTGCCACTTATGTGTGCCAGTTTGCTTACTAAGGACCCATTCATATTATCTAACTTACCTCAACTCGCTGATATTAGTACTCTAAAACTTCTTCTTAAAGGTCACGGCGTAAAAGCGAAAGTTTTAAACTGTGGAAAATCTCTGGATCAAGGGCGAACTATTTCCTTCACTACAGAAGTCATCACTAGCACCGTCGCCCCTTATGATATTGTTCGTAAGATGCGCGCAAGTATTCTTGTACTAGGCCCACTTCTTGCTCGAATGGGAGAAGCAACCGTATCCCTACCCGGCGGATGTGCTATTGGAAATCGTCCCATAGATCTTCACCTTAAAGGGTTTGAAGAAATGGGTGCAACGATTGAATTAGAAGAAGGTTACGTGCGTGCTGTAGCCCCTGGCGGACGTCTCAAAGGTGGAAACGTTCATTTTCCTATGGTATCCGTTGGTGCAACCGAAAATATTCTTATGGCTGCCACACTTGCTTCTGGAACGACCACAATTGAAAACGCAGCCCGGGAGCCTGAAATTTCAGACTTGGTCAATTGTCTGAACGCAATGGGAGCCAATATAAAAGGTATAGGCACCAAGACCCTTGAAATTGTGGGTGTAGATAATCTTCACGGCGCTGAATATGCAGTTATGCCTGATCGGATAGAGGCCGGGAGTTACGCAATTGCCGCTGCTATGACGCGAGGGGAAATTGAACTTAAAGGTAAAGACCTAATGGACGCCATGAGAGGGACCATAGGCATTCTTCGCGAAGCCGGACTTCGGTTTCAGGAAACTGAAGGAGGCATAGTAGCTACACTTGGCACTGATAAAGTAAAAGGCATTAACGTGTCGACCCAACCTTATCCTGGTTTTCCAACAGATATGCAAGCACAAGTCATGGCGATGATGACACTTTGTGACGGTGCATCGGTTATAAATGAAACAATTTTTGAAAATCGCTTCATGCATGTGCCTGAACTAACACGAATGGGTGCAGATATTACTGTTCATGGCTCAACGGCGACCGTACGAGGTATTGATCAGCTTTTAGGTGCCCCGGTGATGGCTACAGACCTTCGTGCGTCCATGTCTCTTATTCTTGCAGGATTGGTCGCAGATAGACAAACTTTTGTTAACCGTATCTATCACCTTGATCGCGGCTATGAAAGACTAGTAGAAAAGTTAAGTGCCGTAGGCGCAAAAATAATACGCGATGCTAATTTAGGAATTTAGAGGGTTGTATGGCTAAAGGCTTAAAATTAAAAGCACAGGATAAAGATGATCTGACAATTATTTCTGCTTATTTGCAGGATGCTATTACTATTGTTGCTGATTTTAACTTTAATCCCACCACTCGAATTTTTGCCACTATGCTAAACCGGTACTTATGGGAAGAGCATAAAAATACCACCAATAAAGATGGTAAAAGAAGCTGTCAGCGTATCCGAACAGGATTTCATTTTGAAAATATAATTAGAGTAAGTAGCTATAATTTTAGTCATAAGGATAAGCAACGAGTGCTTGAGTTGCTGGTTATTGATACTAAAGTTCTTGTAAACGGAAATGTTGCAATTGATTTTATATTTGCGGGTGACGAAGTTATTCGCCTTGAAGCTGAGTTAATTGAGGCAAGTATGCAAGATATAGGGAAACCCTACCCTGCAGCCTGTCATCCGAAGCATAAGGTTCTGGATAATTTAACAGAATAAAACTAGCCAATCCCTCTACCTTTCGCTAAAACAACTCATAATATTAAATTGATCCTCAGGAATAAGAGTGTGACAACGAACGAACCGATGATTTTGGCGCTTCCAAAAGGACGTATTCTTAAAGAAGTAATGCCTATTATTCGCTCCGCAGGGATTGAACCTGAGGCTGATTTTGATGATCCAAAATCGCGTAAACTCAGCTTTAACACTAATTTACAAAATTTTAAAATCATCCGCGTACGTAGTTTTGATGTAGCAACGTTTGTTGCTTTCGGCGCAGCGCATATGGGGGTTGCTGGTAATGACGTTTTACTAGAATTTGACTATCCTGAAATTTACGCTCCACTTGATCTTAACATTGGCCATTGCCGTATTTCTGTAGCCGAGCTTTTGGAGATGAGTAAGACTGACGATCCCAGCCGCTGGAGCCATGTTCGCGTTGCAACTAAATATCCTAACCTCACAGCAAAGTATTTTGCCAAGCGCGGCGTACAGGCAGAATGTATTAAACTTAATGGTGCCATGGAACTTGCACCAAGCCTTGGTTTATGCCGTCGTATTGTTGACCTTGTCAGCACTGGTGATACGTTACGCGCAAATGGGCTTGTTGAAGTGGAAAAAATACTTGATATTACTTCAAGGTTTATTATTAACCGCACCGCTTTTAAAACTCGTAGCAGCGAAATAGGTAAAATACTTGAGCGTGTGAGAGAAGCCGTCGATGGTTAAATACCTAAATACCACTAACATAAATTTCGAGCAGGATTTTAATGATCTTCTTTTACAGAACCGTTGTGTCCAAAATGATGTATCTGGCGTTGTTAAGGATATTCTGCAAAATGTTAAAAATCACGGCGATCAAGCCCTGTTTGATTACACCAAAAAATTCGATAAATTTCTAATAGATAATTATACTATTCGGGTGAGAAAGCAGGAAATTGAAGACGCACTTTCTAATTGTAATGAGGATACCTTAAAAGCACTCAAACTCTCCGCAAAACGAATAACTGATTTTCATATTCGTCATATTCCAGAAAATGATCAGATTACGGACGATATTGGCGTAGGGTTAGGTATACGCTGGAACGCCGTTGAGGCTGCGGGTATATACGTTCCTGGCGGTAAAGCCGCATATCCGTCCTCAGTATTAATGAACGCCATACCAGCCAAAGTGGCTGGTGTTGAACGCATCGTAATGGTTGTTCCATCTCCTAATGGATATTTAAATCCGCTTGTCCTCGTAGCCGCCCATATATCTGGAATTAGTGAGATTTATAAAATTGGGGGAGCACAAGCAATTGCTGCACTTGCTTACGGCACAGAAACAGTCAAATCAGTGGATGTAATCGCTGGCCCCGGCAACGCTTATGTTGCGGCAGCAAAGAAAGAAGTTTTTGGTACAGTCGGTATCGATATGATTGCTGGGCCATCTGAAATTTTAGTTCTTGCAGATAATAAAAATGATCCAAGTTGGGTAGCAATAGACCTTCTATCCCAAGCGGAACATGATGAAATGTCGCAGAGTATCCTTATTACAGATAGCGAGGCCTATGCTGATAAAGTTGTTGATGAGATTGAAAAGCATTTAAAAACTATGCCCCGAGCAGATATAGCGCGGGTAAGTTGGCAGAACCAAGGCTGTATAATAATAGTCAGTGACCTAAACGATGCACCCGTACTTATAAATCAGATAGCACCGGAACATCTTGAGCTAGCAATTGAGGACCCTAAAAGGGTTCTTACTAAGATAAGAAATGCTGGTTCTATTTTCATCGGGCGATACACGCCAGAAGCTATCGGCGATTATATTGCTGGTCCTAATCACGTTTTACCTACTTCTGGCAATGCGCGGTTCTCTTCTGGTCTGAGCGCCCTTAACTTTATGAAAAGAACCACACTTATTCAGTGTGATGCGAAGAGCCTTGCTAAAATAGGTCCTTCCGCGATGATCCTAGCCGGCGAAGAAGGCCTAGACGCTCACAAAGCATCCATCGCAATTAGGCTTGAAAAAAAAATTACATGACAGAAGAAAAATGCACTCAACGAATATCTTTCATAGAACTCGACGATAAAACTATTATCAGTCGCAATGAAGATATCGAAAATGAACGTAGGGTTGCTATTTTTGATTTACTAGAAAATAACTACTTTGCTCCAAAGTCTAGTATATCTGGTGATTATCTAGGTCCTTATAATATACTTATAAGGATGGAAGATAATCGTCTCGCTATCGACCTATATACAGAAACTAATAACATGTTGTCCACGGTCGTTATCCCACTTAGCCCTTTACGTGCTATCATTAAGGAGTATTTTCTCATCTGTGATAACTATTACACAGCTATTAAAAAAGCGAGCACGCGCCGCATTGAAGCCATTGATCTAGGAAGACGTTCACTCCACGATGAGGGGGCGGAAATTTTACGTTCTCGTATTATGGATAAAATTGACATTGATTTTAATACAGCTCGGCGTCTTTTTACTCTTATATGTATAATGCAAATTAGGTAGTCCATGATTAAAAATAATAAAACAAATTCAAATGATTTACCGAGCAGTGTTTTATTCATTTGTAATTTTAATACTATCCGTTCACCGATAGCAGAAGCTATCGCCAAATATCATTGCAACAATAAAATTTATATAGATAGTGCTGGAGTAGCTGAGAAAATTGGAAAAGTTAATCCTTTTGCAGTTTCAATCATGGAGGAAGTAGGCATTGATATCGCCAGGCATAAAACGAAAAAACTTGAGGGACTAATTAATACATCATTTGAACTCATCATTGCATTAAGTTCAGAAGCCTATAAAGAAGTTCAAGAACTTGCAAAAGGTAATTCTGTTATGATTGAATATTGGCAAATAAAAGATCCAACTGAGATCAGCGGAAACCGTGAAACTATAATGTCTGCATTTAGAGACCTACGCGAGGAACTCTATGAAAATATTAAATTACGTCTGAGTAATTGAAGTAATCCCAATTAAAAATTAATTTATTCGAAAATTTTAATGAACATTTATCTTGAATTTTGCTGAGTTTTCTCTATTTTTCCCATTATTCTTGATGAATTCAATAAAGGAGCCAGAATGGCTAAAGAAGAGTTATTAGAAATTCGTGGCAAAGTCACAGAACTTCTACCCAATGCAATGTTTAGAGTTGAACTTGAAAATGGTCATGAAGTACTTGGTCACACGGCTGGTAAAATGCGTAAAAATCGTATCCGTGTTCTTGCTGGTGATGATGTACTTGTTGAAATGACACCTTATGATCTGTCCAAAGGCCGGATCACATATCGCTTTAAATAAGCGTATCCGGTCGGATGGTACATAAAGACCAAAACCTTATTTTAGCTTCCGCATCTCCGCGACGTCTGGAACTCCTTAAACAGGTTGGAATTTCGCCTAATCTAGTTATCCCTTCAAATATTGATGAAACACCTCTAAAAAAAGAACTCCCACATGAACTGGCAAAACGCCTCTGTCGCCTTAAGGCAGAGAAGGTGGCTAGTACTAACAAGGGTTCATTTATTCTTGCTTCGGATACAATAGTTGCATGTGGAAACAGAATGCTTGGAAAAGCAGAAAACTCCAGTGAGGCCGAAAAATTTCTCAAACTACTCAGTGGGCGGCGTCATAGTGTTTATACTAGCATCTACCTCATAACACCAAGTGGTGACACAAGTATAAAATGTGTCAAGACTGTCGTTAAGTTTAAATCACTAGAACGAAGTGATATTGAATTTTATTTGCGCAACGACGAATGGCAAGGAAAGGCCGGCGGTTATGCCATACAGGGGCTGGGAGCACGCTTTATAAAAGCAATTAATGGCTCTTACAGCAATGTTGTAGGTCTCCCATTATTTGAAACAGTAAATATGTTAAAGGGGCGCGGTTATCCGCTTTAGATATTATGCCCGTCAACAAAAAATTAATAATAAATTGTAATGTTGGCGAAACTAGATTTGCGTTACTCGAAGATGATCAAGTTAGTGAAATTCGTCTTTTTCGTGATCATAAACCTTCTTACGTTGGAGCAATTTATTTAGGACGGGTAATCAGGGTATCAAGGGAATTTCAAGCGGCTTTTGTCCAACTCAGTAAAGAACTTACTGGATTTTTACCAATAAAAAATATGCCTAAAAGATCAGGTAAGAAAATAAAAGATCTGACTACTGCCCTTCATGAAGGCGAACGGATTATTGTTCAAGTAACAGCGGATGCAGCGCCCGAGAAGTCTTTAAAACTTAGCGGCCGAATTGAATTAATCAGTACAGCTCTAGTTGTTCATCCTTTTCGCAGTGGTTCATTTGTTTCAAGTCGAATAAAAAATCCTGCAAAACGCGAGGAACTGAAAAAATTTGGTGCTAGTCTCTCAATTGATGATATTGGCATAACATTTAGAACTGACGCAGAAAGTCTTCCACTAGAACAGCTAAAAGACACCGCAAATAATTTAATAAAAAACTGGAATGATATTAGTAAAAATCAAGCAAGTCAAAAATGCCCTAAATTACTCACGCAAGGACCTGATCCCATAGAGCAAATTATGCGGGACTATTCAACTACTGATTTAACAGAAATTCTCATTGACCATGCCGGTGCGCTAAAAACATGTATCTTTTGGGCTAAAACATTTGCACCGAGCCTTATTAATAAAATTACGCACTACACCGATAAAGAAAGTATCTTTAGTCATTATGACGTCGATGATGCCCTTGAACAAATCAGTGCAGTGAATATTTCAACAAAATCGGGCTCATGGATTACCTTCGAAAAAACAGAAGCTATGACGGTTATTGATGTCAATATGGGAAATGCTCAAATTTCTGGTGATAATGAGGTGCAAATTTTTGCAATTAATCGTGAAGCCGCTCGGGAAATATTTCGACAATTTCGCCTCCGCGGAACTGGCGGAATTATCATCATCGATTTTATTAATATGATAAATAAAGGTAATATTAAAAGCCTTCTTCAGTTTATTGATGAATTGATATTAAGTGATCCTATGCCATTGCAAAGAGGTAATATTTCATCCCTCGGTCTTCTCGAAATATCTCGAAAATCCCGTCAGCAAGACCTAGATAGTTATTTACTTAAAAAAATAGATCCAAAAGAAACTATTTCAACAAAGTGTCTTTTTCTTCTACGAAACGCTGAAAAAGACGCCGGTAAAAATCCAGGCAAGCCAGTTATAATTTTAGTTACTAAACAACAAAAAAAATGGTTTGAGAAACACTCAATTATTTTTGATCAATTTCAAAGGCGAACACACGCCTCATTAAAAATGGAGTTATCATGAAAGCTGCTAATAACAACAATAAATGTCCTATTTGCAAGGGAGTTTCAACCGAGAAATATCATCCGTTTTGCAGTAATCGCTGTAGTGAGATTGACCTTGGTCGATGGTTTAAAGGTAATTACATTATTCCAGGTGAAAAGACATCCCAAGGTCAAAATGAAAATGAAGATTCTGAAGGTTAAATCTAGTGCTTTTATAACTTTATTGTTTTTAAAAAGAGTGCTGGACAGCGCCTCTCTTATTTTCTATAACCCACGCACCTCGAATGATTTTTCCCACGCCCGGGTAGCTCAGGGGTAGAGCAGCGGATTGAAAATCCGCGTGTCGGTGGTTCAAATCCGCCCCCGGGCACCATTCTTTTCAATGACTTAGCGGAATTACCGTTGTGTCATTTTTTATTATATGGTCCATATATGGTCCACCATAACAAACTACTTCCATTTAAATTGGATGTTAGCTTTACCATGAAGAATGAATTTTCTGGAATCCATATATAATGGAAGACAATTCATTCTGGGCAACTAAAGAATAACCCCATTTATATTAACACCTACTTGATTAACCCTAATGATCAATCAATATGGTTCTTGTAGCCAAGATAGAGACCAGTGCTAGATTTAAATACCCTTTTATTGAGAGCCTGCTTTCGACCCAAAGGGTCTCTCAGAAATCCTAATATATAACAAGTCTTCTACCTGTTATACCGTTCTTCTATTTCAAGAATTTCCGTCTTTAATATTTCCACCAACTCAATAATCGCAGATGACAACGGGCGGATAGTCGGAGTGATAATTGCTAAGTTTTCCTGAACTAATGGACGGAACGGTATAAAGGTCACATCGTTCTGATTGAGGTACTTTTCATAGGACCACATGTTTATCGTATCAACTAAAGCATACCCCAAGCCTTCTCGCACCATAGATATGGCAGGCATATGGACGAAAATTTCATGGACGATATTAAGTCTAGCTGCGGCATCTTGAAATGCGCTTTCGATATTTTCGAGAAAGGCTTGACCTTTTGGCAAAGTGATAAGTGGTTTACCATCAAGATCACTAGGTGTTATAAATGGCTTACTTGTAAGTGGGTCTGATTTTTTAACGGCGCAATAAAAACTAACGGGTACTGGATCAATGTTATAATTTGGCGATATCCCTGTAACATCTATTAAGCCAATGTCCAGCATTTGACAGGATATACTATCACTAATTGCTGTAGAGCCACGTGTGATAAGAGTAGTGCTAATATTATTATGGGTTTTTAGAAATTTACCTAAAACATTAGGTATAAAAAAATTTGATGGACCAGCAATTGAACCGATCTTGATTCGATCGTTATTAAGCGTCTTTACTGACTCGAAAAGGTTATCTAATCTATCCATTTGAGATAAAATGCTATCTACTTCTTGGAATAAATAAGAAGCCTGAGGTGTCGGATTAATTCGACCATTAATTCTCTCAAACAGCTTATAACCCAACGTTTCTTCCAGATTTTTCAATAATTTACTGACTGCAGGCTGTGTTAATCCAAGGGTTATAGCCGCCTTAGATACTGATCCTGATACAATGGATGCATGAAACGCGCGAATTTGCCGTATATTAATTTTAAAATTCCAATGAATGAAAAAAACACATGAATATAACAAAAAGTTATATTATTATGATTTAATATCATTTGAAATAATAAATGTAAACATTTACTTCTTTGGCAATGTGATAATTGAAATACATGATTGTAAAGGAAAAATAAATGAGCGTGTATCAACTTTCTAAAAATCAAATTGCCCGTTTTAATGATGAGGGTTATCTCATCATTCGCAACTTTTATAGTTTAGCTGAGATTGAACCTCTACAAAAAGCTTTAGCCGACGATCCATCGATAAATGGATCATTATATGGAATGAATGGGGATAGTGAAGTTCCCCACCCTATAAACATTTGGAATAAATGTGGTGATGATATCGCAGGTATGATTCCGCGCATGGAAAGAACCATTGACGCGACAGAAGCTCTATTAGATGATGAGTGTTATCATTGGCATTCAAAATTTGTAGTTAAGCGGCCTAAATGTCCGGCGATCATCGGATGGCATCAGGACTATGCAAGCTGGTACGATGATGGTTTGCTCTATCCGAACATGCTTTCCATTGGAACAGCAATAACGGCGGCCACAAAAGAAAATGGCTGTACGCAAGTAATACCTGGTTCTCACAAAATGGGGCTCCTTGATGACGGAGCAAGGTCAAAGAACAAAACTTTTACAGCTAGATTGAAACATGCAAAAGAAAAGCTCGGCATCGTATATTGTGAGCTAGACCCAGGTGATGTTATGATTTTTCACTGCAATTTGCTGCATGGAGCTGACGGCAATACCACAGACCAGACAAGAGCAATTATTTTTTCATCTTACAACGCGCGAGGAAATGCTCCGATCACGGGAACGCAGGGAATAAACAAAGAAGGTGAATTTTTAAATATATCAAGAGAACAGAGACAATATTGCAAATTAGAGAAAGTCCCTGATGATGCCTTAATTAAGGGGCAATATAAATCTGCCTTTAATCATACTAAATTTATCCCCCCCAAGGCCGGATTGGATGATAGTTTTACCAGAGGTGTAAAACTTTCCACCTAGATCAAGACGCTCGCTTCAATAATGCAGTAGGAAAGTCCATCGGTAAAGAAATAGGGGAGGTAATAATTAAAATTCGAACGGCTGCTT
>TARA_B110000305_G_scaffold13349_1_pt1 | contig 16439 bp, 12 predicted proteins | sample TARA_B110000305 | Tara Oceans TARA_B110000305 (sample SAMEA4397930) | marine metagenome | biome: Polar Biome; feature: [SRF] surface water layer (ENVO:00010504); material: water (ENVO:00002006), including particulate matter (ENVO:01000060) such as... | depth 5 m | reverse complement strand
AAAAAAATCTGGGTCTGCTTGCATCAGCCTGAAATTTTTACCAAAATTGATCGCTGCCGTCCCATAATGGATCAGACCGTATCACTGGAAAATTTAAATGTCTATATAATTTATTCTGCGGGGAGTTGATTAAAGCAGAGCGGATTTCGGTCGCCGAAGCGATAACTAAATTTGCGTAACTGCCTAATATTAACCCAAACGGTGGGTGAGGATAGGCAGGTTATAGACAAGAAAGAACTACAGGCAATCATCCAATCGCGGCTTCTGACTGCAATTTATCCTATTGTTTACCTGTACTGCATTTTTATTTCAGCACTCACAAAAACTTCAAAATGCTGTTGCTAAACAACCAAATGAGAGACCACGAAAAAGCACCGCAATTTAGAATGTCGAAAAAGATTATGAATAAGAGCGTTGCATTGACAGGTTGAATCTACAGCTGCATTTTGGGACCAGCGGTATCCGATAGGAAGGACTTTGAACTCAAAAAGGGCTCGTGTAGGCATCCAGTCTTTCTTCAAGCATAGGAAATATAAACGGGTGTGTCGACTAAATTATAATGGCGCTTCTTTTTTCCGCACCCAGTGTTCACCTTCCTTCACAAAGGTTTTTCCGCCACTGATGAGCCTCTTGACCGGTGTCCCTTCCTTATACCACCACTGCTGACTCAGAGTTCGCTTACCGTTTTTATAGCGCCATAGCGTTTCTTCTGTTTTCCAACCTTGCCTGTCGAAGAGTTCGCTACTAATAATGCCTTCATCGGCGAAATACTCACGCTTTGCCAGCGCCCCGGCGTCATAGTATTGTTTGCGCCGAGTCAAGCCCTCATGATCCAAGTCGTCGCGATGTGTGAGTGTGCCTTTATTGTAGGTCTCCAGCGCGATTACGCCATCTTGCAGATGGACGATTTCTAGCGTGGCGTTTGGTGCTGCGAGCGCTTCCTTCTTGGTTACTTTGGCCTTAGCGACTTTCCAAACATCGCTGGTCCAGGAGAAGTCCTCTGGCTCATCGCTCAAGACCGCCATCTTCGCGGCCTTGTCAATCTTCAGCGGCGGGCTGGACCTGCTTTCCAATCCGCTCCATTCGATAGCGATGGCTGTGTAGATTCCGCCCTCGCGTAAGTTCACATTTGCCCCGGGGCGAACGGGCTCTTCTGTAAGCGGTTCGCCGTCTTTGAAGATGCGGTAACCGAATGTCTCCCAGTGATTCTCACCAGGGATGAGCTGTATTTCTCCGTTGTGGAGGCGCAAGTGGGGCGCGTCTGGCTCACGTACAATAGCAACGTAGATATCCGTCTGACGCTGCCAGAGGAGGGGGCCATTCTTCTCATCAAAGGATCTCGTCATATATTTGGGCAATTTGGCCGGGTCGCGTTTGTCCACTGGCAGCAGTCGGGCGTCGAGGCTCGTGAGCATGCTGCCCGCTTTTATGGTCAGAGTCTTGGTTTCATATTTTCCTCGTGTGAGCCCCACAAAGCTCGTCTCCGTTTTGCTGTTGTAGCCGATGACCTCGCGACGGTAGGTGATGTCCCCGGAGTCTGGGAAACCCTTGGTGGATGTTACTTCTAACTTGCTAGTCTCTGCCTTTGGGGCCGTTACGGCCACGTGAGCGACGTGGCCTTTCTCTATATCGTAGTTGCTAGCGAAACAGACTTTAGTTCCGTCTGGACTGCCCTTGTGATCTGGATCGTAAGCCTCAGAGGCGTCACCGACGTCTTCCGGAAAGCAGATTTGCGACCGGGCACTACTGAAACTCCAGCTGCCACCTGACCGGAGGTCGGCGACGCGTCCGTTAGTGCACGCCCACCGTCCGCTGAATCCGCAGGGACTTGTATCACCGAAGTTACAATTCGCCAGCCTGTGCAGATTGCTGGGAAAAGGTTCATTCCATTTGCGGCCGGCCACCTGTTGATTTCCCACGAGGTGATACTCGCCATTTCCAAGCCAGCTTTGATGTCCGGCCTGAACTAGAGCCGTAGCGGTGCGCATATTTTCTCCGTCAAGATCAGACCACGTGCGGCTCGGGGAAAAAGGTGCTCCCTCTTCGGTCTGCTTATTTCTCATCATGAGGACAGGATGGTTTCGGCTGGGGAGAGGGCGTTTCCCGGTGCCGTTGCCTAAAACTTCCGGCTTTGAATTTTCTTTGATGGCCATGCGCATGGCGATGAATTCGGGCTTTTCGCCCCTAAAACGCTGATTGCCGTAAAGCCAACGATCTTGAGAATCGGTCTCGCCAAGAAACTCAATGCCGTGGCCTATTGTGACCGTTTTGCCCGTATCCACATCCAGCCACTGGTTTGCGATACCTTCTTCGTAGTATTCTCCTTTGCCCGTATATTGGGAATAGAAGAGCCAGTTATGGCGATTAGCCCAGCGGGGGTAAATGCCTAATCCAATAAGCTTGTCCTCGTCCTTATGGAGGTCGTAGAGACGTATCTCGGCCGCGCTTTTTGCTGTGCGGTTGGCCCAACGGTTGATGCTGATGTACCGTCCGTCCGGACTCCAGCACTGAGTATTGTGATAATTTGCATAATCGCGCACGGCGGGATCATGCGTCAAGCGCCAGAGAATAGCATCAGACCTGCTGGGGTCAGGATCCTTGAATATGACCTTTCCCGTTTGAGCATGTGCATTCAAGCATCCAATGGACAGTACGATGGTTAAAGACAGCATTAAGCCGCTGATAGTGCGAAACATGAAATGATCTCCTCAGTAAATATGGCTTCTCTCGGGAGCTCCAAGTCGATGCTATCACTGTACCGCGTATCATCACCATGATGCCATCGGGGGTAGTATTGCGACCAGCTGTTTACGGTGGTAATTTCATGCTCCGGTATCGACAAGGCTTATCGAAGTATAGGAAATATAAACGGAGGGTGTGGACCAGGTCATCAGGTCGTTCCCGAGCCGTCCCCCGACAGCTGTTCCGGTTCAATGGCCCCGCACAAATCAATAGGAGACAATGAAAATGTTATTTGTTGAGGTGTTTATGGCAGAGACGCGTAGTCGCTGTTTGTCAGCATAGTTATCGGCAATATCCGCGAGAGTTCAAGGAAGAAGCTGTTGCATTGATTACTGACCAAGGATGCAGCGTACAGAAAGCGGTTGATTCTCTCGGAATTCGCAGCAATATTCTTTATCGCTGGCAGCATGAGATAGAAGATCAGAAGTCGGGTAAATCGCTCTCAGAAGATGAGGGGACAGAGCTGAAGGAGCTTCGCAGGGAAGTTAGAGAGTTGCGCATGGAGAAAACCGTTTTAAAAAAAGCCAGCGCGCTCTTTGCGAAGGAAATGAAAAGTGTACAATCAAATCATTACTCACTTGCGATTATGCGATAACAATGCAGCCCAATTTGCAGCGTGAGCTATATGTTTCTCGCCGCATGTACTAAAATGATCAGCATCTAGCCAAATCAAGCAATCGTCAAAAATAACTTGCTCTGTAATCTTGTAAAGATCGTTGAAGCTGACGTACTTGTATGAACCCCCGCTTCCAATGGTTTCTATCACGCTTTCATCGATTTGATCAAAAACTCTAACACTATGGCGAGGAAACTCTTTTAATTGTGTTGGATATAGTTTGGGGCTGATACCATACTCGGTGAATGCACCCAACCAAATCACGTTAAGACCAAAGTCTGCTAAATCATTAAGATAAGAATCAACTTTTATTACATTATTCTTATCAAAGAAAACCTCTTTGTCAGTCGGAGGCTGATAATTACCATTCTTGTCAGTAAAAAAATAGGAGCCAGCCTGATGATAAACAATCGTTGGTTCAAGTGGCGCTATATCTCTAAGAAAATCGGCGGAGCTATTATAATGACAGCCTACTTTTGGCGTGTGTGGCCGACAGTTTCCCTGTGATAATCCAACTACAAACTCATAGGCTTCAGACCGAGCAAAAATGTTGTATACAGTCATTGCATGACTATCTCCTAAAACCACAAGCGGACTACCAAAACGCTCTGAACATTGATCGAATTCGGCAATAGGGAGGTCACTTACATCTTTTGCCCACAATTTACAGTTAGATGAATACATTCGATCATACATATCATAATCGGTATTTAATTTAATGATTTCGTAGATTCGACGCTCTTCTATTGAATATGAAAGCAGCCATAATCGTTCTAAGCCATTCGTAAAGTGAAGAGTCAGTCCAATTGTTGAAAACATAAGGATGCCGACAGCCGACAGCCTAAATATTGATGCCCTATCAAACCTCTTTCGGTTACGAAAAGGGGTCTCAATAAATCGCCAACTAAACCAAGCTGCCACAAGCGACATTAAACAAAGACACAGCATTAATAGTTCAGGCACTTCTTCCGAAAATACGTGTTTCGCAAATGCCAATAAGGGTTGGTGCCAAAGGTAAGCACTGTATGAAATAAGCCCAATACCAACAATAAATTTTAGGCTTAGCAACTTATGAATAACCGTTTTTGGAACGGCGCATAAAATTAATAACCCGGTTCCAATTGTAGGTATCAAAGTATATAAACTTGGAAACGGGGTTTTTTTATCAAAAGCGATAATTGAAAAAACGATCATACCAAAACCAAGTAGGCTTAATGCTTGATTTATAGAATGCGATTTTAAGTAAGTGTTGTACTTGAGGTAAAACGCAGCAAATACACCAACAAGCAACTCCCAACCTCTTGTTGGAAGTAAGTAGAAAGCAGCATCGGGAGCATTATAAGCACTCCATTGAGCGGCTCCTAAACTAACCAGAAAGACTATCGATAATAAGATTAAGACCCACTTAAGACCTAACCTCCAAGTGAGTATTATAAAAATTGGAAAAAGTATGTAGTACTGCTCTTCAACTGCCAAACTCCAAGTGTGAAGCAACGGCTTTAATTCGGCAGCAGTATCGAAATAGCCGCTTTCACGCCAAAAGAGAATGTTGGAAGAAAATGTTGATACAGCAACGAGGCTTTGTCCAAAATCTTCTAGGTCACTTGGTGTCAACCATAACCAAGCAAACGGTAAGCAAGCCGCCATTACAAAAAACAATGCGGGTAAAATCCTGCGAGCACGACGCTCATAAAAGTTAATAATAGAAAATTTACCCTCAGCCATCTCAGAGATGATGATGGTGGTAATTAGGTATCCACTAATCACAAAGAAAATATCTACTCCAACAAAACCGCCACTAAACCATTCAAAACCAGCGTGGAATAAAATAACCGGCAACACTGCCAATGCTCTTAAACCATCAATTTCTGCTCTATATTTCATATAGTAATGTTAACCTTAAATTTAATATTGCCGTTAGTTAAAAGTTTACAACTACCGGTGGGATTCAAGCTAAGTGTCGCCTCTCAGTGTAATTTTATGCTGCCTGTTTAAGCTCTGTTCTGGTTCAATGGCTCCAGACACTTCTATAAGAGGCTATGAAAACGTTATTTGTTGAGGTGTTTATGACAGAGAAGCGTAGTCGCTGTTTGTCAGCATAGTTATCGGCAATATCCGCGAGAGTTTAAGGAAGAAGCAGTTGCATTGATTACTGACCAAGGTTGCAGCGTACAGAAAGCGGCTGATTCTCTCGGAACTCGCAGCAATATTCTTTATCGCTGGCAGCCTGAGATAGAAGATCAGAAGTCGGGTATATCGCTCTCAGAAGATGAGGGAACACAGCTGAAGGAGGTTCGCAGGGAAGTGAGAGAGTTGCGCATGGGGAAAACCGTTTTAAAAAAGGCCAGCGCGCTCTTTGCGAAGAAAATGAAGTGACGCATCGCTTTATTTTACGACAATCAAACGAATGTCCAGTTACTGCTCCAAGCCGGGTCATGGCCGTTAGTAGTTCGGCCTGCTGTGGTCGGCGCAACCGTCCTGCCACAATTATTACAGCAGGTGAACAACAGCTCTATTGTCGTGCTAAGGCCGTATTTAAGGCAAGCCGGGATAGCTTGGGAAGTAAAACATTGTCGAAGACGTTACGTGAAGAGGGCTTCCAAGTTGGCCGATATCGCACTCGGCCTATCATGCCAACATTGGAGCTGAAAGTGCAGCAGCGCGTGGCCTACAAGGTGACGCCGAAACGTACGCTCAGCGACCGAGTGGCTGATAACTTACTGAGTCAGAACTTTAATCCGGTGGCCGCAGATGAAGTGTGGGCTGGCATATCGACAAACGCATGACGAGCGATCTAATTGGTTGCGCATCAATGATGGTGATTATCATACGCCAGCCCAAGGCAGAAATGGTATTTCACGGTGATAGAGGGTTTCAATATACTCGCAGGCTTTACCTGGGCCTCCTGGCATCATTTGGTATTCGACCGTCGATGCGCGATGTTGGGGCGTGCTGGGACAATGCCGTCGTCGAGCGGTTCTTTGGAAGCCTGAAGCATGATTGGATACTGAAAGTAGCGCAGCTTACACGGGAGCACATGAAGCTGGACGTGGCGAAATATATTCGTTATTACAACAACGGCCGGTTACACACTGCCAATGGCGATATGTCTCCGGTCAAATACGAACTGTCGCAATTGAAGGTGTCCGGCACTGCTTGACCAGAACAGTCATGTAGGCCCGAGTTCAGGATGTATGGGTATGCCGTCTTTAACCCACGAATTGGCACGATCGTACAAGTGTCCGCTGCGTGACTTGGCTTGCAGCCACCCTCTCTTCAGCTTAGCATATGTGTTAGAAACTGATGATGAGGAAATAGAGTTACGTGAAATTTTCTATGGAATTTTTTCAATGCGTCCGTCGTGGAGCCGAAACTACTCAGCGGCCTGTCATTGTTGCGTTGTTCCTGGCCATTTTTGGCGTCGGGTATGCGTTAACGGCTAATGAGGTACGTGCTCGTGAGTCGAATCCTATTCTTAAAGCTGATTTCATGTTTACTGATGATTTTGAGCGCGATAATGCCGGCGACCTTGGTGGTGAGTGGTTGGATTGTGCTAATGTCGTGCCAGACAGTTTTGATCCATTGGGAGTCTACGATGGAGGGGCCGTCATTTCTGACCCATACACTAGGCCAGGCAAATATGCTCAACCTCCGCTGATTCACCCGGCAAAAGACGGAGAGATTTATCCTGGTATTGGGTGCGCCTATATTGACACAGGTGCAACGACTGTTTCCGTCAAAATGGTATGGAGCGGAAATTATGGAGCAGAGAAGGGCCCACTGCTTTTTCATGTTGAGTCCACTCCACTATTGTACGTGACACCCTCCAATCCGCGGTTTGGTTTTGGTGCGTGGATATCGCAGCTTTTTGGTGTCCCGGTGGTGTTCGTGGGTTACATCGCCTCCCCGCCAGAGAACTTTGAGGTGATTGCGACAGCGAGACTGCCTGAACACAAGACTGGTACGCCGCGAGAGATAGAACTCAGGGCTGAAAAGCCAGGCACGGTCACTGTGTGGGTGGATGGGCAGCAGCTGCTGTTCAACTCCGGCGAGCTTGCTCGGGTGGACGTCGACCCGACCATGATTCACAGTACGCTCCATGGAATTGCAGTTGATGCGCATTTCGTAGCGCCTCAATCAAACATACCAACAATCAAGGGTATTGAAACAGTCACGATAAGAAGCTTAGATTAGCTGAACATTGTCTCTGCCGCATAATAGCGGGGCCTGCACTGGTTTGCCAGCTCTGAGGCACTCGACCAACGGCTGAATCCATCATTGCAACTATGTCAGATTACATCGTTCATTGAGTCGAATTCGTATAGTTGACTTACCACCTTTCAGCACCCTTCGAATAAATAGCAATACCCGTGCAGTTCGAGCCACTCCTCTTTGGATCCATGAGCATGGGGTAGTCCGTTGCAGCAATCTGGCAGGATAGAGGGAAAGGATTCTGTGCTAATAGTTTATAGTCTTGGCCATTGGATTTGTATATATAATTAGTACTGCCGTCCACACTGTCTCTCTGGTCTCGAGGAAGTTCGGAAATGTAGCTTGGCGTTAGTCCTTGTATCCATTGTGATTTGCTTTCTCCCAAGTTTGAATAAAGACCATCCCAGCCAGTACGTGCCTGAGTTGCAGAGCCTTTCTTGCTCGAAGCAGGGTAATAGCCATTCTCCGAGTAATAATGGTCTAAAGCATTTTTGATTGAGAAAAAATCTGATGTAACCTGAGTGAGATACTCATGAGAATGATGCTGGACTGGCTGACAGCCGGGATCGTCGTTAGATGGCGCGCATTTGCAAAGGAACGTTGTTGACTCGCCCGCGAAAGTCGACGCAGTTGTAATGCTCTTGATTCTAAGCTCAGGCACTTTATTTGCCCTTGCAAGCCAACGGATGTTGTTGGGCACCCTAGTACTGATGCATAGTTCATCACGATCTCGAGACGCGCTCTGCCAAGCTCTCAGATCGATGTCAGTCCATACACTTGTGGTAGGTGAGATGATGTTAGTTGCGGACCTGAGACCTGTGAGGAAGAAATCACCTTCATCGGAGTCGACTGTGTTATACGGCAGGTGGCCGAAGGGGGAAGAGAGCGCGTAAAAACCCGTGGGGACTACCTCCCTGTCGCCCAGCGCCAAACGAATTTCTGCCTGACGCGCGATACCTTTCGCATAGTGTTTGACCGCCCAATCTTGTTCGTTCTTGAGCGAAGAATACCGACCGATTACAAATCGATAGGCCTCGTTACGAGAGCTATCATTCGGCGTAATACCGAAAGGAGAGAGACTCGGGACCCCATGGCTTTTCGGCTGACCTTGCAACCATGCAGTAAGGTTATGAGCGTCGGGGAGGGTTAAAAGCGGTATTAGGTATCTTTTCACTTGGTGATGAGAACCATAGAGGACGGCAACAGTTAACAGCGCAGCAATGAAAGTGGTCATAGTTGTAAAAGTGGATCTTTCTCCAGCCCAACGGAGATAGAAAATTATATATGCTGCAAACATGGGTACCATCATGAAGGCAGAACTTTGAATGTGCGAGCTATCAGAGCGCAAGTAGCTTATTAGATTAAGGCCGGTTGCGGAGGCGATAATCGCAGCGAAGATGGCGATGTCTCGCATGTAAAATTGATTCGCCTGAGCTGTAGAAATTAAATGTATGGCGGCAGCAAGTATGGGTACGCCCAGGAATATGATCCCAACGAAGATTAGTCCCGAAGTATTATTTGCGAGTTTTTGTGTGTCGGTAAAGAATAGTGAGCTTGCACCTGCGAACACGCGTCCTGAATATTCAGTATATAAGCTGAAAAAATCTAAAACTCTGTCAAAGCCAAAAAAACAGCCGATTAGAACAAAGAATGTAGTAGCAAACGTAGCTATAAAAAGCAGGTACGACTTGATATAACTTTTTAAAGTGCATGTGCGGAACCGGAGTAACAAGATAAAAACTAAGCTGTAAGAGATGATGCCGCCGCCAAACATTTCTTGGCTTACTATTGCAAAAAGAGACCAAGCCATCCCTAGTATAACGAGCTTCAAGTGCTTTCGAGAAGGTTTTGAATCCGTCGTTAAAATTCGAGCAAGAATAACGCTAAATATTGGTATCAACATCCACCGATGCAGAAGCCCCCATCCCGGCCAAGCGAAATTGTATAGTATGCTGAAGGCGGAGAAAGCTGAGAGAAAAATGATGGACCCGAACAAAGGACCTGTGAGGATGACGATAAACCCGCAAAAGGCAACTAGTGTGATTAAGTTCAACAATAGTTGGATTCGATATGCATCGGCCAAAGTGAGCGAGAAAATATCGGTTAGTTTCCCTATTAGATAAAGCATCCCTGGGCCATACTGAGTTGGCGTTTCGAGATAGAGTATTTTGCCATGCTCCAAGTATTGAGAGAGTGGGGCGAGCAGGGCTGTCAAGTGAGAATCAAGGCTTCCGATTATTATGGTAGAGCCAAATCCGGAGTTGAAGTATGGGAGGAATACGCTTGTGAAAGAGATGTAGGAAAAAGCACAAAATAGTAGTAATTTGATAGGCCAATGCGCGTTGACGTATAATTTGGAGCCAGTAGGTATTATGTGTGCTGGTGATATCTCTGGCCCTATTAGATTGATCAGCGCCAAGCGTGTTGTAACAAAGAAAACGATATAGATGTATAGGAAAATGAGGGGTCGTGTGTTGCTTGACTCCCAAAGCAATACCCCTTCGTTTGTCAACCACTGTGGTTGATAAAAATTATTGTAGTAGATGAACGTAAGCACGAAAAAAATGAACGCCGCTAGATCGAACACTAGCAGTACTTTCCGACGACTATCGGCATCTCCCGAATGTGGGCTGCAAGGGAAAGAGGAAAGTAATTGCATTTCTAATGGGCCTGCAAATATTGTTGTGTAACTGGCTAAGCTAATCAAGCTTGATCAATTGAGCTTAAAAATCGATCATATACTGATTGCCTGCCCTTTTGAAATTGTAAATTTCTTTTTTACTGGCTTTTCGTAGACTGGACGTGCCGGTCATTCCTCCCCGCTGATACTGGACTTCCCAGGGTTTATTAGACGCCTTCTAGCCTCGCAAAATAGGCTTCTTCAAACTTAGCCGGTGAAACACCACCGGTATGTGCGGTGGATCGATAAAGGTCATCGCCTGTATTGAGGACCAGGACGTTATCGACAGGATTCTGGCTCATCTTCGCGAAAAGGAACAAGGTCGCCCTACTCTATCGCACTGGGTGCCACCCGCCCGAGCAGCCCCTAGGCCATTACCTCTTTTTGCAGAACGCGAATCCACAGCCTCAAATCAGCAAGGACGCTACTGAAAAACGTGTGGTACGGACGGTTGCATGCTATCGTTCAGGAACAGACGGATAGGAATTGTGCGATAACCGCCGCAAACAACTGCTTAGGCCAGTACGAGGGTATTTCGAGAATTTCTCCAGCTCAGTTAGCAGGGTCAGTGAGAAAATCTCCTGAACAGCCTGTTTATTTCTCCTATATTGAAAAGATAAGTTTGCACTGACCATTGGCATTATGGCTTATTTAGGGAGTTTTCTGATCGTCGCTGAGGGGTGAGCTATGGCCCTCTTGGTTATACGTTTTTTAGGGTAAATATGATCAAGTCTTTTTTTTTTAACGTCCTGCTAATACTCGGTTCTCTGGCCATATTTACACTCATGTTAGAGGGGGGTGTTCGCTTGGCGCAGGCTTTTGACCTGGTTCCAGTTCTTGATAGGAAGTCCTTGTCGGTGCTCGGTTCAACCTCAGAGGAGCATAGTGCCAAACTTGTCGTAAGTAAAAATGCCGTGTTGGCTCTTGAGTATGATGTAAATGACCCCCAGATTAATCGCTTTGGCATGAGAGATCGACCCTATGAGTTGTCAGCTTCGCAGGGGGTTAGTCGTATAGTGGCGATGGGCGACTCCGTCACCTTCGGGCTGGGTGTCGCACTTGAAAATACCTACAGTAAAAAACTGGAGCTGGCTCTTAATCAAGTGGCTCCAGCAGGCCAAAGCTTTCAAGTGATGAACTTTGGGGTAAGTGGTTATAGTACAGACTCTGAGCTCGAGCTCTTCCAACTCAAGGCTAGATTGTTCAAACCTGATGTGGTGGTGGTTGGCTATGCCATGAATGATCCCATTCATACGTCATCGCTGGCGTTGGCCGCTGCAGCGACCATGAAAAAGGATAACGACTTTGAAAATTTGGCAAAGAAATCTCAGTTGTTGGCTTGGGCAAAAATGAATTGGATAAAAGCCAGGGCCGGGTTGAATGCAATGAGCGTTTATGAACAGTTCTATGCCACTGAAAGTGAGCGTTGGACTAGTGTCGTTGAATCAATGAAGTCTTTTAAGCTACTTGCTCAGGACGATGGCTTTCATTTAGTGGTAGTGGTGTTCCCCGTGCTTTACGATTTTGAGGATTATCCGTTTGAGGGCTATCGCCAACAGGTTCTGCAGCTTTTAAATGAGCTGGACATTGATTATATCGATTTATTGGATCCGTATAGCGAATTTCGTGCTGACGAGTTTCGGGTCATGCAGAATGATTCGTGGCATCCTAACGAGCTTGGGCATAAAATCGCCGCTGACAAGCTGCAGTCGTATTTGGAGGATGCAGGATTATTGGTGGACAAAAACGAAACTGCAAAGTGACTAAAACGTAGGTTACCAAGCGTGAAGATATCTAAATTTTTCTTAGTAAGTCTGCGCTAACCATTTCCTGACGATTGGCTAACCTATCCGATTAAACGCAGATTACGTTTAGCGTGACTCATTTAGCGTAACCTGCTTACTTTTCTATCGGTTAGCGCTATAATAAAAGGCGAAGGCTATATCGTCAAAAAAACGACTACCATAACAACAATCTCGGCAACAACGAGTATGAGCAAAAGCCAGTCAATTCTGGGAATTTCCGCCTACTACCACGACAGTGCTGCGGCCGTCGTTTGTGACGGCAAGATTATTGCAGCTGCGCAGGAAGAGCGATTTAGTCGAAAAAAACATGATGCGAGCTTTCCGGCCGAGGCAATTAACTACTGCCTTGAAGCTGCAGGGATGCAGCTACAAGATATCGATGAAGTTGTTTTTTACGACAAACCGCTGGTCAAGTTTGAACGACTTTTAGAGACATATTTGTCATATGCCCCGAGGGGGCTACGCTCTTTTATAGCGGCAATGCCAGTCTGGCTGAAAGAGAAACTTTATTTAAAAAGCACGTTAAAACGAGAGCTTTCAGAGCTTGCGGGTTTAGATGCTGCAGATTTGCCAGAGCTGCTGTTCACAGAGCACCATCAGTCCCATGCCGCCTCTGCCTTCTACCCCAGTCCGTTCGAGCGCGCTGCAGTACTCTGCTTAGATGGTGTTGGAGAGTGGGCTACAACCACCGCATGGCTTGGAGAGGGTAGCTCACTAAAAGCGCTCTGGGAAATTGATTTCCCCCATTCACTGGGCTTGCTCTATTCCGCGTTTACTTATTACACCGGTTTTAAAGTCAATTCTGGTGAGTACAAATTAATGGGGCTCGCGCCCTACGGCGATCCAAAGTATGCCGATGCCATAAAGGAGCATCTCCTTGATTTAAAAGAGGACGGAAGTTTTCGCTTGGACATGAGCTATTTCAGTTACTGTACTGGCCTAACCATGACCAACGCCAAATTTGACGACCTGTTTGGCGGACCGCCGCGGGAAGCTGAAAGCGAGGTGTCCCAGAAGGAAATGGATCTTGCCGCTTCAATACAGAAAGTGACTGAAGAAGTTGTACTGTTGCTGGGGAAATCTATTCGTGCGGAAACTGGCTGCGAGTATCTCTGCCTTGCGGGAGGTGTGGCTTTGAACTGTGTGGCCAATGGCGAGTTGCTGCGTTCAGGTATCTTCAAAGATATTTGGGTACAGCCCGCCGCCGGGGACGCTGGTGGGGCCTTGGGGGCCGCATTGGCGGTATGGTACGATCGTCACGACGGGGTTCGGAAGGTTGAGCCTGGAGACAGTATGAGCGGCGCTTACCTTGGCCCTCAATTTAACAAGGAAGAGATACGCCAATATTTAGACTCTGCTGGCGCAGTCTATGAAGAGCTTGACGATGATGTGCTTATGCCTAGAATTGCCGATATTCTTTCCCAAGAGAATGTCGTTGGCTGGTTTCAGGGACGTATGGAGTTTGGGCCCAGAGCTTTGGGAGCCCGATCAATTATAGGTGATCCGCGCTCAAAGAAGATGCAGTCAGTGATGAATCTGAAAATAAAATATCGAGAATCTTTTCGGCCCTTCGCGCCATCCGTGCTCATAGAAGAGGTTCAAAACTACTTTGACCACGACCGTGGCAGTCCATATATGTTGATGGTTGCTCCCGTATCCGAGCAGATTCGCACGCCTATGACACTTGATGAAGACAAGCTTTTTGGTATCGATAAACTCAATGTGTCTCGGTCAGAGCTCCCGTCTATAACGCATGTCGATTATTCCGCTCGAATCCAAACAGTGCACCGCCGCACCAACCCTCGTTATCATGCTCTGATTTCTGCCTTTCAGGCCAAAACAGGGTGCGGTGTTGTAGTAAATACCTCTTTTAATGTTCGCGGTGAGCCTATCGTGTGTACGCCCGAAGACTCATATAGGTGCTTTATGCGCACGGAGATGGACTACCTCGTTATCGAAAATTTTCTGTTACACAAGCCAGATCAAGCGAAGGTCGCCAGCGACGAAGGTTGGATGAATGAATTTGAGTTGGACTAGGACAGGATGATTCGGAAGGCCGCGGGCGACTATGACTAAGAAAAATCCAAATCTAACCCCCACGGAACTGCGTAAATTTGGGGTGATCACGGCGTTTTTACTGATCGTCTTTTTTGATGGCCTCATACCCTGGATATGGGGTATCGCACCGCCGGTCTGGCCCCTCGTGGCCGCTGCTGTATTGTCGAGTTTTGCACTTATACGGCCAGTGTGGCTTAATCCGTTTTATAAGGTTTGGATGAAGTTCGCCAACGTGTTGGGCTGGATCAACACCCGTATTATTCTCAGTCTTATGTTCTTCGTCGTTATCTTGCCGACAGGGCTTATCATGCGACTACGTCGAGACCCAATGCGGCGAAAATGGGATAAGACTGAAGTTAGCTATCGTAAAAAATCCAAACCGCCAAAGACCGAGAATCTTAAGAGACCCTATTAATGTTTGATTTACTAAAAGACTTGTGGGGATTCATGCGTGAACGGAAGAAGTTCTGGCTTGCCCCTATAATGATCCTGCTAGTTCTACTCGGCGGCCTGCTCGTACTGGCCCAAGGCTCTGCCGTTGCGCCGTTCATTTATACATTATTTTAGCGAGCGTGGGAAAACGCTAGCGCCTTGTGTAACCCGTGGCGCTTCTTCAGTAATTCGATATCGCACTCTATAGATTCGAGACGGCGATCGACACTATTGCTGTAAACTTCCTGTTGTAGATTCGGGGAGTCGCCGACATTGACTTAAGCCGCCCTAGCAAGCCAAGGGATTACTACTATCCACAGATTCTACCGTACGGATCTCCCGCGGCAACGTTCGGTAGATCGACAAGTCGTGATGGTCTATGCACAGCGCTTCAAATATACGTTTAATATCAAGCTTGAAGTGTGGACCTTGTCCTGAGTGCTATACACACCCGCAAGTTGAGTTATGCATCAGAAACCTATCGATAGAATAATGTCGTTATTAGAGGAGAGAAGAAACGCCGTGCCGTATCTGAGACTTGGCTCAGTTCTACCGGATGCAATGCGGAACCAGAACATGTTTTATCGCAAGCCACGACCGCATGCTGTTGATCGACCGTCTGCCGAAGCTGCTTTTGCTCTCCGCATTTCAACAATCAAACACATTAGACCGCCGACTGAGTATAAGCACCCTGTCATCTTGCTCGGGCCCCGCCCCCGCCCCCTGAACCACTACTGTAGAACATTGCCACGATTAAAAGACAATTGTGCCTATGCCCCTTTATTTTTCTTATCCTTTAGTTGATGATTGGCAGCCTGGCGATGGAGCCAACACGAAATATTTTCATTGTATATTATTTGAAGGTTAATTAGATATTAGGTGGAGTATATCCTGCTAATTATTTGTGAGTTTTTGTAATGTTTCAAAAAAATGTGAGCGTAAAAAAGCTGGAGTTTGAAAACATCATTCAGGCAGGTAAAAAGCGTGAGACTGCTGAGTTAGTTGAAAATTTTTATACGGCAAATCCATTCCCAAATTATGATGACATGGAAACGATTCAAGACCTACAAAAGAAAATTGAAGGGAATGTATTTACTTCAAATTTCAAAAAGTTTTGTGGTTTTGGAAAAAATATAATTGAAGTTGGAAGTGGAACCTCACAATTAAGCATTGCCCTTGCAAATGAAACCAATAATAAAATAGTCGCGTTTGACCCCACTTTAGAGTCTCTTCGACTTGGATTAGATTTTGCAGAGAAAAATAAAATTAATAATGTAACTTTTGTAAATGGCGATTTATTTAGTGATCCGTTTATTCCAGGATATTTTGATATCGTCTGGTGCTCGGGCGTTCTCCACCACACTGAAAGTGCGAAAGAAGGGTTTAAGCTGATTTCAAATTGGGCAAGGCCTGATGGCTATATCATTATTGGCCTCTATAATTTGTACGGAAGACTCCGAACGGTATTTCGACAATGTTTGTTTAGGCTATTAGGAAAAGGGAAATTAGCTAGGGCAATAGTGTCATTTCTAGATCCAATCCTCAGAAAAAAAATATCGACGCAGAAAAAACTTGCGTGGTTTCAAGATCAGTACGAACACCCTGTAGAGTCTTTACATACCTTGGATGAGGTGCTTGAGTGGTTTGACGAAAATAATGTTGAATTTATTCGTTCTATACCCAGCGGTGATATAAATGCCGTTGATTATGAAGATATGTTTAATGGGGGAAATAGAGGCGATTTGGCAACGAGAATTTTTTCCCAAATTGCCATGCTATTTTCATCTCTGGGTTCTGAAGGCGGTCTGTTCCTAGTCCTCGGAAGGAAAAAATAATGGTCACTATTAAATTTTTTTGAACCTTTTTTCTACCTCGAGTAAAAATCGGATCGACA
>TARA_B110000305_G_scaffold242025_1_pt1 | contig 16564 bp, 15 predicted proteins | sample TARA_B110000305 | Tara Oceans TARA_B110000305 (sample SAMEA4397930) | marine metagenome | biome: Polar Biome; feature: [SRF] surface water layer (ENVO:00010504); material: water (ENVO:00002006), including particulate matter (ENVO:01000060) such as... | depth 5 m | reverse complement strand
TAATTGAAACGTGCAAAGAAGAAAAAGCAGTAGAATGCGCATTGGGTAGATTATAGTTAGATAATAGTTAGCAAACATTTTAAATGTCGATTAAGTAAACACAAGTTTAACGCTAGCGAGAACCAGAACGAATGCCAATAAATACCGCAGCGTCTGATTGTTCATTTTCTTACTTCCCACCCAGCTTCCAGCAAAACCACCAATTACGGCGAAGCCAACTAAGATCCAAATATCGGTATTCACTCGAATTCCCGCGTTGAATTGACCCGCCATTCCAGCAGCAGAATTTACCCAAATAAACAAAGCAGACACGGCTGCCGCTTCTTTCATCTGTCCCCATTTAAACAACAGAATAATGGGACTTAAGATTATCCCCCCGCCGATTCCAATCAAACCAGAAAAGAATCCTATTGCTGCGCCTGTTGAAATTCCTGCAATCCAACCGACGTTTTTAATCTCTTTAGACTCTTTTCCAAAAAGACCTAGCATTTTAAGAATCGCAAAAATCAGAAGTCCCCCAAGGATGATTTTATAAGTTCTCACATCTACTTCAAGCATTCCGCCCAAAAACGATAGTGGAATGGAACCAACCGCAAAAACGAGGAACAGTTTGCCTTTAAAATAGCCACTTCGCCAAAAATGATAAAAGGAAATTGCGGCTACAAATAAGTTAAGAAGAAGGCCTGTAGATTTCATCTCGTCTGGAGCGAACTCAAACAGGGCCATAAGGGCTAAATAACCGCTTGCACCGCCATGACCTACCGCAGCATATAAAAATGCAACTAGGGGCAGCAGAGCGAGAAATAAGCCATGTGTTTCCATGATTGAATTGGTGAAGGTAAAGATATATAAATCCACAATAGTGTATTTATAAAAAGCACATCATTGGTTTACTACTAGAAAATTAAGCACAAAAAAAGGCCTCTCGAATCAATCAAGAGGCCTTTCAATAAAAGTATATTTCTACTAACCGTTCAGTGCTTCTGCACCACCAACGATTTCAAGAATCTCATTTGTAATTGCAGCTTGACGTGCTTTGTTGTATTGAAGTGTTAAATCACGCTTCATTTCACCTGCGTTGTCAGTTGCTTTGTGCATTGCTGTCATTCTAGCTCCATGCTCAGATGCGTATGAATCTAATAACGCTTTGAACAATTGAACTTTCAATGATTTCGGCAATAAATCCTCAACGATTTCAACTTTAGAAGGTTCAAACAAGTAATCCCCTGTTGAAGAGCCCGCTTCCGCTACCGTTGGAATAATTGGTAAGAATTGTTCATCCATAACTTCTTGAACCGCTGCGTTTTTAAACTTGTTATAAACGATAACAACTTTATCTACATGTCCAGCTTGAAATTCATCCATTAAATACTGAGCTAAAACAGAACTACGTTCGAACGTTAAATCATTGAACATTTCTTCTGCTTCTCCAATACCATCAGGGCGTGTAAAGTTCGCTGATTTCTTGAAAGAATCATTCACCTTCTTACCAACAGCAATTAACTTAATGTTACAATCAGCATATTCACCAGCGATAAGCATATTTGCTTTCTTGATGATATTATTGTTGAAACCACCACATAAGCCTCTATTCGAAGTTACACCAACAATGATTACATTTTTAACTTCTCTTTGATCTGCAAAAGCATTCTCAGAAAGATCCAATGTAGCACTAAGGTTCCCCAAAATTTCTTGCAATTTCTCAGCATAAGGGCGCATTTGCGTAATAGCATCTTGCGCTCGCTTCAATTTTGAAGCAGAAACCATTTTCATCGCAGAAGTAATCTGCATTGTAGATGAAATTGAGGTTATTCTGTTTTTTATTTCTTTAAGATTTGCCATCTTTTATAATTATGAATTATGAATTCGGAAGTATTAATTCCTAACTCATAACTCCTAATTCATAATTCTCTAGTATTTCGCTGAAAGCTCTTTTGCAACAGTTTCTAACACATCCGTTTCTGCTGAAGTGTATTTCCCTGCTTTAAGTGCATCCAATGTATCTCTATGTTTCGCGTCTAAGTAATCCAAATATTCATTTTCGAATTCTTTAACTTTTTCAACAGGAACGTTTTGAATTAATCCTTTAGAACCAACATAGATAATAGCAACTTGCTTCTCTACCGGGTAAGGATCACCTTCCATTTGCTTTAAGATCTCAACGTTTCTTGAGCCTTTATCAAGTACAGATTTTGTTGATGCATCCAAATCGGATCCAAACTTAGCGAATGCTTCTAGCTCACGGTATTGTGCTTGATCAAGCTTCAACGTACCCGCAACTTTCTTCATTGACTTAATCTGTGCGTTTCCACCTACACGTGACACTGAAATACCTACGTTAATCGCTGGACGAATACCTGCGTTAAACAAGTCACCTTCTAAGAAGATTTGACCGTCAGTAATCGAAATTACGTTTGTAGGAATATATGCAGAAACATCACCTGCTTGAGTTTCAATAATTGGAAGAGCTGTTAACGAACCACCACCTTTAACCAAATGTTTAATTGATTCTGGGCAATCATTCATTTGTTTTGCAATCTCATCATCAGCGATAATTTTTGCAGAACGCTCTAATAATCTTGAGTGGAGGTAGAATACATCTCCTGGGTATGCCTCACGTCCTGGAGGGCGACGAAGAAGAAGTGACACCTCACGGTATGCTACTGCTTGCTTAGACAAATCATCAAAGACGATTAATGCCGGACGACCAGTATCTCTAAAGAACTCACCAATCGCTGCACCAGTCATTGGCGCGTAGAATTGAATTGGAGCAGAATCAGAAGCGTTTGCCGCAACAACAACTGTATAAGCCATTGCACCAGCATCTTCTAATTTCTTCACGATTCCAGCAACAGTTGATCCTTTTTGACCAATTGCAACGTAGATACAGAAAACTGTTTCTCCTCTATCGTGGAATTCTTTTTGATTAATAATTGTATCAATACAAACTGTTGTTTTACCAGTTTGACGGTCACCAATAACAAGCTCACGTTGTCCACGACCAACAGGAATCATTGCATCAATTGCTTTAATTCCAGTTTGAAGAGGCTCGTTTACCGGTTGACGGAAAAGTACACCTGGAGCTTTACGCTCAATTGGCATTTCGTACAATTCACCTTCAATTGGTCCTTTTCCATCGATTGGATGTCCAAGAGTATCAACTACACGTCCAACCATTCCTTCTCCAACCTTAACTGAAGCAATACGACCAAGACGCTTTACAGTGTCTCCTTCTTTTACTTTAGTAGATTTTCCAAGAAGTACAGCACCAACGTTGTCTTCCTCTAAGTTCAAAGCGATTCCTTGAAGTCCACCATCGAACTCAATCAATTCACCGTATTGAACTCCTCCAAGTCCATAAATACGAGCAATACCATCTCCAATTTGAAGTACAGTACCAACTTCTTGCAATTCTGCTTCAGAACGAAATCCTGATAATTGCTCTCTTAATATTGCAGAAACTTCTGCTGGTTTTACATCCGCCATCTTGTATAGATATTAAATAGGCTCACTTCGACTAGCTCAGTGGGCCCTTAAATTAACGTGCTAAACGTTGTTTTAAATTATTAAACTGGTTCAAAACAGAAGCATCGATTTGCATATCTCCCATTTTCACCACGAATCCTCCTATTAAAGACTCGTCTATTTCTTCTGTTACTTCCAAAGTTCCTTTAATCGACCCTTGAATCTTATCCAGTATTGTTTGCTTTGTATCTTCATGTAAAGGATGCGCTGACGTTAATGTCATTGGCACGATTCCTTTATAAGCTTTCACTTGCGCGTCAAACTCTTCAGCGATATATGGCAAAATTGCTTCACGACCATTTTTAGTGATCAACTCAACGAAAGAGATTGTAATATCTTCAAATTGTTCGAAAATCAATTTAAAAACTGAAACCTTCTTGTCAGCCTTAATTAACGGGCTTTCAATAAGCGTTCTGAAATCCTTCTCTTCTGTGTTGGTTTGAAGCAAAAAGTGCATATCACCAAGTACTGAATCAACCTTGTTTTGTTCAACGGCTAATTCCAGTAATGCTTTCGCGTATCTTGATGCTACTTTAGTACTTTTCATCTGATGCTTAATTCAAGTTAATGTCTTCAGCCATTTTATCAGCTAAAGCTTTCTGCTTGTCTTCTGATGACAACTCACTGCGAACAATTTTCTCAGCAATTTCAATTGAGAACGCAGCAACAGTAGTTTTCAACTCCATAATTGCAGTAACTTTCTCAGCATTGATTGATTCTTGAGCAGAAGCTAACATTTTACTTCCTTCTTCTTTAGCAGCATCTTTTGCATCAGAAATCATCTTCGTTGCTGTCTCTTTAGCTTCTTTGATTAATCCATCTCTTTCTGCACGTGCGTCCTTTAATAAGTCTTCATTCTGCGCTTGCATTTGCTTCAACTCTTCTTGAGCCTTCTCAGCTTGCACTAATGAATCTGAAATTTTTTCTTCACGCTCATTTACCGCGTTCAGAATAGGTTTCCATGCAAACTTTCTCAGCAAGAACAACAATGCTAAAAACAACACTGCTTGCCAAAAGAACAACCCAATCGAAAATTCTTCTAATAATTTCATTTCTCTTTTATTTTCTTAACTCTAAAATCCTCTCAGCCGCAACCAATCGTTGCGGCATTGAGAAAAACATTTGTATTAAGCTGCGAATAACGCTGCGAAACCAATTCCTTCAATAAGCGCCGCTGCAATAAGCATTGCTGTTTGAATCTTGTTTGTAGCTTCTGGCTGACGAGCGATTGCGTCCATTGCAGATCCACCGATTCTTCCGATACCGATACCAACTCCAATTACAATCAATCCAGCACCAATCATACTTACATCCATCATGTCTCTATTTATTTAAGGGTTATTAAATACTAATTAATGATGCTCAGCTGTCGCTGACGCTGCACCGAAGTACAACGCTGTTAGCATCGTGAAAATATATGCTTGCAACAATGCTACAAGCAACTCAATTATGTTCATGAAGAACGTTAATCCCAGAAATGCACCTGACGCGAAATAATTCTCAAACGAATAAACCGCAACAATTAACATTCCCAAAACAACGTGTCCAGCAAGCATGTTCGCATACAAACGAATCATCAATGCGAAAGGCTTAACTACCATTCCAATTAACTCAATCGGAATTAAGATGATCTTCATTGGAACTGGAACACCAGGCATCCAGAAAATGTGCATCCAGTAATTTTTATTACCTGTAAATGTCGTAATTGTAAAAGTAATCAAAGCTAAAGCTGCTGTTAAAGCAAGGTTACCTGTAACATTTATACCTAGAGGAGTCATTCCAGCTAAATTCAAAAACCAGATGAAGAAGAACACAGTTAACAAGTAAGCCATGTATTTTTTACTTTGCTTCTCTCCGATGTTAGGGACTGCAATTTCGTCACGAATAAACACAACGATTGGCTCGAAGAATTTGGCAGCACCTGTTGGCGCCAAACCAGTTCTATATGACTTTGCGATTCCTCTAAACAATAAAAACATAAGAAGACACATTAAGAAAGTGACAATAACATTCTTTGTTATTGAAAAATCCCAAGGCTTTAATGATTCATAAATCTCTCCGTACTCATCACACCTATAAATTTTTGCGTCATGTGAATTAAGCTTGAAATACTTTCCATCTGACTTCGCAACTTTGTGGCCATGATCAAAACTAGAAGATGAGAAGAAGTGAAATCCTTCATCATACAAGATAACCGGCAAACTAAATCCGTAATGTTTGTTTTCTGACTCGTTTGTTACAAACCCGAAATCATGTGAATCTTTAGTATGATGTATTACATATTCACCATTTTTTGCTTTATCATATGCAGCTTGTTCTTCTTCAGAACGCTCTATGGCCGAATCATTATGCTCTTCCTCTTCATGGGGGTTAGCATTCACAGCCATTGGGCTGATTAAAAATAAAACGAATAAAAACTTAAATAATCTATGCATATCACACGATCTATTGACCACTAATTTTTGGGGCAAAAGTACGTATAATATTAATATAGGTGAAACTAATTTGGGTAAAACTTTTAAACCGATAGGTCTATATCTTGTGTGAATAAAAAAATCAAGCGAATTGTGCTCAAATTCAAGCAGATAATTACCTTGACTTTTAGATTCACTGTGCGTCTTTAGAATTTAGAATGCGCAACATATAGAGAATTTCGATTACAACACTAATTCCATAGGGAACAAAGAAAGAAGTAAACTCAACACTCCTAAGTCCTGCGCCTTCCTTAATATTAGGATATAGGATAAATAGGAATAGTATCAACTTGATGGTACTTGCTGCTAAAAACACAAACCCAAGTTGATTTGACTTTTTCTTTTCAAAAATGAGTAAGGTTATAAAAAAGCCTATCGTTAGAATATAGTTGAAGCAGTAATTAATAATTACGTGATTTTCGAAAGAGCCAATCTTTAAATCGTGTTGAAGTAAAGTATGAACCACAAACGCAAATCCTAACAACGCAGTTAAAAGCAGTATAAAGCCTGTGGCTTTTTTAATCATCCTTGGAGTTGAGTTTGTTTACTTGACGTAAAACATTGTACAATGAAATGGCAACTGCAAAGAGCGTGATTCCAATTGTAAACCATTTTTTGTCTGAGGGGCATGCATCATCCAAGTACCTGCCAAAGATTGCGCCTAAAAATATTGTCGCCGCCATTTGAGCACCAATCCCTGATAAACGGATGTATCTAGACGATCCACTTGACTTTTTCTTGTCGGTCATTTAGTACACCAAGTTGTCTTCTAATGCGTCTTCTTTTACCGTTTTCGGAGAGGTAGTTGCGGCTTTACTATTGTTCATTACGCAGCTTCCAGAGAATTTAGCTCCTTCTTCAACTTCTAACTTCGCTGTCGTGATTTCTCCAGTAATAGCTGCTGTTGATCTCAATGACAGTAATCCGTCAACTTTAAGGATTCCGTCAACCTTACCTTCAATATCTGCAGACCCGCATGCGAGATTTCCTTTGATCTTTCCAAATACTCCAATTACCACTTTGGATGAGGCAGAAACATTTCCAACTACTTCCCCATCAATACGCAGATTAGATTCAGTGATCATATCACCAATCACTTTCGATCCTTCAACAATTACATTCAATTTATCTGGACTTTCAAACGACACTGTTCCTTTCTTCTTCATAACTTAAAATTAATAGTATTCTAAATAAAAATCCTCGTATTCCTTAAGGCTCATGCTCTCAAAAAGGGTTCTAAGATTCTCTTTTGTAATAATGAAAACTTTAGCTTCACTAATATCTAAAAGGTGCTTTTTAGTTGCTTTGAAGGCTCTAATATAATTAGCCGCCTTCATATCATCATCAAAATCATCAATGAGTATTACTGATTGGTCCTTTCCAAAAATTTTTGGATCAACCTTTAAACGGTCACGACTAAAGTATTCTCTATTGAAATTCGAAATTCTTGTTTTGGCAGAATTAGAACTTGTTTTCTTAGATAAAAAGACAATTACCTTCACTTTAACTTGATCGTTGTATCGATAACCCGATTTGTTCATAAAGTCAACCGCTGCGTTTTCAGAATAACCATTTTGAATAATTCCAATCATTTCAATCGCTCGTGTCGCCTCTTCAGTTTCAGGATATTCAGCAACAAGCTGCTCTAATAACGGTAACAAAATGTTCTTGTCTCTCTCCATTTGACCAAGACACATTGCTTTCAACAACATGTACTTCGATCTGTAGATATTATTATTTTCCTCACTAATTACTCTTGTAGCATTATTCAAAACATCGCGATATCGCCCCCTTGAGTATTTATCAACTTCAGCAATGTACACCTTAACAGATGCAGCGTCTCTTTCTTTCTTTTTAATAAAGAATTCTGGATCGCTTAGATAATTGGCATAATCACTGAGGGGATAGTTGCCTACAATGTAGCTTTTCTGTTTCTCAGCCATAACAGAATTATTGTTCACCGAGAGCTTGTACAATTGGAATGAGCTTAAAATATCATGGGGGTCCGACTGCAACCCTTTCGCTAATGCCGCTTGAAATTGATCTTCAGCCAATTTAGATTCATTCAGTTGCTCTTTGTAAATAACTCCAGCATTGTAATGACCTTCCATCAACTTACGGTTTGAATTCGCCATCGCATCTTCATCCAATGGAATCCATTTTAATAAATTCTCTACCGTCAATGTGTCCTCTACTTCTCGCGGAAGCGAATCAAGCAATTCATCATCTGGCCCTCCAAACTGAGCTTCCGGAATTTTTTCCGAGCGACGCCAGTTGTCCTCATTATCACGCTGGCCCCATAACCGCTTAAAGTCTTGAGACCCTTCTGATCTGGCTTTGTTATTATTCCAATACCATTTGGCGCCATTCCCACCCGCTTCAAACAAGGCTTCATTGTCTTGCAACTCTCTCAGCCTTTCAGCATCTCTTTTTTTACGAGCAGCCTCGTCGTCCTTAATTTTTTTAATAACATCTTTAAGGAATTTCTCGCGATCCTTTTCAGGCAATTCGGCGATTCTTTGCAGACTATCTTCGCGTTCACAGGTTTCAACAGCTATTACTAATTTCGCTAGATTACTCGCTTTATTGCGAATTGCTTCAGCATTTGGATACGTGTCTTTAATTACAGAAGCGCAAGAATCATAATATTTTTGAGCAGGAACATATTGACGTTTCGAGAAGCTTAAATCCGCCAATCTTTCATATGCCATTCCTTTCTGACGAGTATTTGTTGTTGAATAGAACGCTGAATTGTGCAGGTAGTCAATTGCTTGTTTTTCATCATTCTCTCTGAATTCGATCTCAGCCAGAGCAAAATAAATTTGATCCTTATACTCTGCATTTTTAGAATCGCGAAGCATTTTGTTCAATTCCTTCTTCACCTTATCTCCAGATCCTAAGAATGCTCTTTTCAAGCGGGCATTGAAATTCATTTCGTATCCCGCCTTACTTTTAACCACCTTCGTATAATGAAATTTCGCTTGGTTTAAATCTCCAGTCTCCTGATACATCTGTCCAAGCACAAAATGAACTCTTGCTTTATTATCGCCGAAACGTGCTTGATTTAAAGCTTCCTTTAAATAGCTTATTGCATCTTCCTTATTGTCTTGTAACAAAGCCAATTCAGCTTTCGTCTTTTCCAATTCAAATCGAATTGCCTTGGGGAATATAGCAATTTCATCTTTTTTGCTTGTCTTCTTCTTTTTGCTTGATTTTTTACTTTTCGAGCTCTTCTCCCCCTTTCGCTCTTTTTCTTCAAGAATGGCCTTGTCTAAATTGTCAAGATTAAATTTCGCTTCTGTCAAGTTCCCTTGGGCCATGTTTGTTTTAGCCATCCAAAGCTCTCCAACGTATAACGAAGGGTCATTTTTGTAGAATTTACGAACGAATTGAAAGCTTTTCATTGCTCCTTCATAATCACGACGGTAATACGATGCGATCCCAATTGTTGTCCAGTTTTCATCAATCCAACGGTTGTGTTCTTCCTTTTTTCTCGAAGGACGTTCGTTGCCTGGCATACTATGATTTACAATGACTTTTTTGCATTTAGCGATTGCCGTATCAATGGCAGGAAATATTCCTATTACCTCCTCATCTCCGGGAACAGGATCAATAGGGATCAATGTGTAATAGTCCTCAATTCGCCCTTGTTGGTATGAAACCATAGATTGATTAATCAGTTCATTCGCATTGTAATATCCGTTGTAATGAGCCGTTAAGCTATGGTAATTGCGATTAATGAAAGTGTTCTTCTCGGTTGAGCATGAGAAGACTACCACCATGACCAATGATGCAATCGCTGCTATTTTAAATCCTCTTACCATTTTATATCTTGATTTTCGTTCTTCTGAAAGAGAAACTCCCAAAAATCATTTTTATTATACCTGATCCTCTTTATTTTAGGCAATATTTGTAAAGACTTGTTGGATATCATCATCATCTTCAATTTTATCCAGCATCTTTTCAATATCTACCAGTTGTTCTTCAGTGAATTCAACAGGTTGCGTTGAAATTCTTTGAAGATTCGATTTTATAACGTCAACATTCATCTCTTCAAGTCCTGTTGAAATGGATCCGAATGAAGTATAATCCCCAAACAAAAAGACTTTATCATCTTCCAATTCAATTTCTTCTAAACCCGCGTCTATTAATTCAAGTTCCATTTCTTCAACATCAATGTCTTCTGTTTTTTCAAATTCAAATACAGACTTTCGATTAAACATGAATTGAAGCGAACCGTTTGGAACAACACTTCCGCCAGCTTTATTGAAATATGACTTCACATTAGCAATCGTTCTGGTTGGATTATCTGTGGCACATTCAACATAAACCAAAACGCCATGAGGACCTTTTCCTTCATAATCCATTTCAGAAAATGTTTCAGCATCCTTAGCATCTGCGCGTTTGATCGCCGCTTCGATATTGTCCTTCGGCATATTTTGCCCTTTGGCATTTTTAATTGCCGTGCGGAGAGTAGCGTTCGTGTCTGGGTCTGTTCCACCTTCTTTGGCTGCCATGGTTATCGCTTTTCCAAGCTTGGGAAACAATTTCGACATTTTGTCCCATCGTTTTTCCTTTGCCGCGCGTCGATATTCAAATGCTCTACCCATATATTAGTGTTGTTTGCAACAAAATTAAGAAATTAGAGGAAAAAGAGGAAGCAGATGAATTGAAAATTCTACTTCTAGAAGCGCAAGCTAAATTTTCGGCTTCTATTCCTACGATTCTGATTTAACTGTAATATTCGCGGAGGTAATCCAAAATTGGTTTCCCGTTAATATAGATATCCACTATTCTAGCCTCTCCATCCATGATTCGAACGCCTATATGGACATGCTCACGTTGTTTCTGAAAGGCCATCTCAGCGGGCATTGCATAATCTTCACTCAGCAAGCTTTTTGTGACGTTCAATGTCTTCTACCTTATCTTTTACCAAAAGGTTAATGACAAAGAACATTCCGCCGACCATCAAGAATACAATTCCTTTAGCGATGTAACCCAAATCTGTATCGAAATATCTAATCCCTAACAAAATAGCTACGACAAGGAGTCCAGCGAATACCTTCACAACCTTTCCACTAGAACTTCCGTGAATCATAGTCGTAATTCCAAAATATAAAATGTAGAAATTAATGAATAAAGACATCCACCACCATGAATCGATGAAATCATCAAAAAGCATACAGAAAATCACGAAAAATGGTGCGAAAACGATCAAGTAATTCACCTCTCCAAATTTCTCTTTTGCTCTAAAGAAGTTGTAGTAAATCCCTCCCATCACGACAAGAAGCAAAAGGAAATAATACCATTCTTCACCTTCCCATCTATCCATGTGCATGAACGAATCCGAACCGAATGCAATAATCATTGACAATTTGTTTGAAATGGCAATTAATAAAGCAACAATACCCAATTGAGACAACCAAGAGAAAGGACGCATAGCCATATACATATTATCTCTCATAAATTGTCTTCCGAAAAGATAGAACCCAACCGCTGCAGTTAAGGCCCACAGTATGTAGTTACTCTTTACTGCAACGATTAATCCTAAAGTTAAAATGGCAAAGAAAACATAAGACATGTAAACAATTCGAATGCTTTGCTTCGTTGATTTTTTATCCAACGCCAAGTAAAAATGCGGAATGAAAGCTAAAATATAAAGCCAAAACCAATACAATTCACTTTCAGTTTCTCCACCCCTAAACCCTCCGAATACCGAAACGTCAACAAGAAGTGGCAGTGTTAAAATTAGATAAAACCCTGAAATAACTGAGGCGCGCGCTACGTAAAACAATGGTACAGTTAAGGCCAACCATACTTTACAGAACTTAAAGATATCACCTTCTATCTCGTATGTTTGACTAACAAGAGCCATCGAAAGTCCTGTCATAAGCATTAAGAATAGTGAACTGGCCTCTATCCATACTTTGGAATCCTTGTGCTTGGTAAGGGCCAAAAAATAAAAATACCCAGCCACAAGCATTGGAACTATACTGAAAAAACCTTGCAAGTGCTCTGGCATGTCATTCCAGTTCTCAGAAAAAATAGCACCAATACCCGCTGAGGCAAATAGCGCTCCAAAAAGTGCACTAATTACTAGAAAAATCTGCCAATAAGAAGGGTCTTCATTTCGTCGAATAAAGCTTCTTATTTTTATTCCAGTATCCGCGCTGACTATATTTTTAGTCTCAATTTTTTTGATGAAATTCAGTAAAGTATTTGTCAATAATGCATTTCGTTCCATAGTGGGTAGTGTTTATTTTCGTGCTTATGCAATGTGAATAAAGATAACATAATTTCTCAGCGTTAACACATAGTTAACCTTTTGGTTCATTTAATATTCATATATTTACAGCCATGAAAAATCTATTTTTAATTCTGTTTTTTACCGCTTCTTTCCAAGCTTTTTCGCAAGTCACAGAAGGGTACTTTCAGTATTCAATTGACTTAAAACCATTGGACACTTCAACCGAAACACTTCAAAAAGTTGATATGCTTATGGGAAGTAAAATGGAAATTTACTTTGCTAACAATCTATCTCGGGTTGATTTTCAAATGGGATCAATGTACAACACTTCAATAAGGGTTGATCGTAACAATCAAAAAGCGATATCATTATCGACAAGTGAAGCAGGTAAATTTGGAGCTGAGCTTCCAATGGATGAGCTAAATGCAAACGTTCCTAAATTGGACCCAAATGCAGTTATTGAAACGTTTAATGAGGAGAAAACGATTTTAGGTTTTAAGTGTAAAAAAGTTATTCTTACTCAAAATGGCGATAAAACGACCTATTGGGTGACAAATGAAATAGATATTGCTGTACAAGACTTTTCTGTTCTAAATCCTAACGTCCCTGGGTTTCCGCTGGAGTTCTCATCTACATCAAAATATATGTCAATGCGATTCACTGCTTCTAACCATAAGCTGAGCTTAAAGGACACTTTGGAAACCTTTTCTACTTCAATTCCTGAAGATTATCTGTTAACTCCTCAAAAGCCTACTCAACGTTAAGCTTTATAAGTGCAACTCTGTTTTTAGCGTAGTCCTCTTCTGAACATCCTGCTCCACAATTATTTTGTGGATCTGATGAGCCTTTAGACGTAACTTTAATTTGTCCTTCTCGAATACCTCTTTTTACCAACTCTATTTTTAAACTAGAAGCTCTATTGTACGCCAACTTATAATTATAATCAGTACTTCCTCGTCGGTCTGTATGGCCTTCAATCTCAATTGAACTGCTTGTATAGAATTTGAGGAATGCTGCCAATTCAGAAATGTCAAGCTCATTTTCATTCACATTGAATTGATCAAATTCAAAATAAACTTTTGGTATCTTCCAATTACTAACAAAGTCCGGAAAAGCAACTGTATCTTCAATCACAAATTGTATCTGTTCAGAATATTTAATAAAATAAATATCATCATCGCCCAGACCTCCTTTTCTATTCGACGTGTATCTCGCCGAATCAGCTGAATAATAGCAGAAATTAAAATCATCTTTAAAACTATTCACTGGAGACTTAATATGCGCCACATTAGAAAAAGTTGATCCATTAACTTCGACTAAATATATATCTAAACCGCCATAGCCTGGTCTTCCATCTGAGGCCATCGACAAAAGTGTGTCCCCCATAAACATTGGGTACATTTCATCATAACTTGTATTCAGCGTCTTCAGTTCAGTTGGTTTAGACCATGAGCTACCTGTCAGTTCCGATACATATAAATCAGCACCGTTTGTCTTTTCACCCATCTTTGTGAAAACCACTAGATTACCTGATGCATTTATAGTCGCATGTGAGCAAGACGTAGTATCTTCATAACCAGAAAACTCCCATAAATATAAACTTGAAATAAGGTTGTTGGTCGAGTCAAATTTGCCCTTGTAAAGGTGAGGCACTAAGTCCAATTCATTCTTAGCCAATGGCCTATTAATCGACAATAAAACATCTTCTCCATTTGGAAAAAAAGATATTGAAGAAATAGATTTGTCCTTTATGGAATCATCAAGAGAAATGAAATTAAAAATTCCGTCCCTCCCAATCATTGGATAAGCTAACATCAGGTCAGTCGAGTCGGTATTCATCTGTATGCCCTTTGAATCTTTTGCGATTTCTGAATAACGGATTGTATTTTCTCCAAAACTTGGTCCTGAAATGTCCGCTTTTGTGGTGTTCCCTTCCATCTGATTATTAGTCAAATAGGTTTGAGGAGTCCAAGTCGGAATTAGTTTTATTGACTGAAGGTTTATGTTAACATCGTACTCATCATCCAAAGTAATGTACTTCTCAAATGATTCACGAGCTTTCTCATAATTACGAGTTCCCATATTCACTTCTCCGTTGAGGTAATAAAAAAAATGCTCAATGCCACTCGTTTTTATAATAGAGTCTGAAATAGGTAAACATTTTTCATAATCCCCTACCGAAAAGTAAGCATAAGCCATTCTTTTATAATCTTCTAAAGGAATTGATCCGGTTGCTACGATTTTCTCATATATCTTTGCAGAACTCGAATATTCAAATTGGTCAAAAAGATCTCTTGCGTCATCTAAGGTCTGAGACAACAAATTACTCGTAAAGAGCAATGCGATTAATATTGGAACTATTTTCATTTTGTTTTAGGCGAGAAGATTCTGTTGCGTTTTGACCACGGAGTTTTGTTTCCACTGTTCTTAGTTGACAATTGTAGTTCCAGAAAAACTTCGTGAGATCCTGAAGAGTAATTGCCAATATCAGAAAGCGTATAATCATAAGAATATCCAAATCGAACAGGACCGGCCTGAGCTCCAGCCATAAAAGCAACAGCATCTAAATGTCTGTATGAAACTCCAAGCCAAAGTACTTTTTTATATGTTCCAAGTGCTGTAACATCAAATTGTGTAGTAAATGTTTCTATCATTTGAACAAGCGCAGTTGTTTTTAAATCAAAACTCGGACTCAATTCAAACTCGTATCCACCCAAGAAATAATATGTTCTTACTAAGGGGTTGTAAAACGGGTTGCCAAAATCATAAAGGTCGCGTCTCAATTCTACAAGATTATAAGCAGACAATCCGGCAAACCCTTTATCTTTGAAATGATAGAACACTCCAACATTAGCATCTGGCACGAATTGGTTATTGTACCCTCTAAGAACGGCTGGATCATCGGGCAAGTAGGTTGTCAACATGTTCACATCAATTAAGTGTTGCGTTAATGAAAGACCAAGTCCTAAACCAAGTTGATGATCGCCTCTTCTATCAAGTTGTAAATGATACGCAGCGTTAGTATTCAAACCTGTTCTTCTTGAAGGTCCTGCCACGTCATTAAATACTGTACCACCAAATCCCATGTTTTTACCCACTTCCCCATGTGCTGAAAGAGCTTGAGTTGTGGGAGACCCTGGGAAATTAACCCATTGTTTTCTAAAACTTAACTGAATAGGAACAAAATCTTTTGATCCCGCTGCTCCAGGGTTAACTAACATTTCATTGAACAAATACTGTGAGTTCAGTGATATTTGTTGGGCAGATGCAAAACCTGCGACTCCAATAAACAATATTGATAAATACTTTTTCATTTTTGTTATCTTACTATAGTAATAATTCCTTTTAACACTTCTCTATCTGGTTCGTTCAAGTTAATGATCCAATAATAAACTTCTGCTGGCAATTGCTTACCATTAGACGAACCGTCCCATGATTCATAAACACCCGATTGATTATGAATTAAGTTACCCCATTGATTAAAAATTTGTACCTCAGCATTTGGATAAAGCTCCATATTATCAATATTCCAAACGTCATTGTAAGCATCTCCATTTGGAGTAAAAGCTGTGACAGGGAAAATACATCCAATACTATCTTTAGTGATGAAGACAGAATCCATCCCAACACATCCTAAGATGTCAGTTACAACGACTGAATACCATTCGTTACTCAATCCAGTGTTATCAGAACTTACCGTTCCGTTCGACCAGTTGTATAAATATCCTCCATTGCCGCCATTCGGATATGCAAATGCAGCACCATCATAATTATCAACACAAGAAATTTGATCAATCTCAAAATCAATTAATACCGAATCAGGTTGCGCTATATCTGTAATGATTGAGTCTGTACATCCTTTGGTATCAAATACGATCAATTGATATGTGTCAGATGGAATATTTAATAAATCTTCAGTAGTAGCTCCGTTAGACCATGTCGTTGTATAAGCAGGATTTCCTCCTACAATATCTACGAAGATATTTCCGTCAAAACCACCTTGACAACTAATAACATTATATGTGTAGTCAATTTCCAAAACATCCGGTTCAACTATTTCTAAAAACATCTCATAGAAACATCCATTAGAATCGAGAATTTCCAATTGGTAAATGTCACTTGGAAAATCAACCAAATCTTCTTCTTGCGTAGACAAAGCAAAATCTGAATTGAACCAAGTAAATGAATACGGTGCAAATCCTCCAATTGGTGTTATATCAATAATACCATCTGATAAACCAAAGCAAGTAACAGGCGTAATTACTTCATTCAGAGTCACAGCGTCAGGCTCTGCAACAAATATTGAGTCAGAAAGTAA
>TARA_B110000305_G_C19465599_1_pt1 | contig 16572 bp, 21 predicted proteins | sample TARA_B110000305 | Tara Oceans TARA_B110000305 (sample SAMEA4397930) | marine metagenome | biome: Polar Biome; feature: [SRF] surface water layer (ENVO:00010504); material: water (ENVO:00002006), including particulate matter (ENVO:01000060) such as... | depth 5 m | reverse complement strand
AGAGGAAGAAGAGGAAGAAGAGGAAGAAGAGGAAGAAGAAGAGGAAGCAGAAGAAGAAGAGGAAGAGGAAGAGGAAAAGGAGGAAGAATTAGAAGAGTTTGATATTGATGGAAAACAATATTACGTATCTAATAGTGTAAATGGAAACATTTATGAATGTATAGAAGAAGATGATGTAGGCGATTTACTAGGAAAATTAATTAATGGTAAACCTATCTGGAAATAATATATTTATGTATTATATAAATAAATGAAACATAATATATGTTTGCCTGCGTTTATTTACTTACTAATTATGTTACCCCATATTGTTATTGATATTATTAAAAAGAATTACAATCTATCATTATTAAAAATAGTAGGTACGTTAATATTAGTATATTTATTAGAAATAATATGTAAAACACCATTTTATTTCATTTCATATTTTTTAATATTTGTTCCTTTATTAATCATTACATTATCAAATATATATTTATATATTGTAGGTAATTCATCTATTAGGTATTTCTCAATAAATAATAATATAAGTGATCGATTATTATATAATAATAATAATTTATTTCACGGATATGAAAGTTTTAAATAATATTTATTTCATAAATTAGCTTAAAAATACAAGTATAAATAGAATAAATGTACAAAATATTGTATAATATGTATTATAAAATAATGACTGTTTTTGTAAATATTGAAGTATTTTGGAATATATTTATAAATAGATTTTTTGTAAAAAATGTATCTATCGACGCGTGTATTGTATTAGTGGATAATAATGAAGAAGATGATGGTGTAATTATATTAGAAAATCTAGACGATGACATAAAGAAAAAATATGATTTTGGTTTTGTAGAAAAGAACATAAATAATAAAATTTGTAATTTTTTGTTCAACGAATTAGATACAAATGATATACCACATATTTTTAGTGAACCCATAGAGAACATAATTTTATCTGTAGACATAGAATTAAATGAGAAAACAACATATCCTTTAGATTTTAGTAAATATAATTTATGTTTTAAACAAAATATACTATTTTTTCAAAATCACATAATATATTTAATGAAAATTCAACACGGAATTAAAATGACATCTGACGATAATTATAATTGTACTATAATAGATAATAACTGTAATATCGTAAAATTAAATAAAACAAATTATCTATTATTAGAATCAGATGATAAAAAATTATATAAAATAATAAATATATAAAATAAATATATTAAAAATAAAATTGATACAATGAATATAAATGACATCTCAAATAGTTTGTGATATGAATAATAACACAAAATATCATACGTTAAATGATAATTGGATTTTGTGGGCACATTTACCACACGATACCGATTGGACTATAAATAGTTATAAGAGAATAATTGATATTTCTAATATTGAAACAATTTTAGAAGTTAAAAAAATTATTCCTGATAAAATGATAAAGAATTGTATGATATTTTGTATGAGAGAAGGAATATCACCTACATGGGAAGATGAAAAGAATCGTAGTGGTGGTTCATTTTCATTTAAAATTAATAATAGCGATGTATATGATGTATGGAACGAACTAATGTTGAGTCTTATGACAGAAATGTTAATAAAAGAAGAAGTATTAAATAAATTAATAAATGGTATTACAATATCGCCAAAAAAAAACTTTTGTATAGTAAAAATATGGATGTCTAATATTGAAATTCAAAATCCAAAATTACTTAATTTACCATCACATATTGATACACGATCTACTTTATTTAAGAGGCATGTTCCAGAGTCTTAAATTTGTGTTGAAAAACATAAACGATCAACATATTGTTTACACATAGGATTTAATAATCCGTCCCAATTTATTTTTGAAATAGATTTATTAATTTCGTACAATAATTCCGGTTTATATTTTGAAATCATGAATGATACTGGAGAAGGAACTGAAAATGGTGTTGAAGACATTGCAAATTCAGGATTTGATTTAATCCATTTGGAAACTTCAGGACCTGAATGATAAAATCCTTTAATACCTTCTTTTTTATGTCTTGAAATAAATTCATTGGCTATAGATTTAATATCTCCTTTTGTAGTATTTGTTTCAACAACATTAATATCACAACATGTTTTTAGTTGGGTAACTGCTGTGGAACCTTTTGCAACCAGTATTTTTTTACCTTCAGGAAACAAAAAAGGATCTTTATTTTTTGATATTACATGAAGTGATTTAGAAATGGCAACTGATTGTAAGTAAAATAAAAATATAAAAGAAATCAAAATTACGATAAATGTCAATATCCATATAATAATGCTTTTATTTGGAGCGACTTTGAATTGCGTTCCACTTAACAATGAACCTCTGTCTCCTAAAATTGCATTAAGCATTTGTATAAAAGCTCCTGAAAAATTTGTTTTCTTTTGAAATAAAATAGCATATAATGACGTTATCATACTTAACAAAACTAATCCAATAAATGGATAAAATAATATTTCTCCTAATTTTTTAAATATTCTAAATTCAAATTGTGTATTAGATTCATCTGTATAAACTCCAACATCTTTTACTGACATAAAGGGCGAAGAATAGCTTACGGTATTTAAGTATGAAGGATTTGAACCATAATCTCCTATAACAACATCATATTTTCTTGACTTCAATCCTTGAACTAAATCTTCAAAATTTGGTTCATTAATAATTACATAATTAATATCGTATTTATATCCATTTTTTTCGAGATTTTGTAATACTAATTTCCATGCTTTAAATGTAAGTCCATCTTTTTCTCCAAAACTGTTTATAAAACTCATAGGTTCTCCATATATGGGGAATGCTGCTGTAATTTTTTTTAATTTTATGTTTTGTTGTTGTGATGATTCTTCTTCGTCATCATTTATTGTATCATTATAAATATCATTATTTAAATTATTATTTCCTTGATTCATGAGTTTATTGCTATTAGATGTATTATTAATAGAATTTGTATTCATAGCACCTCCTGCTCTGGAATAACCGCCTTGATTACTAGTAGTATTAATACCAATTCCCCTAGATTCTATTGGTTCAATTATTGAATATGAATTTGTATACATAATATATTATATAAACATATAAATTATTATGTTAAATTATTATGTTAAATTGTAGGTAAAGGTGCTAAACATAGTTTAATTTTTCCTAAAGATGCAACATGATATAGTACTACTAACGGTAAATCATTCTCTAAATAAACTTCTATTTGAGAACATAAATTTGTACATTTGATAAAATATCCTAAATTTTTTAATGAAAATTCGCCTTGTATAATTTTACTATTATTTTTAGAAGAAACTATTGCCATACTACCTTCTGATTCAGCTCTATGTATTTCAGCAGAAGCAAATTGACCATTACATTTAAATATTAACTCATTACCAACCGATTTTATTTCTAATTTATCTGAAATACCACTTAAATCGCGAATTATTTTTTGAAAATCAGTAGAAGGTAAATTTATAATTGAAGAAAATTTTACATCAGGTACATCCATCTCTTCTATTTCAGGTTCAATCAATCGTAGTTTCTGTGTTTTACATTGTTTAATATCTCCATTTTCAAACTTTAATCCTAAATATGAAGTAACTCCGTCAACATAATCTTCCTTTTCAATATACATAGTTAATGTATCATCATTATCTATTGAATTAATTAATTTAAATAAATGAAACATATTAACACCAATTATTATCTTATCATAATCACATTCATATAATTCAAAATTTTCAGCTTCTAAATGTAAATGCGCCAGTATAGTATGAGATTTATCCATATTAATTATTCTTATACCGTCTGGTTGAAATGTAATATTAGTTTCTAATAATATATCTTTTAGAGCAGTCATGAGAGTTCTAAATGGTGCTATTTGAACTGTTTTTATTGTCAATACATTATTTATGTTTGTATTAACCATATTATTTAGTATTTTTAGGTAAATCTTTTTAAGTTTATTATAATTTAATAAATAAAACGCGCAATAATAGACCTAAATTACCATAAATGTCCTATATATGATTTTCCATTTATATCATATGCGATTGTGGATGATTCATGTAAAATTAATATATTATTAATATTTATATAATAGACTACAATATGTACTGGAAAACTAGTATATTTATTAACATTAATAAAGCCGTTTTTAATATAACTAATATAATTATGGTATTGAATTGATTGTTCATTTAAATAAAAAATTATATACATATGTGTATATAAATATTTAATAAAACACAGATTTAAATATTCTGATTAAAAAAATTTGTTTTCTTGGAAACAACTGTTCCTTTTTTTTTAATTTGAAATGATGATTTAGATTTGAGTGAATCCATTTGAATTCCTTTAAAATCAGTTTCTTCGTATATTTCCGGTAAAATTCTGGTTATTGGTTTATCGACCACTATAAATAATCTGTCTTGTCTTAATAATTCTCTGTATTCATTAATTGTTAAATTTCCCATAAATTTATCTAACAAATAATGTGGATTAGGAGCAGGTTTTATATGATTAACTTCATTATTGTAAATATTATTATATATAAAATTTAATAGTTGATATCTTTCAAATTTTTGCGAACTATCAATAGATTCATTCATTAAATATGCAACAGCACATTCTGGGCTACAAAAACAACCATACACATGATATTTATCATTCATTTTATATTTTGGTATATGAACTGAAGTATGATCAAAATTATATGTACACCAAAAACAGGCTGAATTTGTATTAGGAATATCATTATAATAGAAATTTTTCTGTAATTCAATAATTTTTTCTGAAATTATTTTTTGATTATCTTTATCAATATTAGTTTCACAAGTAATTTGTTCCTTTTCAGGTTCTATAATATCTTTGTGTGAAGGTATGCTTTCACTAATTTCATCTAATATATGATACGATATTGTATTTGGTTCGAAAGCATAAACATCATCTATATCGTTATTGTTAATGTCCTCAGTGTTACATTTAAGATGTAATATAACATTTTCTGTGATATATTCGCTATCAATACTTTTTTCTACTGGATTTGTTATTATTTTACCTCCTTTTGGTTTCCGACCCCTTTTTTTAGGAAGTACTGGCTCTATAATATCGGGCTTTGGTTTTGGTTTTCGGCCTCTTTTTTTTTTTTCTACTACAGGAATATCATCATTATTATTATTCATTTAAATAGTAATATTTAAATAAATTTAAGTTGTTTTTTAAAAGCTTATAAGCTTTTGTTGTTATTAATCACACATATTTTTATGATTTAATCGAATCGTAAGTGTATAGGTTTATATGATTCTTTTGTATCTAAATATAATAAAGAAAATAATCTATCTCCTTCAATTTCTTCAGTTGGTGTACTTGTATGTATTACTTTTCTATTGTTAAATATAATTAAGTCGTTTTTTTTATAGGCAATAGTACCTATATTGTCGGAACGAAAAATATATTGACTACATATTTCACGTAATATTTCTTGACTTTTTTCTGGATCTATTCCAAAAAAACTATAAAATTTATTAGGACTTAACATTAATGTTTTTCTTCGTGATTTCGCATCAGGATAAACAACTAAAGGTTGAATTATAACTTCGTTTTTTAGTTGTTTTAAATTTTCAATATTATTTGACCAATATTTATCTATGCGGTTATAACCTGTATAATCCATAAATGCATTTAATGAATGATAACTAGAGTAACAACATTTTAAATTTAAATATTTAAATTTGTTATGAGATCTACATAAATTATCATATCCATTTTCCAAACTAGCAAATAATGTCGAGCCTCCTTTTTCAGGCACTTTTAACATGTACATACTACTTATTTTAGTAGGTAAATTATTCTTACATCCTACTAAATCTTGATGCCATACACGATTATACCTAAATGATTGTCCATTTTGAATAAATGTATCTTTAACACCAAACACATCATTAATATACCCTTTACCACGCAGTGCTATTTGTGGACATTCGGGAATAAGTGTATCTTTAAACGGATGTACAATATTATTAGTATGTTGTTTGTCAAACAATTTACAAAATTCATAATGCTGGGTTGGTGTTAAAATTTGATTTTTAAATATAAGTACAGGTGTCGATTTAAAAAAAAAATTTAAATCTTCAATATCATTAGTACTTAGTTTATTAACATTCAAATTATGTATTTCAGCAATAAATGGTACATTATAATTATATTTAATGGTAAACGAGGTGATAAAAGGAGTACATAATATGAATATTATAAATAATATCATAATATATATACACATATATCTTTAAATTGGTAATTTATATTATAACCATGAATTAGGTTCCAATTGCTTATCATTAATTCTACTCATTACAGGTGGTGCAAGTGGAATTTGTATAGTATTTGCATCATTACAATATTTAATATATCCTACGGCTTCTCCATAAACTTTAGGGATTGTATATTCAAATACTAGATTGTTTAATCTCTCCACTTGTTCCTTAATTTCATTAGGGGAATTTAGAGAATGTTGTAAAAATATACTTCTCATAATTATTTTAATTGTATCGATATCTTGCTCATCAATAACCAATTGATTTTTAGACATTTTATATACACCTGCCCGTATTCCGTTTTGAATAATTTGAATATTATCTGCTGAAAAATATGTATTTGAAAGTATGGTATCATAAAATATTCCTTGAACAGCATCGGTATAAGATGTAGATTTCACTATTGTCTTATCGTGTAAGTCAAATTGATTTAATTTTTGAATATCTATTCTTCCATTAGTTTTTTTTAACATTATATAAAATAACGATAAAAAAAATAAAATTATATTTTATAATATGGAAATAAATTCAAAAATATTTATGCTAATAATGTTTTTCGGTGGTATTATTGTTTTACTTACATACACTTATTTTCTTTTGAAAAATGAAATTAAGTCAAAAGATTGGCCTCCTACAATATCTAAATGTCCAGACTATTGGATTCATAGTAATGGAGTAGATGGAGAGAGTAATCTGTGTAACAATGTTAAAAATTTAGGATTATCGTCATGTGATAATAATATTGATATGAATACATTTATATACGATTCTAAATTATTAGCTGACGATGATTGTACCAAGGCAAAATGGGCTCGTTCATGTAATTTAACATGGGATGGTATAACAAATAAAGAAAATATATGTGATTAATATAATGATATTAATTGATATATTAAATAAATATACTAGTTTTCCATATGATATTTGTTATTTAATAACACATTATCTAAATATGGAACTGTATTATCTTCCTGAAAGTGTATTAAGTTTAATACTTGAATATGTACCATATCATACAAAATATATATTAAATAATAAATTATATAAACAATACCATTATTTGGTAAAATTTAAACCATTTGATTCATACGTAAGAAATATTATTCGTAATGATATGGATTTTGTTTTTTTATACGTTTTAAATGAACATAAACATAAATGGAATAAAAAGCAAAAAATTAAATACAAAAATTTGATAGTAAATTCATATTTTGAATTAATTAATAAATATTGTATTGAATACAAATCCAATAAATGTCGTAAGATATTAAATAATGAATTAGTTTAAAACTTAAATTTATAATTTAATTATACAATAATATAATTAATGTTCTGTTATAATTCAATATTAAATAGAGAGTCTATTAAATTAGATATAATTGAAAAACTTCATTTTTTTGAAAATAATAAAACAAACAAAAATATAAAACGCGGATTTTATATATCAGGCAATAATGGAACTGGAAAAACTAATTTTGTTAAAAAAATATTAAATGAATTAAATTATGATATTATCCATTATACTGCTAGCGATATTAGAAATAAAAATATTATTGAAAGTTTTACAAAAGAAAATATGTCTGATATAAATGTTCTTAGTATGTTTAATAAGAAAAAAAGAAGAATTGCTATTATCATGGATGAAATAGACGGAATAAATTGTGGTGATAAAGGGGGAATAACTTCTTTAATTTCAATAGTTAGACAAAAAAAAACGAAAAAACAATTATCTGAAGCTATTTCACATAATCCAATATTTTGTATAAGTACTGATGAAATAGATAAAAAAACAAAAGAATTAATTAAAGTTTGTAATTATTACGAATTTAAAAAACCAACAAAAGAAGAAATTAAAAACATTATTGAACGTACTTTTTTAAATGTTAATGATTCAATGAAAAACAATATTTATAATTATACACAAAATGATCTACGCAAACTTAATTGTTTACGCAAAATTTACGAAAAAGATGTAAATGTACTATATAATATGTTAAATAATGACATAATTACGAAAAAATCTGTAATCGAAATCTCAAAAGATATTGTAAAAACTTTGTATAAAAAAAATATAAATATAGAAAATCATAATATTTATATTAATGATAACGAGAGAACAATAGTTGCGTTATTGTGGCATGAAAATATATGTGATATACTAAATCCCAAAACTCCTATAAAAAATTTAATATATTATCAACAAATACTGAATAATTTATGTTATGGTGATTATATTGATCGTATTACTTTTCAAAAACAAATTTGGCAATTTAATGAACTGTCATCGTTTATAAAAATAATGTTTAATAATTATATAATTCATAACAATTATACAGAAACACATTATAAACAATCTACTGAAATTCGTTTTACAAAAGTATTAACTAAATATTCTACAGAATTTAATAATTATAGTTTTTTTCAAAATATTTCCAATTTAATGATGTTAGATAAAAGGGATATTATTTCATATTTTATATATATTAAAAATAATACCAATTTAGAAAATGAAATAATTATAAGTTACGAACTTAAAGATTTAGATATTCAGAGAATTTATAGATATATAGATAATCAATATAAGATTAACAATTAGATATAAACACTCCCATGTTATAAAATTATAATTATGTAAATATAATTTTATATTTATATAATATAATGTCATTATCGGTTTTTAAACCCTATTTTACTTTTATGGTAGCATATGTTATATTATTTTCAGCACTTGAAGTAATAAAAAATAAACATTATAACAATTCTTTAAAAAAACAATCATTGTTTATCAACATACAAATTATACTACTTTTATTAATACATACCGCAGTATACGTAGCAATATATTTTACTTTCCCATTTTTATTATATAATTTTAACAAAATTAAAGTAATCTATTTTATAATGTACTTAGGACTTTTAATTCTAGTTCCTTTACATTGGTACACAAACGCAAATAAATGTTGGTCGACTATAACACAAAACAAAATGTTAGGAATAAGTGAAGATATTGGGTTTAGAGATTTTATATCTATCATATTAGATATCGATACTGAATCAGGAACTTTAAAAGAAATGACTTTAAGAGATAAACTATATTATGGGTATCTAATTTCATCTTTACTAATTGTATTTCTATCTATTATTTATAAACTAGCATACAAGAAGTGAAAATTATATTATTAATAATAAATAAAAATATAATTATCTTATTTATTATTATTCCATTTTACGCTTCATTGAAAAGATGAATTAATTTCACCCCTAAAGAAAACAATGTATATATTATCATAGGTATTGAAAATAATAATCCTAAATATTTGAAAGCATGAAAAGATATAATAATTAAAATTAACATCTTATACATACTGTTACTGAAAACTCTCTTTAAAATGGTTAATATACCTTTAGAAGCTGTTTTATTTCCATCCTCTAATATATCTACTTTACCTAATGTTGTATGTAACAATAAATAATATATCATTGTAATAGATTGTATAATCGCAATATTTATTGGAAAGTTAATTAATCCTAAAAAGAATATAATATGGGTTGTTATTGGAAACCAAAATGACCACCAACATACTGGTAATAATTTACTATAATTCATAAATATCCCAGCAAAAGAAGTAATCCAACCTACTATTGGTGTAGTAAATAGTAATAATATTATAATAAGCGGTCCTAATAGTATCATAGTGTTATCATCCTCTGATAAGAAAAACTTGGATAATAGTCTTCTTCCTGACGAATAACTAAAAGCAATCGTACTTATTGCCCAATAGATTATTCTAAAAAAGAATGGGCGTGTTTTATGTGATTTTGTATTACATATAACACTATTTTTGTATGGAAAACTCCAGTATGTCATAGAATCTTTTGATAGTTCCTTTTTATCACAATCGGGCACGTTTCCTTGATATGGAACATTTTCCATATCTGTTCCTCGTAAACCTCCTTGTAGTTGAATACTTTTTGTTAAAATATTAAAATTTACACCTAAGTAAAAATAAACTGTTAAGAAAGCCAAACTGTTTACAACATTTTCTGCGAATTTTGGAAAATATTCAACACTTGTCCATCTATATTTTTCACTCTTTAATTTATCTCTCAGCTTATTTAAATCATCCATATTTTCAACATCACCATAATTATCATCTACCTCGTTTTCAGGCGAAGAACTAACTACAGGATTGGGTATTTCTTCTGGCTTGATATATGCTGTTCTTTTTTCTTTTATACCATAATCTGTATAGTGATTCCATGCGCCGTCTAAATTATCTATACCAGCTTTTCTTAAATCTGGATAGTCGTTTAAATATCTTTTCCAATCCATGTTTTCTTTATTTAATGTCTGTTTGTTTTCAAATTTTTCAATATAATTCTTTGTAATATTTCCTAACATATATATTCGCCATAAAATAAATTATATTGTATACAATAAATTACAATTACCAGATTGAAAGTTTAATATATTATATTTTTCTTCATATAATCTCATTCTGTATGTATAATCATATATTATCCAAGAAGGTTTATTAATACCTATTACATTTCCATTCTCATCACATACTGTTAATACTTTAACATTTTCATTAAGTATTGGGGTGTGTGTATAAATCTCTAATTCTACTCTATTTATCATTGACATGTTAATTGCACCAGATGGTTGATATTCACTTACATCACTATGAAGTGAAAAATTATATGAAAATAATCCGTTATTATTAGAACCTTTTGATTTTGAAAATGGTTCTACAAATTCATATATTCCGGTATCTAGTAAATTTTCTCTATATTCTCCATTAAAAATAATACCTAATTGTTGTAATATTTTTTGTTGGTTTTCTAAATTAAATATATCAGTAACATACAGATTAGTATCACAATGATTAGGATTTATACCAGGACCTATTCCATATGGATTACAAGAATCATTATAATTTTGATATTTAAATGCGCCTTCACTAGGGGCTAATATAATATTATAGGGTAAATAATCATATGGCCAATTCGTGTAATTACTCCATTCGTTTCGCAAATGTACATCATTGCGTTCAAAAGTAAACATCCAATTTGAAACTAACCCGTTTGTGACTAATTTGACTTTATTTGATCCAACGACATCATTAAATTCGTGTTCATGTACTGTTTTTATTAAATACTGTTGATCGTGTGTTTTAAATATTTTACCTTCTTCTTCACTTAAGAAACAATAAGTACTGTATAAATGAACATCCGCATTCCATAATATTCGTTTATCATTGTAATCTTCTTCTTTTAATGTAACACTTGGAGGTGGTTGTAAGAATCTATAAAATGCCATTAAGGCGTTGCTAAAATTAGGTGCTATCCTAGGATAAGAATTTAATGTATCTTCTACGTCACGAATAGTAAAAAGTTCAGAAATAGAACGTAATCGTATATTTATAAACAAATCGTTATTAAATAATGATTTTAATGGAAAAGCTGTTTTATTCTGAGAAAACCATGTATGAATTGGTATGTATAATTTTCTTCCTTCTATTGAAGGAAATGTTCCGTTTGTATTATTTGAATGATATGCGTTAGGATATATATCTTCGCGATGATGTACGTTGTTTGGGTCATATAATTCAGGTACGTTTCCTGTCATTTCATTAAATAATTTTTTTTTTGATTCAGTATAATCTCTATTAACTAAATGTTGTATATAGGATCCCGAAAATTTTTGTAATACTTGGCCTCCAGAGATAATTGAAATTTCTTTAATAATTTGACATCCAATATTTTTAATCCATTTAAATTCATATCCCCTCCATTCTTCACCAGAATTTTGTGGTGGATAAATTGGACTCCATATCATTGGTAAATTTACTACCAAATAAGTATCCATCAATAAATCTGCGTACTTAGGTATTTTAAATTTAAATTCAGATTCATCTGTTAAGCGTAATGTACGTAATCCATTATAATCTATTCTAAACTTTTGCATTCCAAAATTCGTGTATTTAGAATATTTTGCTTTAAATAGGGTTTTTTCGGGATTTCCTATTAAAATAATATCTTGATTTCCTGTAGCTACTAAATCTAATATTCCGCCTCCCATAAAAATATACTTATACTATATTTTTATTTTATTTACATATAATATATTATAAATGATATCACAAATATTTAAAACACGTGTAAATCAAGATATATTATTTAATTTTTTAGATAAAGTATCAAATAAACATAATGATGCAAAATATATATTTGATGTAACATCATATAAACGATGTATTTTTTTAGATATATTTGACTCGTTTATAGAGTCATTGAAACCATACTACCATATAAGTAAACAATTTTATCTAGATAAAAAATCTTCATTTAAAATGTTATCTACAATTATTCGACAAATTTGTAGACTAAATGGAATATATTATAAACAAGAAATAAAATATTCAAAATCAACATATGAAATTGTATATCATATTTATATTAAATCACCAATAGTTGCGGTATTATAATTAATTTGAATATACTTTTTTTAACAGATAACCTATATTATTATTTACTTTAGGCAAATTTTCTAAATTTATTTTAGATAACCAATCATAATATTTACGATCAATTATATTGTCTATTGGAATAACTATACCATAATTTTTAGAACTCAATTCAAATGGTTCATCACTCATTAGTTCATCTATTTTAATTGGGTTCATATTTTCATCATAATATCCAAATATTTTACCAGATACAATATTACATAATGATTCGTTTGAATATACATTCAAATATTTATTTATTAATCCCGTAAAATTTACTTCATTAGATAATGATTTTAAAAATACAGATTCTAATATAGTAAATAAACTTTTTATATTGTTATTTTCCTTTTTACTACCTAAAATGTTTATTGTAGGAAAAGCGTTTGTATTTGTTGATAATACTGATGTTGGATAAGATTCTGTTACAAAAAATTTATCACCGTTTGAAAAATCATCATATACATCGATAAGATTTCTAAAACAAAGAAATGAAGATGGTACATACATTCCTCCGTAAATATATATGAGCTGTAATAATGCTAGTGTTCTATAATAAGACTTATTTGGTTCAGGGACACTGCTTAAATCTATATTCCAACCAGGAATTAAATTATTGAAACTATTATCATCTATAAGACAAATATTAAAAGATTTATCACAATTTTGTATTATACTATTTATAGTTAAATATATAATAGGTTTGTTTAATTCATTGCTGTTTCGTGAACCAAAACTCAACCAATTTCGATCGTTTAATGTATAATCATTATGTAGCCATAAAATAGGTTTATTTGATTTTGCTAGAGAGGAATTGTTTACTAAATATTTTTTAATTAATTCAAATTGTGCTTCTGTTTCATGTTTTTTATTTGAATTCAAATATTTATATCCAACTAATAATAATGATGTTGCTATCAATCCAGAGAAAATATATTTACCAGTTTCTTCATTTATTTTCATAATATTATAAAGGTATATTTTATTTTAATAATCTTAAATTTTTCATAAATAATTCATTTTTTTTATTCTGACGTTCTTGGTGTTTAATTAATTCATATGCGTCCCTGCTTGAAATAGTTTCCTCATTTCTACGTTTATTTCTAATTATCTGATTAGACTCTTCCATCGTTGGAATATGGATATTTTTACTTCGTTCTATATTTAATTCCATTTCATTTTTATATTGTTTCTTATTATTAAAATCGTATTCATTAACTGTAATAAATGATTCAGTATGTGCCTTTTTTACATCATTATATTGTAAATTATTAGAAAAAACATCACTACTAGAATAATCTACTATTGTTTTCCTATTGATATTAGAACCTCCACAAGATAAATTATTACATACATCATATATTTCTTTATGTACTACAATGTCTTTCATAATAGATGCCTTATATATATTAAAGTTTGTTTGTAATTCTGATATATTCTTTGCGTCTGTAATTTGTATACTATTATTACATTTTAACCATTCTTCATATCCAGTATCGTTATCCTTTATTTGATATTCTTCAAACATTTCATTAAACCACCTATTAAAATGTTGTTTTTTTGAAATATTTTTTATTATATCTTCATGTACTTCTTTTTTATTATCATCGAGTAAATTGTCATATTCTGTTACATTACATTGTTTCCTTTCTCTAAAGTCATGTATATTTTCTATATATTTATATGCTTTAGCAAAAAATATAAAATATTCTTTTGGCAGATTAGATATATCTGGATGTAATTTACAAACATATTTTTTTGCGTTTTTTAAATCACTCTTATCAAAATTGGTCGTTAATTTAAATAAATTTAGTAATTCTTCAAGATTATAATTATCTATATTCAAATCCAAATCCATAATATATAAATATATTAATAAATCTATTTATAAACATTTTAACATTATTTATACATGAGTGATCTTTATTCACATAGATGTAACCAAATGAAACATATTCAGAATACAGCATATGAATTATTTGAAAAGAAAAACAAAGATTACGGGGATGCTTTTGCTACATATGGAACAATTGGTGTTATTGTTAGAATTGGAGACAAAATAAATAGATTAATCAATATTAATGAAAATAACATTAATTTAGTAGATGATGAAAAAATGGAAGATACACTCTTAGATTTACACAATTATGCTGCATTAGCATTAATATTATTAACAGAAAAAAATAATAAATAACTATTATAAAATAAATCCTATTACAAAAAAGTTACTATACATAATTATTTGTGTAAAAATAATTTTACTTTTATCAATGGCAAGATATTATTTAAATAATTATTTTTATCCAAATAATACAACAGAACAAAAAGAAATTTATTTGCGAAAGGAAACACTACATGAAACATTTATGTTTTTAATGTATATTTTATTATTATTACTTTTTAATCCATTACAAAATAACATAAAGTTAAATGAACCCTCATCTGAAAAAGAACATATTAAGCTACTTATATTTACATTAGGTCTTATAGGTATATTACACTTTGATTATAAAAAATTATTTTCATCATTCGAGCATTTATTAATTATTTAAAATAAATTAATTGGTAAATCTTCTTTTACAAAATAAACATTACCCTTATAATCCCATTTACAAACAACAGTTAATAATTCAACGCCATTTGCTACGGCTTCTTGAACTGCTTGTCTATAGTGTATATCTATTATAGATGGTTGAAATGAAGATATATCCGTTCTCTGAATAACAAAACATAATATTGTTCTATAATTATCGTTCATGCGAATTTCTTTTAACTCATTTATATGTTTTAATGCTCTTTCACTAACAGGAACATTAGTATTTTTTCTATATCCGTCGGGAAAATAAGAAATTTTACTATCAAACTGTCTATCTTCAAATGTCATATGTTTTCTCTCTTTTTTACTACAATCTACATAATCTGCTAGTGGAACATTTTTAACTTCTAATATAAACGTTTTTCCATCCTCATCTACGCCTTTAAAATCAAACCTGGAATTCATATAACATTGCTCACGTTTATACGTGGCATTTTTAAGAGTTCGTAAACAATTTTTTTTTAAACACTGTTCAACAATTTCTTCAGCATTTTTTGGATCTATTCCTATTAAATGCGTAACTCCTTTTTCAGTTTGTTCTGATAAAATTATTTTATGAGAACAAACATTTTTATTATTTTTGCTTCGTATCATTAATACTTTTGATCCTTTATCTGATAATCCACAACACCCTAACGCTGCTGTATGTGCCAATACATGTAAATTATTAATATTTACATCAGCCACATATGGGGTTTTACAATGTTCAGAAGGACGCTTTACCACATTTCCCTCAATTAATTCTCCTATGTTAAATAGTAGCATTGTGTGTTATGTTATTATAGTTATTATATTATAATACCTAATATAATAATTTTTTCTTCAATTTTATATAATACATTTTATATATAAAAAATATATATAATATATTATATGAAAAAAACAAACAATACAGTTAAAATACCTATACGTACTCCTCCGCCTCCCAAACATCCAATAAATACTCCAAAACAATCTAAACCGTCGTTTTTTGGAACAATTATGGAAGGATTCGCATTTGGTACAGGTTCATCTATTGCTAGAGAAACGGTAGGAGCAATATTTAATAAACCTTCGTTTGAAAAAGTAAACCTTAAGTACTCATGTGAAGAAATATATAAAATGTATGAAGAATGTAATAATAACAATCATAATAATTCATGT
>TARA_B110000305_G_scaffold82741_1_pt1 | contig 16691 bp, 14 predicted proteins | sample TARA_B110000305 | Tara Oceans TARA_B110000305 (sample SAMEA4397930) | marine metagenome | biome: Polar Biome; feature: [SRF] surface water layer (ENVO:00010504); material: water (ENVO:00002006), including particulate matter (ENVO:01000060) such as... | depth 5 m | reverse complement strand
AGAATCTCTTCTTTTTCACAGCCCAACAAATCTATAATATCATCACTTGCTTCTTCGGGGTTTGCAGAAGGAAGGTCAACTTTATTTAAAACAGGGATTATTTCCAGATCATTTTCTAAAGCTAAATATAGGTTAGAAATCGTTTGCGCCTGAATACTTTGCGCGGCATCAACAACAAGAAGAGCTCCTTCGCAAGCGGCAATAGACCTGGAAACTTCATAAGAAAAATCAACATGGCCCGGAGTGTCAATTAAATTCAAAACATAATCTTCCCCCCCTTTAGAGTAGTTCATTTGAATAGCATGAGACTTTATGGTAATTCCTCTTTCTCTTTCAATATCCATGTTGTCCAACAACTGGTCTTGTTTTTCCCTAGAACTAACTGCGCCGGTGAAATCTAGAAGCCTATCTGCAAGAGTGCTTTTACCATGGTCAATATGGGCAATAATACAGAAATTTCTAATAGAGCTCATTTTGGCTTAAATTTAGCCACAAAGATAACTCAATTAATGTTCAGCGACTATATAGATTAATATTTTACTTTTGCAATAAATTATAATATACTTTTGGTTAAAATAGGTGACATAGAACTCGGAAATTTTCCTCTTTTACTCGCTCCAATGGAAGACGTTAGCGACCCTCCTTTTAGAGCCTTATGTAAAGAGCAGGGAGCGGATGTGGTTTATACGGAGTTTATTTCTAGCGAAGGGCTTATAAGAAGCGCTCAAAAAAGCGTTATGAAGCTGGATATTTTTGAGAAAGAAAGACCAGTAGGAATTCAGATCTTTGGAGCAAACCTAGACTCCATGCTTCAGTCTGTAGAAATTGTGGAATCTGTTAAACCAGACATTATTGACATTAACTTTGGGTGTCCAGTAAAAAAAGTAGTTTCTAAAGGAGCGGGAGCAGGGATTTTAAAAGACATAGACCTTATGGTCAGCTTAACCAAAGAAATGTGTAAACGAACGAACCTTCCAATCACCATTAAAACAAGATTAGGCTGGGACGAAAATTCCATTAAAATTGTTGAGGTTGCAGAAAGGCTACAAGATGTTGGCGCAAAAGCTATTTCTATTCACGGAAGAACAAGGGCTCAAATGTATAAAGGAAATGCAGATTGGACTCAAATAAGAGAGGTTAAAAATAACCAAAGAATGTTCATCCCTGTTTTTGGAAACGGAGATGTTAACAGCCCTGAAAGAGCGAGGGTTATGAGAGATGAGTACGGCCTAGATGGTGCAATGATCGGAAGAGCAAGCATAGGAAACCCCTGGTTTTTTAAAGAAGTAAAGCAATATTTAAAAAATGGCGAAACACTAGACCCGCCGACAATAGACGAAAGAATAATAACAGCGAAAAGACATTTAGAAATGTCTGTTAAATGGAAAGGAGAAAGGCTGGGACTGTTAGAAACTCGAAGACATTATTCAAATTATTTTAAAGGAATCCCCGACTTTAAACCCTATAGAACAAGGCTTGTTACGTCAGACACTTTAGAAGAGATAATGGAAGTTTTTCGAGAGTTAGAAAACAAGAAAGAGGCCTTTATTGTAACAGTTTGATTTTTTTAGTTACAAGGGAAGCTAAATAAGATCCTGCGGCACCCACAAACAAAAGCCACCCAACGACTAAAAAAAAGTTTGTTGAATCAAACGAAACCGGATAAGGGATTGAAGTGCCAGAGAGAAGAATTAAACCAAAAGCTTCTTGAACATAAACAACGAAACAGCCAAGGGCCAAACCAAATAATCCTCCAGAATATGACAACAACAAGCCGTGTTTAAAAAACACGTTTTGCACTTGGAGTTTTGTAGCTCCAACTTTATAAAGAGTTCTAATATTTTTTTGCTTTTCTATAATCATAATAATAACAGCTCCAACAGTATTAAACATTGCTACAATTAAAATCAAGCTCATCAGAAGATTTAAAATAAGCCCCTCTGTTTTTATCATTTTATAATAGGTTTCATTGAGTTGCTCACGAGTCTTTACTACAAAGTCTTCGCCAACTATAGAAAAAATTTTTTCAGACAAGTCTAGGTTGTCAATATTATTGTTTGCCTTAATCAAAACCCCCGAAACAAACCCCTCTTTAAGGCTGAGGAGTTTTCTGGCAGAACCTAAAGAGGTGAAAACGTTTTTTTGATCTGTTTCATCTCCAGACTGAAAAATTCCAGTAGGCATTAAAAACATTGAATCGAAAGGGTTTTTTAAAACAGAAGACCTCTTTCCAATAGAAGGCACAAGAATATTAAGGCCGCCATCGTAGTTAAAAAGACCTAAGTTTAAATTGTCAGCAATTGTAGCGCTAACAACCACGTCGTTTAAATCTTGGGACACCCACCTTCCCATGACAAGAACGCTGTCAATCTCCACCACAGAACTAAAGGCCTGGTCTAGGCCGGTTAAAAATCCATAACTGTTTTTGTCGTCATTGTTTAAAAGAACTTTTTCCTCAATAATTTGTGACAAATGGCTAACCCCGAAAAGTTTAACAATCTTTTCAACAGGCAGTGAGGTTATATTAAAGTGTTTTTCTTTTAAATGAGAAATTTTAATGTCAGGGTCAAAAGATTTTGAATAGTTTAGACCAAAATCTTTAAGTCCAGAAAAAACAGATAAGACGACAAAAAACGCACAAGTCGCAATAACCAAAACAAATGAAGCGACATGGCTGATTATATTTACAATATTCCAGCTGCTTTTAGAGAGAAAAAATCTTTTTGATATAAAAGAAGAAATGCTCACTTATAGTTTTTTTCTTTTCTCTAAAAGGTCTGTGTTTTTGATAGGGTCTTCTCCGTTTTTTAAAGCACTGTCGATTTTTTCAATATAATCCAGAGAGTCGTCCAAGAAGAAAGAAAGTTCAGGAACTCGTCTAATTTGATTTTTGACCAACACCCCTAAAGAGTTTCTAATAGCGCCTCTACTTTCTTTAATTAACTCAAAAACCTCTTTTGAGGCTTTTACTGGAAAAACACTGACGTAAACTTTTGCAACAGAAAGATCAGGGGAGATTTTTACTTTAGTAACAGAAGCAATAAGGGCGTTTTTCATAGAGTCCTTTAATAGCCGCTGTAAAATAGCAATAAGATCTTTTTGTAAAATACCAGATATTTTTTTTTGTCGTGTTGTTTCCATTTTCTTTAGATTTTAGAAATACGAAGCGTATTTACTTCGCCTTTTGCCGCAATAGGCATGGCAGATAAATTGATAACAAGATCATTTCTTTTTACAAAACCATTAGTTCTGGCGAGCTCATTAACCTCATCAATTGTACTGTCGGTACTGACAAAGTTGTCATAAAACAATCCTTTAACTCCCCAAAGTAAATTTAACTGAGAGAGAATTCTTTTGTTTGAAGTAAAGACAAGAATCATTGAACTTGGTCTCCAAGATGAAATTTGCCAACCAGTATATCCGCTATTGGTTAGAGTACATATGGCAGAAGCATTGATTTCGTTCGCGATACTAGCGGCATGAAAGCAAATAGATTTAGTTAAAAGTCTTTTGGCCTTTACACTAGGCAAATCAAAAGGACTTTTTATTAACGGAGAGTCTTCAACTCGTCTAATGATTTTTTCCACAGTATTAACCACTTCAACAGGGAATTGTCCAACAGAAGTTTCTCCAGACAGCATCACCGCGTCGGCCCCATCCATAACAGAATTTGCCACATCGTTCACCTCTGCTCTTGAAGGGGTAAGGCTATCAATCATGGATTCCATCATTTGAGTAGCAATAATAATAGGTTTTCTTGCTTTTTTTGATTTGGAGACTAAAAGTTTTTGATTTAAAGGAACCTCTTCTGCCGGGATCTCAAGCCCCAAATCTCCTCTTGCAACCATGATTCCGTCAGCCGCTAGAATTATTTCATCCATATTAGCAATCGCCTCGGGCTTTTCAATTTTAGCTATTATAGGAATTTTATCACTAGAAGCACTTTTTATTAATCTTTGTAAGATAGCAATATCCTCTTTTGACCTAACAAAAGATAAAGCAATCCAATCAAAGCCATTTTTGACAGCAAACAGCGCATCTTCTTTATCTTTTTCTGTTAACGCAGGCAAAGAAATATTGGTGTTAGGCAAATTAACCCCCTTTCGGGATTCAAGAGCTCCGCCTTGCAAGACCTTAGCATGAACCAAGTCTTTTTTGTTTGTTTTTAGCACCTTAAAAATAAGCTTCCCGTCGTTAATTAGAATTTTCTCATCTACAGCAACATCTTTAGGAAAGTCCAAGTAGTTTATTGAAACGCATTTTGCGTCTCCCTCACTTACGCATTTAGTTGTAATCTCAATAACATCTTCTTTTTTAACAAAAACGTTTTCTTTAACAGCTCCTAGTCGAATTTTTGGGCCTTGAAGATCCCCCAGAACAGAAGCATGAATATTTAGCTCCAAGCTAAGCTCCCGAATGTTTTTTACAGTTTCAGAGGTTTCAGCATAGCTGGCATGAGAAAAGTTAACCCTAAACACATCAACCCCAGCATTCATAAGTTTTTTCAACATAGGCCTTGCCGTAGAAGCGGGTCCCAGTGTCGCAACAATTTTAGTCTTATTAAATTTCATTAATCAACAATTAAATTATTTTTAGATTTTAATTTTTTAGAAGGAATTTTTTGCAAAGAAACCAGCCCTGAAATAAGCTTAAAATTTCCTTCGTAATTTTTTAGCAAACTTTTTTCTCCAGAGTATTTTAAAAGGTAATCGGCCCTTGGAACCTCTGGCAATAAAAAACTTTTATTTGTTTCGTCTTTAAAAAGCAAAGTCGAAGCAGCGTTAACCTTTTCTTTTTTATAGGAGTTAGAATATAGCCACAAATTAAAAGCGCCCTCCTTATCTTCATGTTTATAAACCATAAAATGTGCATCAGACTTCTTGAAATTTAAATCAGACTTAGATCTTTTAAAAGAAAAATTCAATTTTTGGTTTAACGAAAAAGCCAGTTCAAACGCTTCAGACGAACTATAAATAGCATAAATCTGATTAAAATCTTCCAGCTCACTATATGACAAAACATGATTAGACACAATCAAAGATACAATTAGTATGCGCTAAGAAAGAATATTAAAGAAAGAATTAACCTTGAAACCTCTTAAAAAGGACACAAGCGTTATGCCCTCCAAAGCCAAAAGTGTTACTCATAGCGACATCTATTTTCCTTTTTTGAGGTTTATTAAAAGTGAAGTTTATTTTATCGTCAATAGCCTCATCCTTGGTTTTATAATTTATAGTAGGCGGAATAATTCCGTTTTTAATTGAAAGAATAGAAGAAATAGCTTCTACAGCCCCTGCAGCCCCTAATAAATGCCCAGTCATTGATTTAGTTGAGTTTATGTTCATAGAATATAGGTGGTTTCCAAAAACTTTATGTAATGCATTTGTTTCGGCAACATCTCCAAGAGGGGTAGAAGTTCCGTGCATATTAATCGTATCAACTTCTTTTAAATCTATTCGAGCATCTCTTAAGCAGTTTTCCATAACCTTGATCGCCCCAATTCCTTCGGGATGTGGTGCGGTCATGTGATGGGCATCAGCAGAAAGCCCTCCGCCAACAAGCTCCGCATAAATCTTTGCTCCTCTTTTCACAGCGTGTTCAAGATCTTCTAAAATCAAACACCCCGATCCTTCCCCTAAAACAAACCCATCTCTATCCTTATCAAAAGGACTAGAAGCAGATTTAGGATCGTCGTTCCTTGTAGAAAGCGCATGAAGCGCATTAAAACCTCCGATACCTGCAATAGTTACGCCAGCTTCTGATCCCCCAGAGACAATAACGTCAGCATAACCTAAACGAATATAGTTCAAACTGTCAATTATCGCATTTGCAGAAGAAGCGCAAGCAGAGACGGTAGCAAAATTAGGCCCTCTAAATCCATGTCTAATAGAAATAATTCCAGGAGCGATATCAGGGATCATCTTAGGAATCATAAAGGGATTAAACCTTGGCGTTCCGTTTCCTGCAGCAAATGCAAGAACTTCATTTTGTAAAGTCTCTAAGCCTCCAATGCCAGCTCCCCAAATCACCCCAACACGATCTTTATCTATTGTTTCTAGGTTAATTCGAGAATCTTTAATTGCCTCGTCTGAAGAGACAATAGCGTATTGCGCGAAGCGGTCCATTTTTCTGCAGAGCTTACGATCCATAAAATTTTCTGGATCAAAACCTTTAAGCTCACAAGCAAATTGTGTTTTGAAGTTAGAGGAGTCAAAATAAGTTATATCATTAGCCCCACTTTGGCCAGAAACAAGTCCTTGCCAGAATTCAGAAAGAGTGTTACCGATAGGCGTTAGTGCCCCTAAGCCGGTAACAACAACACGCCGCAATTTCATATTTTTTTATTTTACGTCCTCAATATATTTTACCGCCTGACCTACAGTGGCAATTTTTTCAGCTTGATCATCAGGAATTTGAATATCAAACTCTCTTTCAAACTCCATAATTAATTCTACAGTATCTAGAGAGTCGGCACCTAGATCGTTAGTGAAACTTGCAGCAGAAACAACTTCGTTTTCGTCGACTCCTAGTTTGTCAACAATGATTGCAGTGACACGAGATGAAACATCAGACATAATACTTTGGTTTTAAAGTTGCGACAAAAATAAAAAACTTTACATTATATCACCTCTTTTTTATAAAAATTACAAAAAAAGATCGTTAGATAAAGTTGATTTAAGGTTTATAATTATGTTATTTTGCCATATAATTAACGTTTAAGTGAGTCATAAAAAACATAAAAAAGTAGTTTTATTTGCGTCAGGATCAGGATCTAATGTTCAAAAAATTTGTGAATATTTTCAAAATCATCAAATTATAAAAGTGACACACTTGTATTGTAACAGCTCAAAAGCGCGGGTTTTAGAAAAGGCGAAAGCATTTGGAATAGACTACACACTGTTCAATAAAGCAGAGCTGCTAGATAGCGACAAGGTTTTAGAAAATCTACTAAAAACCAGTCCAGATTTAATCGTTTTAGCGGGGTTTTTGTTGAAAATACCAAAAAAAATAACAGAGAAGTTTTCTAATAAAATAATAAATATTCACCCCGCACTTCTTCCTAAATTTGGAGGAAGGGGAATGTTCGGAATCAACATTCACAAGGCTGTTATTGATAAAAAAGAAAAGAGAACAGGAATAAGTATACATTATGTAAACGAAAAATATGATCAGGGAGCGAATATTTTTCAAAAAGAGATATCAGTGAAAGAAAGCGACACTCCGCAGACTCTTTCAAAAAGAGTTTTAAAAATAGAACACGAATACTTTTCTAAAACAATTGAGAAAATCCTAAATGGCGGAAAATAAAGAGATACACATATTTACAGACGGCTCTTCAAGGGGAAATCCAGGTCCGGGCGGCTATGGAATTGTTATGGAGGACAAGAGTTCAGGTTATGTAAAAGAATACTCAGAAGGGTTTAGAAAAACAACAAACAACCGAATGGAGCTTTTGGCGGTAATAGAAGCGTTAAAAAAACTCAAAAAAGAGAACGCTCTGGTGATTGTTTTTACAGATTCAAAATACGTCGTAGATTCCGTTGAAAAAAAATGGGTTTTTAATTGGGAAAAAAACAATTTTAAAAAGAAAAAAAATATAGATTTGTGGCGTGATTTTTTAATAATATTTAGGAAGCACGAAGTCAGGTTTAAGTGGATAAAGGGGCACAATAATCATTCTCAAAATGAAAGGTGTGACCACTTAGCCTTTCAGGCCTCTAAAAAAGAAACACTCCTTGTTGACAAGGCTTATGAAAATCAAGACAAAGTAAAATTATCATGAAAAAAACCCTAATAGTAGGAACGGTAGCATACGACGAAATTGAAACTTCGAAAGGAAGTTCTGGAAAAATTCTTGGAGGAGCAGGAACGTATATTGCCCTGGCTACATCTCATTTCAATTCTAAATCTGCAATTGTTTCTGTAGTAGGAGGAGACTTTGAAGAAAAATATTTAAATCTTTTGGAAAGTAAAGGAATAGACATTAGCCCAATTGAAATAATATCTAAAGGAAAAACTTTTTATTGGAAAGGAAAGTATCACAATGATTGGAACAAAAGAGACACACTTAGCACGCAGCTTAATGTACTAGCAGAGTTTTCTCCTGTAGTTCCTGAAGAGTTTAAAAATGCAGAAATAGTTGTTTTAGGAAATTTACACCCACTTGTTCAAACCTCTGTTTTAAATCAAATCACAACCAAGCCAAGGTGCATCATTTTAGATACAATGAACTTTTGGATGGATAATTCTTTGTCAGAACTGCTGGAAGTGATTTCAAGAGTAGATGTTCTTGTAATTAATGACGAAGAGGCAAAGCAGCTTTCTGAAAAAGAATCTCTTTTTACAGCGGCTGAAGAAATTTTAAAAATGGGCCCGAATTATGTGGTAATTAAGAAAGGAGAACACGGAGCGATGTTGTTTGGAGACTCTCAGTTTTTTACTTCACCTGCTTTTCCTGTGAAGGAAGTGATCGACCCTACTGGCGCTGGAGACACTTTTGCCGGAGGGTTTGCAGGACACCTGTCAGAGTCTAAGGAAATAAACTTTGAAACATTAAAAAGCGCCATAGCTTATGGAACCGTAATGGCTTCTTTTTGTGTCGAAAAGTTTGGGACAACGTCAATGGAAAGCTTAAAAAAAGAACAGATTTTAGAAAGACTAAAGACTTTTAAAAAGTACACAACGTACTCACTTTAAAAAAGTTAATATTTTGCTGCCGGAGCTTTAAATAAATTACTTAGTTTTACAATCAACGCCAATTATATTTATGAGCGATCGAATTAAGCATGAGTGTGGAATAGCCCTTATAAGATTGCTTAAACCCTTAGAGTTTTATCAAAAAAAATACGGTACCAAAAACTATGGTATAAACAAGATGTATTTGATGATGGAAAAGCAGCACAACAGAGGTCAAGATGGCGCAGGTGTTGCAAGCGTTAAGCTAAACGCAAGTCCTGGCGAAAAATATATATACAGAGAAAGATCATCTGGCAAACAGCCAATACAAGAGATTTTTTCTTCAATAAATCAGAGCATTCAAAACGCTTCTTTAAATGATCAAAACGAAAACATTCCTTTTTTAGGGGAGCTTCTTTTAGGACATGTTAGATATGGAACTTTTGGAAAGAATAACATTGAAAGTGTACATCCTTTTTTAAGACAAAACAATTGGATGCATAGAAACTTGATAGTTGCAGGAAACTTTAACATGACTAATAATCAAGAACTTTTTGACAACTTGGTTAAGCTAGGTCAGCATCCAAAAAGCAGAGTAGACTCTGTTACTGTAATGGAAAAAATAGGACATTTTTTAGATGATGCGGTTTTTAAAATATATAAAGACTTAAAGAGAGAAGGTTACAGCAAAAGAGAAGCTTCGCCATTAATTGAAGAAAGATTAAATATTACTAAAATTTTAAAAAAGGCCTCCAAAGATTGGGATGGAGGATACGCTATGGCTGGACTTCTAGGGCATGGGGATGCGTTTGTTTTACGAGATCCTTCAGCAATTAGACCTGCGTACTATTTTAAAAACGACGAAGTGGTGGTGGTTGCGTCAGAAAGACCTGTAATACAAACTGTTTTTAACGCACCATTTAAAGAAATCAAAGAGCTGGACGCGGGCAGTAGTATTATAATAAAGAAATCAGGAGAATGTTTCACTTCAACTGTTTTAAAGAAAAAAGAAAGGAAGGCTTGTTCGTTTGAAAGAATTTATTTTTCAAGAGGAAGTGACCAGGAAATTTATTCTGAAAGAAAAAAACTGGGAGAGCTTTTGTTCCCAAACATATTAGAAAACTTAAAAGGAGACTTGTTAAACACGGTGTTTTCGTATATTCCAAATACAGCAGAAACTTCTTTTTATGGTCTAGTTCAAGAAGTTCAACAACACATGATTAATCAGGGAATTAAAGACGTTCTAAAAGAAAAAGGAAAAGTTTCCAAAGAAAAATTAGAAGAACTGTTCTCCAACAAACCACGTATAGAAAAAGTGGCAATAAAAGATGCTAAATTAAGGACCTTTATTGCTGACGACGCAAATAGAGACGAGCTTGTGGCACACGTATATGACATAACTTATGGATCAATAAATCCGACAGATAATCTTGTTATTATTGACGATAGTATTGTTCGCGGAACCACTCTACAGAAAAGTATATTAAAAATTTTAGACAGGCTAAATCCCAAAAAAATCACCATTGTTTCAAGCGCACCTCAAATTCGTTATCCAGATTGCTATGGAATAGACATGGCAAGAATGGAAGATTTTATTGCTTTTAGGGCGGCGGTTGAATTAATTAAGGAAGAAAAAGAGGAAATTCTCTTAAACACTTACAATGATTGTTTAAGAGAATTGAAGCTTCCAATCCGCAAAATGACTAACAGAGTAAAGAGGGTTTATTCCAATTATTCTGATCATCAAATTTCACAAAAAATTTCTGAAATCTTAAAAGAAGAAGGGATAAAGGCAGAAGTGAATGTCATTTATCAGACTGTTAAAAACCTCCATATTGCTTGTCCAAAAAACTTAGGAGACTGGTATTTTACAGGAGATTATCCTACACCAGGAGGAAACAAAGTTGTCAACCAGGCGTTTGTAAATTACTATGAAGGACTAAATCAAAGAGCTTACTAAAAACAGCTAGCTTGCTTTAGCAAAGTTTTCAGAAACCACATTCCAGTCAATAACATTAAAAAATCCAGCGATATAATCAGGTCTTCGGTTTTGATAGTTTAAGTAATAAGCGTGCTCCCAAACATCAAGGCCTAAAACGGGCGTTCCTCCACAACCAACACCCTTCATTAGCGGATTATCTTGATTAGCAGTAGAACAAACACCTAGCTTTCCTCCAGGCTGAACACAAAGCCAGGCCCATCCAGAGCCAAATCTTGTGGCTCCTGCTTTAGAAAAGGCTACTTTAAACTCTTCGAAACTTCCGAAAGATTCGTCAATTGCTTTAGCAAGATCTCCAGAAGGAGTTCCACCACCATCAGAGCTCATAACGCTCCAAAACAAGCTGTGGTTATAAAACCCTCCTCCGTTATTTCTAACGGCAGAATTATTAAGATCAAGGCCTGAAAGAATGTCTTTTATGGACTTACCCTCAAGTTCAGAGTCTTTTATGGCGTTATTAAGATTGTTAGTATATCCAGCATGATGTTTTCCATGATGAATTTCCATTGTTTTAGCATCTATGTGAGGCTCAAGTGAGTCGTAAGAGTAATTTAAGGCAGGTAGTTCAAAAGACATATGATATATATTTAATTCAAGTTATTTCGTTTATAAAATTAAGCAATAATCACGTACTTTTATATAGATATAAAAACTTTTTGACAACCAACTTCGACATTTATAAAGCTTCTGCAGGATCTGGAAAGACATTTACTCTTACAAGCAGGGTCTTGACCAGTATTGTCAAATCAAAAGAAGACGATTCTTTCAAAAACATTTTAGCCCTTACTTTCACCAATAAGGCTGCAGACGAAATGAAGAACAGGATCTTAGCTGGCCTTAAAGAGTTCACAGATTTAAAAAACACAAAAAACCCCTCAGATTTGTTTAGAAAAGTACAAGAGGAAACAGGATTTTCTTCAGAAAAAATTTGTAACATTTCTAAAAACAGATTAAGCGTTTTGTTACATAATTTCTCTTTTTTTCAGGTATCAACATTAGACAGTTTTAATCACAATGTTATTAGGGCCTTTTCAAAAGAGCTTAATTTAGTGTCGAATTTTAGCACCATAATAGATTCTGAAGAATTTGTTAATGAATCCGTAGACAGGCTATTGGCTCAAACAGGAAAAGACAAAAAGACGTCTAACGCTTTAATTGATTTTGCTAACAAAAAAATTAACGAAGGAAAATCTTGGGACATAAGTTTTGATTTAAGGGAGCTAGCAAAAACGTTAACAAATGAAAGCCATTATAATAAAATAAAAGTTCTAGAAAATAAAACTTTGGAAGATTTTTTAACAGAAAAAAAAGAAATTAATAAAAGAATTTCTGTAATTGACAAAGCAAAGGCCGAGCTAGTAAATCAAATGGAGGATTTTGTGAACTTAAACAAAGGGGAGTTCGTTTTCTCAAGAAATTCATTTCCAAACTTTTTAATTAAAATAAAAAACAATAAAGAGACATTAATAGACATAAACAGCATTGGGAGCCTTTTTGAAAAAAGAACAGTAATAACTAAAAAGAGCTTTCTAGATAATCCCGACAAGGGGGAGGGGTTGACAAAAAACATCGAAGAATTATTTACTAAAACTAAAGAGTTTTTATTAGAAAAAATGATTTTAAAATCATTTAGTCTTACAATTATTCCTGCAGCAGTTTTGAGCTTGATTAAAAAGAACTCAAAAGAGATACAAAAAGAAAGAGGTGAACTGTTGTTGTCAGAGTTTAATCAAAGAATTAGCGAAGAAATAAAAGGTCAGCCAGCCCCATATATCTATGAAAAAATAGGAACAAAGTTTAAAGACTATATGATTGATGAGTTTCAGGACACATCTTTATTGCAATGGAATAATTTAATACCCTTAATATCACACGCTCTGGAGTCTGAAGATGGAACTGGCAAAAAAGGCTCATTGTTATTGGTAGGAGACCCGAAGCAGTCAGTGTATAGGTGGCGGGCAGCAAACCCAGATATATTTATTTCTCTTATTCTGAAAGACAATCCGTTTAGCGTGGAGAAGTCAAATAAAACACTTCCAAAAAACTACAGAAGCAATAAAGAAATTATAAAATTTAATAATAAATTTTTTCAACATCTTTCACAGATAATGGAATCCCCCGTAAACAAACAGATTTACCAGCTAGGGACGAAACAAGAGTGTAGCAAAATTAAAGAGGGGTATATTTCTTTGGAGTTTTTAAAAAACAAAGAAGAAGAATATTTGGAAAAAACGTTTCAAAAAATAGAATCCTGCAAAAACAGGGGCTACTCTTATTTAGACTTTGGGATTTTAGTTAGAACGAAGAAACAGGCAGCAGCTATAGCGGGTTATTTGGTTTCAAAAAACATTCCGGTAATTTCGTCCGAAACATTACTTTTAAATAGCTCAAATAAAGTTAAGTTTTTAATTGAACTGATAAGATTTAGAACAGACCCATTAAGTCAACGTGCTAGAAAAACAATTATTAATTTTTTAATAGATAAAGAAAGTCCAAAAGATCCGTGTTTATATTTTGAAGAGTTGATTAATGAGTCTTCAGATGAAATTTTCAAAAAACTAGGGATCATGTCTTTTCAAGATTTTATAAAAACACCTTTTATAAAATCAATAGAATTAGCAATTTTAAAACTAAACCTAGACGTCAAGAACGATGGGTTTGTTCACTTTTTAAAAGAAGAGCTTTTTGAGTTTGTCTTAAAAAACGGAATTGACGAAAAAGAGTTTTTAGATTATTGGAAAAATAATAAGGAAAAAAGAAGTGTTATAATGGGCGGAAACCAAGAGGCCATAACAATATTGACAATTCATAAAGCAAAAGGGCTGGAATTTCCAATCGTAATTTATCCTTTTGCAGACTCAGCAACATTTAGATCGTTCTCTAAAAAAGCGTGGCTTCCTGTTAGTGAGAAAAAAAACAGCATAGAACTTTTAGTGCCTTTTAACAAAGCCATTCAAAGCTACGGAGAGAAGGGAAAAAACATATACAATAAATTAAGACACCAACAAGAGCTAGACAACACGAACATCTTATACGTCGCCTTAACAAGAGCGATAGAAGAACTTCATATAATTTCAAAACACCCAAAAAATAAGTCGATCAATTCACATAGCGAAATGTTTAGATCTTTTTTGGAAAGCGAAGAGATTTGGGAAGAAAACAGACTTTTTTATTCTTGGGGAAAAGAAAATGAAAACAAAACAAAATCAGAACCGTCCTCAAGAGGTTTAAGAAATTCATACAATAGACAGGTCTACACGAAAAAAGCAAAAATTGAATTTCAAAATCAACAAGTTTTGTTTGGAAAAACCCTTCACGAACTGATTTCTAAAATTCAATACTCGTATCAATTAGACAAGGAAATTTCGGAATTTAGAGAGTCTAAAAACATCAAAGGAATAAATAAAGAAGAAATTATCCAGCTGGTCAAACAAACCGTTAGTCACCCGAGTATAATAGGGTTGTTTGAGACAAAAAACAAAGTGATTTGTGAAAAAGAAATATTTGTTAACCAAAGAACAACAATTAGGCCAGACAGGATAATAATAACAAGGCCTAATAATTGTATAATAGTAGATTACAAATCTGGAGAAAAACGAGCTAAAGACCTGAAGCAGATGAAGGAGTATACAAGAGCTTTAGAGCTGATGGGCTATAAAGTTCAACAGGCCTTGATCGTATATTTTATACCAGAAATAGACGTTGTAGAGGTTAAATAGCGCAAAAACCCAAGGAATAAATATCTTATATTCTATAAATTCATTAAGTTTGCATTTATAGAATTTTTTAAAACAACTATTATAATGAAAAAATTAGGAAAATTAATATTGGTTTTTGCTGTGCTATTTTATGTTAACTCAACTCTAGCTCAAGACAAAAACAATCAATGGCAAGTTACTTTTGGTAATAATGCTGTCGATTTTCACCCAGTTGGAACAGACACGGAGGATAATCCTACGGGCCATCTGTTTAGTGAATATTTTAATATTCAAAAAAACTGGAACACACAAACGGCTATTAACTCATTTAGTATTTCAAGATTTGGAAATGAAAGTTTTTCATACGGCCTAAGAGGAACTCTAAACAGAGTGACTAGACTTGGAGATGAAAGAGCAAGAATTCCAGGAAAGAGAATAGCCAGTATTGATGCGGTTGTAACATACAACTTACCAGACTTCATGTCTTTCTGTAAGCTTGAACCGTTCCTAGAAGGAGGGACAGGATATACTTGGTTTGGAAATCAGAGATCTACAACTATGAATGGAGGTTTTGGTGTTAATTATCCAGTTTCTGAGAAAGTGTCAATAAAATTAAACTCTGCATATAAGCACGCTTTTAACGACATGCAAGATTTAAAAGCTCATTTCCAACATAATATTGGAGTGGCTATTAGTTTTGGAGGAAAAGACACAGATGGCGATGGAATTTATGATCAATATGACGATTGTCCTGACCAGCCTGGCTTACCCGCTTTTAATGGGTGTCCAGACAATGACGGCGATGGGATTGTAAACAGCAAGGACTCTTGTCCTGACGTTGCAGGACTAGTTGAGTTTGATGGTTGTCCTGACACTGATGGAGACGGAATTCCTGACACTGAAGATAGATGTGTTAACGAGCCTGGCTCAATAGAAATGGGTGGATGTCCAGATACAGATGGAGATGGAGTAGCTGATGTTGACGACGGATGTATTGAAGTTGCAGGACCAATTGAAAACAGCGGTTGTCCATGGCCTGATACAGATGGAGATGGCGTTTTAGACAAAGACGACAAGTGTCCTAATGTTGTTGGATTAGTAAACAACGCAGGATGTCCTAATCCTTCTGAAGAAATTATGGAAAAACTAAATGCAGTTGGAGCACAAGTTCCTTTTGATCTTAATAAAGCGTTATTAGGAGAGAAAGTTAAAGGACTATTAGATTTTGTTGCTGATATAATGAAAGAGTATTCTGAGTCTAAATTCATTATTGAAGGACACACAGACAGCTCGGGTCCAAATGCATTTAACCAGAAACTTTCTGAAAACAGAGCGAATTCAGTTAAAGACTACTTAATAAACTCAGGAATTAGCGCTGATAGAATGTCTGCTGTAGGTTTTGGTGAAGGCCAGCCTACTGTTTCAAATGACACTAGAAAAGGTAGAATGACAAACAGAAGAGTTGAATTCAAGGTAGAAGACTAATTAAAACAATATTTTAATTATATTAAAAGCGTCTAATTTAAAATTAGACGCTTTTTTATTTTAACCCTATGAAATCTTTTTTAGAAAAAGTTTTAGAAGATGTGCAAAGAAAAAACATAGACATAGAGAAGGCCTGCTTTATCTTCCCCAACAAACGCTCCTCACAAGTGTTTAAAACCCTGCTTTTAAAAAAAACTAAACATCCTTTTTTTGCCCCTACAATTGAGAGTATAGATTCTTTTATTATTAAAATTTCAGAACTAAAAGAAATAAAAAATTCTATAGCTCTATACAAACTTTTTTCAACATATTGCACTATAAATAAAGGGAAAAACAACAATGCCGAAACTTTCAGTAGTTGGGGGAGCACGTTTATTAATGACACGATAGAAGTTGAGCAAAATTTATTAGAAGTTCAAGTTGTAATAGAAGAATTAGCAGAAATTAATAAAATAAAAAATTGGGGAGAAATTAATAAAAAAAACACAGAAACTGATTTTTTTTGGGAGCAGCTACCTGAGCTATACAACAGTTTTAAAAAAACACTTTTAGAAAATAAACAGGGGACAAAAGGGATCTGTTACAGTGAAGCACAAAAAAACATAGAACACTACAAAGAGGCGAACAACAGTACAAAACATATTTTTATAGGGTTAAACGCGCTTAGTAAATCGGAAGAGCTAATCGTTAAGGAGTTGTTGAACTTTAATAAAGGGGAAGTTTATTGGGATATTGATCAGTCTTTTATTAACAACAAAAACCATGGAGCAGCGCACTTTATTAAAAACTACAAAAATAGCTGGGATCACTATATAAAGAATCCGTTTAATTGG
>TARA_B110000305_G_scaffold231509_1_pt1 | contig 17121 bp, 24 predicted proteins | sample TARA_B110000305 | Tara Oceans TARA_B110000305 (sample SAMEA4397930) | marine metagenome | biome: Polar Biome; feature: [SRF] surface water layer (ENVO:00010504); material: water (ENVO:00002006), including particulate matter (ENVO:01000060) such as... | depth 5 m | reverse complement strand
TTTTAAATAATGTTTTAAATAATGTTTTAAATAATGTTTTAAATAATTAATTAATCAAGTAATTTGATGGCTATTTCACATGCTGCTTGTTCAGCCTTTCTTTTTATGCGATGGTATCCATCTGATAAAAATACTAATATTTTCCCATGAGTTTCCAAATATGTATGAATTGCACTAAATGTTTTTAATTTAGAATAACAAATAGCATTATCCGGAGTAGTTTCGTGTATTTGTTGACCTAAACACAAATAAACTCCCATGTAATATCCTTCATCATGTAAGTGTGGTAATTCAATATAATGCGGTGTTACTTTAAATTCCTTTTGAATTTTAACTTGTAAAATATTTTTGAAATTATCATCTTCATCAATTAACTTCCAATCGACGTGTTTGGCAAAAATATTTTCAATAAAAATCTGTGCTATTTGAAATCCAGGTCCTGTAACAAATATATTCTCAAACCAACAGTCTTCATCTTTTATAGAAATTTTATTAAATTCTAAAAACAATGCGCCAAGAAATGCTTCAAATAAACATCCTAATTTTTTGATATTTGTTCGTGTATGTTTTTCTTCAGCATTTTTAGATATAATAAACCATTTATGTAGACCCATTTCATATGCTATTCTTCCAATATGTTCATTTTTAACAATTGCTATTTTTTTTTCAGTCATAAATCCTTCATTTTCTTTCGGATATGTTCTGTACAAATAGAATTTCGTGATACATTCAAGAACTCCATCCCCTAAAAATTCTAATCGTTCATTTGATTTTGTAGATAGTGGTAAACAATCGTGTGGTTTTTCAACGACAACAATATTTTCTTTTTCGTTTTCAAGAAGTGGTTTTTTAACATATGATTTATGTACAAAGGCGCGTTTATATAATTTATCATTAAATATATTTCCTGGAACTCCATACCGTTTTAATAGTTGTTGGATTTCAGATTGTGTGATTTCTTTATTATTGTTATTATAAGGATTAAATACTAATTTATCATCGATACATTGTACATCTTCGTCTAATTTGTTCATTATATAATTTATATAATAATATATGTTTAAATTCGTAATCAATTTTAATATGAATATGATGAATATTTTGTTAAGTTTTTTATTATATAGTAATTATATAATGACACAGGTTACTAAAACGTTACGTTATTACATTAAAAAGGCGTATGATTTATCCAATATAAGTGAAATTACATATAAACGGTTAAAAAAACCTCAAAACCAACATATATTTAATTTTCCAATAAATAGAACGGACGGTTCTATTGAAATCATAAAAGGTTATCGTATTCAACACAATAATGCTTTAGGTCCATTCAAAGGAGGATTACGATTTCATCATGATGTGAATATTGACGAAGTAATAGCATTGTCTACTTGGATGACAATTAAATGTGCAATACAAGATTTACCATTTGGTGGTGGTAAGGGTGGTCTTGCTATAAATATAAATGACTTTGATAATAATGAGATGGAGAATATATCTAGAAATTTTTCTTCAGTATTATATAATTATATAGGATCAGATTACGATATTCCAGCACCAGACGTAGGTACAAATAGTAAAATAATAGATTGGATGGTAGATGAACATTATAAAAGATCAGAAAATAAAATAGACTCCTTATCAACATATACTGGTAAATCTATATCAAACAATGGGAGTAAATGGAGAGAACAAGCTACAGGATATGGAGTTGCTTTGTGTGTAAAAGAAGCATTAAAAAATGATATGAATGGAAAAACATTTATAGTACAAGGTTTCGGAAATGTTGGTTCATATGCGGTAAAAACATTAGAATCATACGGTATGAAATTATTAGCCGTAGCAGATAACAGTGGTTATTATGAAGTAACAAATGATATGGACTATAATTATTTAGATAACATAATAAAAGAAAATGGTGATTTATCTAAATTACAAAAAAAAATAAACAAAGAAGACTTTTTTTCTTTGAAATGTGATGTAGTAATACCGGCAGCCCTGGAATTACAGATTACTAAACCTATAGCAGAAATAATGGATTGTTCATTAATTGTAGAGGGAGCTAATGGTCCTGTGGATATGGAGGGAGAGAAAGTACTACACAATAAAGGGATACAGGTTATTCCTGATGTATTAGCTAATTCAGGAGGTGTATTAGTAAGTTATTATGAATGGGTTCAAAATAAATCATGTGAATATTGGGATGAAGAAATAGTTAAAGAAAAGATGGATGTTAAGATGAAAGAAACGTATTTAAAAATAAACAATATTGTAAAAGATAAGGACTGTACTTTTAGAGAGGCATGTTATGTTTACGCGTTAGATAAAATAGATAATATATATAAAACGAAAGGCATGTAAAATTGATATAAATAATATTTCGATTATAAAGTAAAATAATAATGACAATTATGAAAACGTTTGTAAGACTAAACGGTTATGTGGATATTGTATATGGGTTATGTATAATAGGTATATTAAATCTACCTATTATTTCATCATCTTACGCAGGAATATTTTCATATGAATTAGATGAATTAACAAAAAGATTATTAGGATATTATATATTACTACAAGGGTGTATAAGAATTAAATACAAACCAAAAAAAAATGATTTGGTATTATTTTCATATATAATGGAAGCAATAATATTTAGTTCAGAATTATGGTTACATAAATCAATAAATATAAAGCATGGTTATTGTATAATTATGTATTATACGTTAATTATCCCGAACCTATAAAGTTATGTTTTACAGGTTTACATATAGACAATTCTTGAAATTTATAAAAAGTGTTATAGCGCATAAATCCTGAAATATTAACTGACAAACAACAAATATACTGTAGGGAATGATGAATATTGTTAAAAATATTATCGTCATCAAAACAATATTGAATATATAAATTTCTATTCTTAAATATAAATTTATATACTTTTTTTTTAACAATTGTTTGTATTTCTGTATTAAAGTTCCGAAGGTATGTTAAATAGATAGCATCGAAGAAGTTCTCTCTGAAACAATATGTTTTTAAAAAGTTTTTAATTTTGCCTTCAAGTAAATATATATTATTAAATTCAACAATAACTGCTTTATACCTGTCTTTCCAATAACATTCAAAAATGATATCTAATAATACATCAGGGAGATCGTATAAATTCATTTTGTTATAAAACGATATAAACTTATATTAAATATCAATTTTAATGAATGAGTTGGGGTATATTAGTCTTATAGAAAAAGTACTAAGCGAAGGTACAATGGAAGAAACACGAAATGGAAAAACAAAATCTTTATTTGGCGAGATGATGAGATTTTCTTTACAAAATAATCAAATACCTTTTATAACAACAAAAAAATTAGCATGGAAAACATGTTTAAAAGAATTGCTTTGGTTTATAAATGGTTCAACAGATAATAGTGATCTAGTAAATAATAATGTAAATATATGGACTGGAAATGCGGAAGAATATAAAGATCGTATGGAGAAAGAAAAAAATATAATAGTATGTGACGGAGATTTAGGTCCAGTGTATGGACATCAATGGCGTCATTTCAATGCTGACTACTTTAATTGTAAAATGTCATACGAAAACAAAGGAGTAGATCAATTGCGTGAAATAATAAATACTTTAAAGGACCCAGAAAAACGTACATCACGAAGAATAATTTTATCTGCGTGGAATCCATGTCAAATACCTGAAATGGCACTCCCTCCTTGTCATATATTATGTCAATTCCATGTATCAAATAAAAATAGATTACATTGTTGTTTATATCAGCGTAGTGGAGATATTGGATTAGGCGTGCCTTTTAATATAGCATCTTATTCATTTTTAACACATATAATTGCGAAGATATGTGGTTTAGAAGCATATGAATTTACTCATTTTCTAGGCAATGCTCATATATATGAAGAGCATATAAATGCATTACGTGAACAATGTAAAAAAGAGATATATTCATTTCCGACTATAAATTTCAAACGTGAAATAAAAGATATAGATGAAGTACAATTCAGCGATATTGAAATATTGAATTATAATCATCATCCTCCAGTAAAGATGGATATGAAAGTCTAGGTAATTTATATAATATATTTTTTATAGATATATATTATATAGGATGTTAACAAATAATACTTTTATGGGTTTAGATAAGATATTTATATTAATTATATTTTTAGGAATGTCTATATTTGACAATTTGAAATACTTATATCATATAGTGGGAGTATTATCAATTTATATAATAAATTTATTTGTAGTAAATATTGACGTAAATATGACCTCCTTGTTTTTTAGTGTAATTTTTGGCATAATAAATATTTACAGGTACAATTATGATAATGTTTTATATAATTTCATGATAGTATTTATTGGTGTGATATTATTTAAATATATAATGATGAATATATTGAATCTTCCATTTGTATTTATAAGCGCGGTATGTGGAGCAGTATTTGCCTTATTATATATAATAATTCTACGTTTATTGGGATTTACAAATGGGAAATCAAAAAATGATGATGGTGATAATGATAATAGTGATAGCACAAACACAAGCGATAATGATAAAAGTATTTGTGTGGAATATGATAAGAATAACAATTTTGTAAAATATGTTTAAAATGTTATAAAAAATTCATTATAAAGATTTTCTTTATTATATTGTATGGGTCCAGAAGTATCATAATTTAGGACTTTACCTCCTGCGGCGTTAATAATCGCGGTAGCTGCACACGTAGTTAATTCAGATGTTTTTGTTAAACAAACATAAATATCTGCTTTATCTTCAATAATCCATATAAATTTTAAAGTACTTCCTACTTTAACTATTTTAGGATGGTTAAACATCTCTATTAATTTAAAAGTATCATTGTGTAAATCAGAAGATATAATTAATTTAACATTTGTTTGAATAAAAGATTTATTTGTATCAATAATGAGAGGTGTAATTTCATGGTGTAATAATTTGAAACTACCAATATTATGAATACCGTAATATATAGTGTTTACTGTAGGAATGCTTATTATACCAAATACGGGATTACCATTAAATGTAAGACCAATATTAATGGTAAATTCTTCAATACGGCTATTAAAATATGTTTCTCCATCTAATGCGTTAATAAACCAACACCACGTTTTATGTTGTCTATATTCAAAATTGTCATTAGAATTAATAATAATCATTTCATTGGTATTGATAATATTCGTTGAAATTAATTCTTGAATAAATAAATTAATATAATAATAAATGTGATTATAACATTTATTTTTTGTAAATAAAAACGAACAATTTATATTATACAAATGACTCACTAATATATTACACTCATTTATTAGATTAATAAAACGCGTTTTGAAATCTAAAGAGTGATAAAACATGTATATAATATTATATGAAATTAATAGTATCAGATAATATTATTTATCAAATATATGTATATTGTTTTGTATCCAGTTCATAAATTTTGATAATATGTCCTTAGATGCTAAAGCTAAATGAAACAAATTGGTATTTCTACTAGATATACTATATCTATTTATGAATAGATTAATGACTTGTATAGTATTTTCAGTATGATATTGTTTTAAGCTTTCCATAGGAAATATATTTTTAGTTAATCGTTTGTTTACATCATTATGAAAATTGTATAATAATTGTATTAATTCTGATTTCGTAGTTATTTTATTGATTACTCTTTTATGTTTCTGGAAGAATAATTTAGAATGCGTGCTACAATAAGGACATGGTAAGTATGTAGCAATTTGTATAATTTGATAAATAAGCTCGTCCTTATATGTATTAAAATGTTCGGGTTTAATTTTATAAGCTAATGTGTGAAATAACTTCCATACGAATGGACCCCATTGTTCTGTCATATTTATATATAATGTATATAAAGAGATTATATATTTAATAATAATTAAATGGAAGAAATAATTGATGATATTGGTATTAAAAATGTTTCTAAATTATTTTATCAAATGTTAAATGATTATAAAGAAGAGAATATTGAAAATGTATGTTATATTAGTGGTGATTTATTAAATGAAACGTATATAACTTTACATTGTAATCATAAATTTAATTACAATGAGATATATAAAGAAGTATTAAATCAAAAATTAAATAAACATACACTAAATGTTTATTTAGGTGTAGACAAGATACAATGTCCATATTGTAGAAAAATACAAAATGGTATATTGCCTTATTGTTCAAATAAAAAAAAGGCATATGGTGTAAATTACCCTGAATGTTATACAATGAAAGGGAACAAATGTGAATATATATATCGTTCTGGAAAGAATAAAAATAATAAATGCGAGAAAGAATGTTATTATAGCATGTGTAGTAGTCATATGAGATATTTAAATAAAGCAACTATAGAAAATGGTTGTAATGCTTTACTAAAAAGTGGAAAGAATAAAGGTAAAAAATGTGGTTGTAAAGTGTATGAAAATGGATTATGTAAACGTCACCATAATTGTTAAAAATTAAATAATTTATATATTATGTAATTTTTATTTATATTTATATATTTTTATGGTTACCAATAACACTTGGTTGTCTAGTGATAGGTCTAAATACACTATTAGCACATGATTGTTTAATAATATCTTCCTCTTGAAGGTCATATCTCATAAGTCCGCTTTTTTTCATAGCACTAATCAATCGTGTCATTCCAATACCTCCGCCAGATCTTTCAAAAAAGTTAAAACTTAAAAATTCTTCCAATTCTTTTTGAACACGATCTTTGGTAAAATTACTAAATAGAATTTTACTGTACCCTTTATCGCTAATTGAGTAGAATTGGTTCCTCATCTCATTTGTATCAGTTGATCTTTCAGCACTACCAATAGTCTCTACACCCCACAAAATAACATCAACCTTTTTTGCTTTAGTCTTATCATCATCATGTAACTTCATATTCCAAAAAGGAGATGTATGTTGAGGAAAATCTTTTAATAAAACGACAGGTCCATGATCTTTACATAATTGTTCTTCATGTTCATGTTCTAATTCATTTGTATTGTATTTGACAGCAACCTCTTTGTAATCTACTTCAACACATTTATCTTGATTACAGAATCCCAAATATTCTAGCAATTCTTTTTCCATTTTCACGAGTTCATTCATACCTCCTTTGATTTCGAATTCAAACATAGGAAAAATAAGATCATGTCGTCCTGGTACTGGGTCAGCCTCATTACGATAACTAGTACTTACACAAAAATAGCCAGGTGCTCTATTTGGATGTTTAAGCATTTCATATTCTAACCACATTTGTCCAGTTTGTGGAAGTGGCCAAACTTGTCCAGCATAACTATAAGTGGATATGGTAGATGGGTCCTCACACGCAGCTAAAATACTCAATCTATTTTGAGTATGAACTTCTAAAAATCCTTTAGAAATAAAAAAACTTCTTAACTTTTGAACAACATAATTAAATTCTTGAGTATCTACAATGCTCATTTTATAATTTATAATAAATATAGTATTTATATTATTTATATATTTATATATTTATGCTTGGGTGTTTTATACTTGTGTATTTAAAATAGCTATGAATACAACCCAAAATATGACTCCATTTGTTGTAATAATATTTACAGGTAAATATGTAAGAAAATATTATAAAATAGATGGAGACATTATTTATTATGATATAAACTTTCCATTGACATGCGCTATAATTGGTCAGAATTATGACCCAAAAAGTCAGTTAACGCCAGGAAATTGTTTAAATTGTCAAAACTTTGCATCTTATAACGGAATACAAATATCTGTATGTAAAAATTGTGCTGTAAATATTTCTGAATTTAAAATATTTGATTGTGATTGTACATCAAAAAAATTACAGGATCATATTGATTATCAATATAATAATTATAAAATATCTCCTGGATATATGATATTGTAATGTAATAATGAAAAAGGGTGTATTTTCAATGATTATTATTATAATGTTAACTTTTTGAAAATTAAATATTAAATATAATATATAATAAATAATATTAATATGAATATTATATTAGCGTGTGATAATAAATATGGTATAGGTATAAATAACACGTTACCGTCGTGGAAATTAAAAGAAGATATGAAAAAATTTAAAAAAGTAACTATAAAAAATGGTCATAATGTGGTAATTATGGGTAAAAATACTTTTTTATCTTTAAAACAACAACCATTAAAACATAGAACAAACATTGTAGTATCTGCGTCGTTATATAAATTAAATTCTCCTCCCCATAGTGATTATTGTATTATCGATAGTTTTATAATATGTAAAGATATAGAAAGTGCTGTATTGATAGCAAAATCTTTTACGTCTATATGGGATGATAGTGAAATATGGATTATTGGAGGCGCTATTATATATGATTCATTTGTACAAAAATATATAATAAATAAGTTTTTTTTAACTTGGGTAGAAGGTGATTTTAATTGTGATATATTTTTAAGACCATCTACTATTGATTTTATTAATAAACTTGATTGGACAAATATTAAAAAACATAAAAATTTTACATTTTTTGAATATAATAATGATATTGATATATATTAATGAATATATTAGTATTATTAATAATAGGAGTGTTAACAGGTATTTCGATAGGCGTCACAGGAATAGGGGCTGGTATTATAATGATGCCTCTTTTGATACATTTAGGGGTTCCAATAAAAACAGCGGTGTCTACATCTATTTTTTTACAAATTGTTCCACAAACCTTACCAGCTGCATGGTTATATTATAAAAATGGACATTTTGATTTTAACATAATATTATTTGTAATGTTAGGTAGTATTTTTGGCGTATCAATTGGCTCTTATTTAGTAAATTATAATTATATAAACGAAAAGCATATGTATTTATCTTTATTTATACTATTAATTATGAGTACAATATATATTGGTATAAATAATATATTTTAACCATATTTTTCTTTCATTTGCGCATAAGTAAGTGGTGTATTTGGATCATCTGGGTTAATAAACATTTCTTTAATATCTTCTTTCATATTTCCTGATTCCATGATATCAATAATATGTTTATTATCCTTACTCATTGACAAATACTCTGGATATGATGTTGGATTAATTGACTTTGTATCTGGTGATGTAGTAATATTGTTGACATCAAATTGTTTAGATTCTACTACTGTTTCGTGTATATTACTATGAATAGACATAGATTCAAAATCATGATCAAATTCATTTTTAATAGAGTTTTCATCACAATTAATTATCTCATCGTATGGTTTATTTTTAATATGTACAGTATAATTGAGTGATTCATGTGTCGATTCCTGTTTTGATTCGTCACTAAAATGATTAAGTAAATGCTGACAGTTTCTGAATGTACATGATAGTGAACATCCTGAATGATCGCCTGTTTGTGGAAATTCATTAATAATTTCATAGAAAATCGTAGACGTGCACCTAGAAAAGCCGCCATTATTATTGAAATTTTTTACAAATTCAACCCATGTGTTTTTGCGTAAGATAAACTGTAATAATTCCATAATCATATCTACACTATCTTTATCATGATGTGATGAATATAAGTAATTTTCTACTATTTTATAATCCATATTTTTATAGTTTGAACCAGATGGAGGGAACGTTTTCATAGATTTCATTATTTTATATATTAACAAACATATAAAATATAACTATCAATTTTTTACCAATACCGTCTATCTATCTAATTCAACAATATTAAATTTTTTGAAATATTGCAAAAGTAGTTCATTAATTTGTTTTATTTTAATATTATTACCACACGTAAATACGTCTAAACATAATTTATTATGCTCTGGCCATGTATGATATGTTAAATGACTTTCAGATAAACAATACATTCCAGTCATTCCATATGGTTTAAAATGATGATGATATTCATTAAGAATAGTTAGTTTAGACATTACAATAATATTCTTAAAAATTTTCATAAGTATATCATTATTATAAATAAGTGATTCTTCAATATCATATATATTAATAATCAAATGATATCCAACTTTTATTTCATTGTCTGATAACATATATGATATTTAGAAATTAAAAAACGCAAATTTAATCAGTATTAAATATAAAATTTTCATGTTTATTGAAATGATAGAATTTCAAATCTATATCGTGTTTATATCTTGTCGATTCATCAAAATTAATATAATTTGATGCTACAATAAATCTATAATCAGTTTCTCCCCAAATATATTCATCATATTTAATTATTTTTACGTTATTAGCTAGTGAGCTAATATTAATGAAATTCTTCATATCATCACCATTTTTTACTAATATTCCATTAACATTAACTTTAGAGAAAGTTTTTTTTAAAAATTCTTTTGAATCTATAGGAGAATTATTTGAACTATCTTCTGTTGTATCAATAATAACTAACTCGAATTTTTTTTTTATTTTATCAATATTTTTAGTAGCGTCCCCGATAATGATTTCAACTCTAGGGTCATCTTGATAATCATTAGAATTAAAATATTTTTTTGATACATCAATAACCTTTTTATCAAGTTCTAACATAACGACATGTTGTATAGAAGGATATTTCATAATTTCTCTTAATGTCATACAATCTCCTCCTCCTATTATTAAAACATTTCTAATATTTTTAATATAAGATGCTGCGACATGAGTTATAGTTTCATGATATTTATATTCATTTCCATCACATAATTGAACTTCATCGCCTAACATTAAACATTTATCGAATCCGATGTTATTTTTATCAAATTTTATTACTGAAATATCTTGATATTGTGAGTGTGTATTATATACTACTCTTGGATTTAATGCCATCATTTTTTTTTCATATATTACAGCATCACTTAATGCATCTATAAATGACTCGCGTGTGTTAAGATATTGTAGTATGTAAAATAATATCAACATAAGTAATATTATAAAAATAATAATGAAATAATATTTGTTTCCCATACTATTTCGTTAGAAAATAATAAATTAAGTATTTTAGTATTCTAAATGCTTAACTTATTAATACCTATTTTACCGTCTTTAGGATTATTAGTGATTATAGTTTTAGGATATTTTATATTTAGACAAAAGGTCAATGAATTTAATCAAAAATTTACATCAATGTTTAGTTTACTTTCTGCTATAACAGATGAAATAAATAAATTAAAATCAGGAACTAATAGTTTAGACAATTCACATTTAATACCTGTTATAAAGGAAGGCGAAGATGTTAATGAAAGTGATTATGAAACCATGGATGATGATGATGATGAAAGTGATTATGACAGTGATGATGACGATAAAGATGAAGATGACGATGATGATGATGATGGTGATGAAGAAGATGATGAAGATGATAAAGTTGATGATGAACATGATATACAAGTAACTATTGTTGAACTGAATAAAGGAGATGATTTAAATAAAGAATTAGTAATTGTAGAAGAAACTGATTCAAATTATGTAAATCTAGAGAATAAGGAAGATATTGTTAGTCACAAAATAGAATCAGATTTGGAAAGTAAAGAAATAGTAATACATGAAGTTGACCCAGATTTTAATAAAATGTCAATGAAAGAGCTAAAAAATTTAGCAAAAGCAAAAGGTATTGGAAATGATAATAATAGTAAATTAAAGAAGAACGAATTGATTGATTTACTAACTAACAATTCAATGAAATTAGAGTAAAATATAAAATTGATAAATAAATAAATATAATTAGAAAAATACATTAATATATGCTAATATGGAAGAAGATAACAAAATATCAAAGATATATTCTTTAATACCTATGTCTTTTATACATAAATATAATAATTTATGTATAAAAAGGGAATTATCGTCTTATTTTAAAATAATACACCAGGAAATATATTTTAGTGATATTTTCTTTAGTGACTTAGTACCAACAAAATTGGAAAAGATTGAATTAAAAATAAACTATATAAAACGTTTACAAGTACGTTACAAGTATGTTAAAATGATATTAAAAAAAATTATATATTGTGAAGATTTACATAGAATAATATTAAATTATTTAGGATTAGAAACATTAACCGATTTATTTAAAATATAAAACATAACAATTTAAATAAATTAAAGCTTATTATTCATTTAATTTTTATGAAGTATCCAAATAAATTCTTTAATCGGTTGCGTTTCTTTTATTCTTTTATAATTACTAATCCCTTTTAAACGATTATATGTTTTATGGGTGATTGGAATTTTATCTACCGAACCATACTGTTTTAAAATTTTATTTATTTTATCAAGTGATATAATTCCACCATTATTGTAAGATAATATAATATGTTTTGCTTTAGTAAACTTAATCAAATCGTTTAATGTTTGTTCGGCATGTGTAGAACTATTATATAAAGATTTAATCCAATTTAATGGTTGACCACGATATGTATTAGGAATCGTTTCATTAATTTCCCAATTGTTAATAATATTTAATAAAAAATAATATATATTATATGGATGTTTATTATAAGGCGGGTCGTAATAAACTACATCTAAAGCGGGTATGTTTTTTACCCAATCATTAGTATCCATTTTGTCTATTTTAATTTCACAATCATGATTTTCAAATATGGGTGGTTTGAGATAAATAGGTTCTGTGATTCGACGCGTATCAATATTATGTTTACCACCATATTGACCTTTATTACCATTTTTGTAATATGCTGAAAATTGTCCATTTGTATTATTATGTATAGAACATTCTACTATTAACGAACCTAACAAGAATGTTTTATACTTTTCAGGTAATGTTTCTATGTAATTTCGTAATACATCAATACGTTTTCCATTTTCTTCAGTAAAATAGACACGATCAGATGAATCAATATTTCCAATAGGTGCCCAGTTACCAGAAATAAATTGCTTACTATATTTTTTTGTTTGTTTATCAGCATGTTTATTTGCGGTATTTACATATTTTTCAAGTTGTTTCATTTCATCGGAGGATATATTAGTAAGAAACGATTTATTTAGGGTTTCACTATAATCAGCAATATCGTTTGTGTATAGTTTATCTGCGTATCGTTTAAATAATCTTGAAACTACACCTGAACCTGAAAATCCATCACCAATTGAAAGTTTTTTTCCTTCTTGTTTCTCTAAATTGATCAGTACATTTTCTATTTTATCTAATATTTTTCTTTTATTACCCATATAAGTTATTATTTGAGTGGTTAAATAATCATTCATATAATAAGAATAGATATAATAAATTTGGTTTATTCTCATAAGTCTATAAAAATTTGCGGATTATTACAGATATAATCAATAGTAAAAAACATAGTAAACAACATGTATTTATTTACTCCCAGTTTCCTCATAATATAAACAAAAAAACTAAACGGTAAAATTATGATATTTCCTGTTTCCATATACCATATAATATAAACACATAATAATTCCATACTATATACAAGTTGCCATAATTGTTTATTTATAATATTTTTTCTTATTAATGTAATTCCAAATGCTGATGTTTGTATAGGAGGCAATGTTGCAAATACTAATATAGGAGAGTAATTTACTTGAAACAGACCGCCACAAATAATAGTTGCTCCTATTTGGCTCATACTGAAAAAGACACTAGATATTTGCTTTATACGACTATTGGGTATTGTTTCATGATTTCCTCTTACGGTTGATTCCTTTGGATTACCAAATAGATAGGTAGCAATATCGGCACATATCATAGTTCCAATGACAATAAATATTTTATCGTTTGGATATAATATACACAAACATCCTCTAGATGCGAATATCATAGAGTGTACACGCAATTCTTCCCAAATAAACATAGTGATAGTATTAGAGTGATTTCTATGCTTAAGTACGTTAAATAAAAATGAGGATAAGTGTAATCCTATATGTGGAAGTAAATTCCAATGATATAAATAAACTTGTCTATAATATAAATAAAATAAAGTTTGTATAAAAAAATGTGAAAGTACAAATAATCCAAATGATTTATGTATATGTAAATAATCATCGTTTGTAATAAGTTCGTTTATTCCCATATTAATTATTATTAATATTATTGTTTTATATGTTTTATTATTATATATTATCTAGATCAAAATACACATTATTAGTTGTACTTTTATACGCTTTCACACTATCGAATAATGATTTATAATGTTTTATTTCTTCTTTAATATTAATTGAATTATATAAGGATCTACCTATAATATATATATCGGTGTCAATATCCGTTACATTTCGGTAGGTTTGGTCATCTATATTCATAGTATTGCGTGAAATACCTGGTGTCATACATAATATATTAGGTAATTCATCAATTATTATTCGGTATTGTGTAATAAGACCAATAACGTTATTTGGATTTTGAATACATAATAATTTACTTTCTGAAACAAAATCATAATTGTTGTTAGACATATTACTTACAATACACGCACCTGATAATTTTGAAACTACATTTGATGAAACTAATGAATGAACAGTTACTAAATCTACCCAATTTTGAAATTTTTCGTATTGTTTTTCCACTATGGATGATATGTCATTAAATTTTCTATCTTCCATTATTAAAAAATTATATTTGATAGACATATCAATTAAAGACTCTTTAAAATTGTCATCGTTTATAATATCAAAATGAATTTTACATATTACAATATCATTTCCTATTGTCTCTAAAATTTTTATTATTTTAGTTGTGTCTTTTAAATCTGCTGAAAAACAAATATTTGTCTTCTTAATTTTCATTATTTGATGAAGGCGATATTTTATAATATCGTTTTTATACAATAATGAATTGATTGGTCTAGATACACTTATTGACTGTTGTCTATTTAAAATAGTAAATATATTTACTATGTTTACTTGTTTTTCAAGAATATCAATACATTCTTGGATTGATTTACCGGTTGTAATTACATCATCTATAATTACACATTTATCTGTAGGTGAGTATTCACCTTCAATTAACTTTTGAGTTCCATATTCTTTTGTATTATTCCGTATGAAAATCATTGGTTTATTATAAGTAGTTGATATATAACAGGCAATAGGTAGTCCTCCATATGGAATTCCGCATATAATATCAAATTCGGTATCCTTTAACTGATTATAAATTTCATCTCCAATTACCTTTATCAATTGTGGATAGGCAATTAAATTTTTCATATCAAAATAATATTTAGATAATTCTCCGTTTTTTAATTTAAATTTCCCGATTTTAATACAATTTGAAACAAATAACGATTTAACAATTTTATCACGTAAATTGTTATTCATAATAAGTTTATTATATGAATATTTTTAATATTTATTTGTATATAAATATTTACATTTTAAATAACGCATCTTTAAAATTGATATATTTTTTTATAGAACCGAGATATTACTAAATGTGAATAAAATGAACCCAATTACTCTAACACGTTCCATTAATCAGTTACCTACGGAATTAATTGATCATATTTATACTTTCGATTATAATCATCGTAAACAAATGAATAATATATATTCTGAATTGTTATTGTATATACATAACGCAAGTATGAAATATGTATTATGTGAGTTAATAGAAGAATTTTCAATAGTATGTTCGAATGAATATTGCGAAGAGTACATATTGCAAGAAGATGATGTTATATATGAAGAGATAATGGGACATTCATATCCATTTTGCTGTGATAGATGTGTAGGAGAAGGTGGTTATTGGATCAGATATGATTATCGTAAGTCATTAAGACGTCAGAATAAGTTCAAATGTATGAATTAATTACATATATAATATCATCTATAAAAAATGTATCAAGTATATTGTGTAAATCTTGTGCCTCTTGAATACAAGATAAAGGTAATGTAAGTTTATTATATCCACATTCATCTATAATATCTTTGCTATTTTTTGTTGTAGATATTGTAATATAGTCACATCCTATAATTTTTGTATTTATATGTATATCATGTATTAAAATGTGTAATTGTAGGTCTATATTCTTATTCATGTATTCAGGTAATTTACAAATGACATAATATTTCTTATTTATTGTTAATTCTGTCATTAAAATGAATAATAAAAATGTCAACTGATAAATTATCAATTTTATAATAAAAATTGATAAAGTTAACTATATAAGTTAAATACAGTATAAAATGTTGTTGATTATTCCAAAAAAAATGATATCTTATTTATCACTCGTATAATGGGTACAACAACAAGATATACAGTTTTAAATATATTAAATGATAAGGTCGCTATACAAAAGGTTTCTTTAGAAAAATAATGAACTTGTAAATACATATTCATGGAATACTCTTTGTGTAAATGGTATCCAATATTACAAATGATTAAAAGTAAATATCATGTAGTCTCTTTAAATACAAAATAATTACCTGATTTTTTAAAAATAACTCTTTTATTTTCGATAGCTTTCTGTCCGCCCGATTTATGTATATTGTTATATTCAATCAATTTGTGTTTTTGTAATGTTCCTTCATTAGTACTGTATATTATAGTATGGACATTATGTTCTTTTAAAATATGTAAACACATATTACATGGTGCTGAATTACGATAATTTCCATTTTCTGTAACTCTAACAACATATAATTTAATTTTTTTTTTAATATTGAGTTTTATACATTTTCGAATAACATCAATTTCTGCGTGACATGAACAACAATTCCGTATTAATTTATCTTTTGAAAAAGTACGATATGTATTACATCCACGCGCAATAATTTTTCCACTTGAAACTGCCACACATCCATGTTTCATTGGTAATTGTGAACGGTCCGCTTCTGTAACTGCTATTGACGCGAATCTTTCATCATGAATGCTACAAAGAAGCATTAAATAACAATTAATATTTTTGATAAAATATCAATTTTCAAAAATATTATTTATAAATTTTTATTAAATATACCGATACACTCTTACATGACCTGAATCAGAATCATTTTCATCATTAAAATAAGCACAAATCGTTACAATAATACCATCTGATGATAAACTTACTGAATTTCCCGAACTATCATTATGTGATTCACCGTCTATATCTTGTCCTAATTGACTCCATTCACTTATGATATTTGTATCGGATTATGGTTC
>TARA_B110000305_G_scaffold48319_1_pt1 | contig 17141 bp, 13 predicted proteins | sample TARA_B110000305 | Tara Oceans TARA_B110000305 (sample SAMEA4397930) | marine metagenome | biome: Polar Biome; feature: [SRF] surface water layer (ENVO:00010504); material: water (ENVO:00002006), including particulate matter (ENVO:01000060) such as... | depth 5 m | reverse complement strand
CAAGATTAACCTATGTTATTTTATGAAAAATTTAATAAATACAGTAATAAATAGACAAAAATCTTTTTTTAAAAATAGAAATACTTTTGATATTTCTAAAAGAAAATATCTTTTAAAAAAATTAAGAGATGAAATAAGATTGAATGAAAAAGAAATTGAAACTGCTTTATTTAATGATTTAGGAAAATCTGAGGGAGAAAGTTATTTAACAGAAATTCATTTTGTTTATTCTGAATTAAAAATTGCAATAAATAATATTGATAAATGGACCAAAAGAAAATCTATAAGATCTTCATTGTTAAATTTTCCATCATCTGATTACATTATTGCTCAACCCTACGGGGTAACATTGCACATATCCCCTTGGAATTACCCTTTTCAATTGTCCATAGCACCACTTGTAGGAGCCATTGCAGCAGGAAATACTGTCGTACTAAAGCCTTCCGAATATTCAAAAAACACTTCATTAATTTTAGAAAAAATAATTACTGCTGTTTTTGATGAGGATTTAGTTAAAGTAGTAAAAGGAGGACCCGAGGTAGCTTCGGAATTATTAAATCATCAATGGGATTATATTTTTTTTACCGGAAGTGTGAATATAGGTAAAATAGTTGCAAAGCAAGCAGCAATTAATTTAACTCCAACAACTTTGGAATTAGGTGGTAAAAACCCATGTATTGTGGACGAAACTGCATCAATAAAAGTTACTGCTAAAAGAATTGTCTGGGGTAAATTTATTAACTGTGGACAAACATGTATTGCACCTGATTTTTTAATTGTAAATAAAAAAATTAAATCAAAATTAATAACTGAAATTAAAAACCAAATTATAAATATTTATGGAACTGATCCTCAAAGTTCAGATTCATATGGGAGAATAATTAGTGAAAAGCATATTGATTTTTTAAGTTCATTGTTAGAGAATGAAAATATAATACATGGTGGAAAAATAAATACAGAAACTAAATATTTCGAACCAACTTTAGTTGAAATAGATAATTTTAATTCCAAAATTATGGAACAGGAAATTTTCGGTCCAATTCTTCCAATTTATAGTTATGAAGACTTTAATGAAATTGATGAAATAATTTCAAAATATAAAAATCCTCTGGCCCTTTATATATTTACAAAAAACAGATCTTTTGGAGAGGAATTTCTTAAAAGACATAGTTTTGGAGGCGGTGCAATTAATGATACTGTAATTCATATCATTAATGATCGTTTACCATTTGGAGGAATTGGAAATAGTGGAATGGGTAAATATCATGGAGAATCTACTTTTAAAACATTCTCACATTTTAAGCCTTATATTTCAAAACCTTTTTGGATTGATTTACCATTAAGATACCCTCCATTTGAAAATAAAATTAAATTTCTTAAAAAAGTACTTAAAATACTTCAATAAAATCATGAGACTACTTATTTTTTTATCATTTTTTTTATTAAATATTCAATATAATTACTATTTAAATCAAATTTCAAAGTTCGAACTAGAGATCAATTTATTAAATATAAAAAATAATGGAACTGTATGGATTGCTATTTATAACAATGATTTAGATTTTGATGCTAAAGATGATAATTACTCAAATATTCTATTTTCAATAATTGAAAAAGTCAATAAAGGAAATTTCTCAAAAAAAATTATTTTAAATGAAGGTATTTATGCGTTTAAGGTTTTTATTGATGATAATGGTAATGATAAATTTGATTATAATTTTATTGGGTTTCCAAAGGAACAATATGGTTTTTCAAATAATGTAATAAAAATACTGGGGCCCCCCAATTTTAGTGAAGCATCTTTTAATTTAAGTTCTAATAAAAAAATTGAGATAAAATTGAGATAAAATATGGAAATGACCGTTAGTGAGGCAATCAAAAAGAGAAGATCTGTAAGGATTTTTAAGAATGATAAAATTGACACAAGTATAGTTAAAAACTGTCTTGTTAACGCTACATTAGCTGCAAACAGCAGTAATCTTCAGTTATGGGAGTTTATTCATGTTAATGATTCAAAACATCTAAAAAAGCTTGCTAAAGCTTGTATGAATCAAAGTGCCGCAAAAACGGCATCTCAAATAGTTGTTGTATTAACAAGAAAAGATCTTTGGAAAAAAAGATCAAAAGAAAATATAAAATTTCTCGATAAACAATTTAAAGAAAAGTTTATTTCTGAAAAAAGATATAAAAAAGCATTAAAATATTACAAAATATTAATACCTATTTTATATTTTGATGTTTTAGGATTACTTGGTTCAATAAAATATATTATATTCCAAATTTTAGGACTTTTCTTCCCTGTTGTGAGGCAAACTTCTAATAGTGACTTAAGAATAGTAGTTCACAAAACAGCTGGATTAGCCGCTCAAAATTTTATGATAAGTATGTCATCTATAGGTTATGATACTTGTCCAATGGAGGGTTCTGACACACTAATGATAAAAAAAATACTAAACATCCCAAAAAGTGCTGAAATTAATATGGTAATTGGTTGTGGAATTAGAGAAGATAAGGGTGTGTTTGGTCCACAATTTAGAGTTCCATTTAAAGATGTTTATAGGTATATTTGAGAAATATTTATAAAATGAACGATATTCTATTTAGAAAAATTTGTGGAAGTTATGCTACAGGTGTTACAGTAATTACCTCCTCCTTTGAAAATACTGATTACGGTTTTACAGCTAACTCATTTACATCTGTCTCTATCAATCCATACTTAATACTTTTTTGTTTAAATAAAAATGCTAGTTCAAACAATGCACTTTTAAAAGGAAATCATTTTATTATTAATATCCTCTCAAACTCACAATCTGAAATATGTAATCAATTTGCTAATAATAACCTTTCTCCAAACGAGAGGTTTAAAGGAATAAAAACCATTACCTCAAAAAATAAAATTAAAATAATTTTAGACTCTATATCTAATCTAAGTTGTAAAGTAAAAAACATCATTGACGGAGGAGATCATTTTATATACATAGGTGAAGTCGTAGACGGAAACTTAAATAATGATAGAGAACCTCTAGTGTATCATAATAGCATGATTAGAAAGATTATTTAAATTCTCTCAAACCTTCTTCTAACCATTTTTGATAAATATCTTTTGAAGTATATTGAATTGGACTGTTTAATATTTTCAAATTAGGATCTAAGAGTACGTAATATGGTTGAGAAGCGCTTTTAAAATTTAAAGCTTGGAATGTGGCTGATTTATCTCCGATAGTTCTAATTTTTTTTATTTTTCCTGACTTATATTTCAAATCTAATTGATCGTTTAAATCTAATTTTTTTCTATCATCCACATAAAGTGATATTAAAACAAAATTTTCATTAATTAATTCAAACACATTAGGATCTGTCCATATGTTTTCTTCTACTCTTCTACAATTAACACAGGCCCAACCAGTAAAATCGAGTAAAATTGGCTTATTGTTTTCTCTTGCAAATTCTAAGCCCTTATCAAAATCTTTAAAACAATTAAATCCTAATGGGCAATCATTCGGTTTTGTGTAAATACTATAAAAAGAAGGAGGAGTGAAGCCACTTAATAATCTTGCACTATTACTTCCGCTAGGAAGTAATGCAGGACTCAAATAAACAGCAAAACATAAAAAAAATAATGATAGAGATACATTGAATTTCGATCTTTTAACAACATGGCTTTCATTTGGAAATTTATATATACCAAAAAGATAAAAGGAAAGCATTAATGAAATAACCACCCAAATACCAATAAAAATCTCTCTTTTTATTAAACCCCAATGTTCAACTAAATCTGCATTAGACAAAAATTTAAATGCAAATCCTAATTCTAAAAAACCTAAAATAACTTTAAAAGTATTCATCCATCTTCCAGATTTAGGTAATGATTTTAGCATATTTGGAAAAAGAGCAAACAAAGTAAATGGTAATGCAAGGGCCATTCCAAATCCAAGCATTCCAATTGATAATTGAATAGCTCCTCCTTGAGAGGATATGGAACCGACTAATAATGAACCTAGAATAGGTCCCGTACATGAAAATGAAACCAAAACAAGTGTCAGAGCCATAAAAAATATTCCTATAAAACCTCCAATGCTATTTGATTTTGAATCTATAGAATTAATCCAAGAAGAAGGAATAGTAATTTCATAGAAACCAAAAAAAGAAAAAGCAAATATTATAAATATTATAAAAAAGAAAATATTTAACCATGCATTGGTAGAAATAGTATTTAGAATTTCAGGATCTAACGACTCAATAAAGTGAAAAGGTATGCTTAAAAATAGGTATATGGTTACTATAAACAGACCATAAACTATAGCATTAAAAGACGAACCTGATTTAGAGTCCTTATTAGTAAAAAAAGAAACAGTTAATGGAATCATTGGGAAAACACATGGAGTTAATAAAGCTAATAGACCTCCTAAAAAACCAAGAATAAGTAGGTCAAAATAATTGTTTCCTGATATACTTTTTTCAGAGGAATAATTATCTAATAAATCCTTGTTTTTTAAATCTATTACTAAAGGATTTGATTCGTCAGAAATCAAAGCAGTTAAGTCTTCATTAATTATAGTCTCGGAAGATCCATCTAAATTGAAAATTAATTCAGATTCTCTAAAAATACATACAGCATCAGTACAAGCTTGGTAGGCAATAGTTGCAAAAATTTTAGAAATATTTGATTTTTTAAGTTCAATAGTTTGTTTAAAAATATTGGAATTAATAAAATATGATTGATCTAAATTGAAAATAGGATCAAATTTTGTAATTGATTCTGATTCAATCATTTTTCCAATTAAATTAAATGATTCTTCATTTTCAAAAATAAATTCAGTTGGCAAGGCCCCTCCCTCTTTTAGAAATTGAGAATACAATCTCCATTCATCATCAATATTTGAAGTTATAATCAATTCATATTGATTCTCAGAAATAGATTTAACCGAGGTCGTAAAAGAAACTGGTTCTTGGGAATAAGTCAAATTAATCGACAGTAAAATCCCAAAAAATAAACTTAAGATATTCTTCATAAAACCTCTATTTTAATTAATCCTTCATTTGGTTTGAGATATCTTTTATCTCCTCTTTTTCCTACAATCCAAATCACATCCTCTTGATTACAAAGCAACCATTGAGATTGTTTATCAAAGAAAGACATTTTTTGGTCTTTATAATACTTTGAAATCATTTTTTTTCCATTCATTCCAAAAGGAAATATAAAATCTCCTTTCTTCCATTTTCTTAAAAATAGTGGAAAATCTATATCAATTTTTGAGAGATATATTGTATTATCATTAAATTCTCTATCAAATTCCCCCATCTCAATGTTTATTCTTAAGGGCGTTGTAATTCCATTTTCACCAACTTCATATACATCGTTAAATTTATTTATATTTTTTTTTAATATTAAATTTGAACGGTCACTTAATAAAAAATATGTACTAGATTCAATCATTTTTCCTGTGACAGAATTGCAAAGTTTTAAAATTTCTTTTGGATTTTTAAAATTATAATCCTTAAATAATTCATACACATCTTGTTGATTATTATTTATGAATTTTTTGGAAATTATAATTTCTTCACCTTTAATCAAGAAATTTTCTTTTTTAATAATATTTATGTATTTTTTAATAATAGAACTTGAATCCTTTAAAAAATTCATTGTTTTATTAAATTGATTTAAAAAATCAGGGTGTAATTCTTTTAATTGAGGAATAACTTTGTTTCTAATTTGATTTCTTTGATAGTCATTTTTAATATTCGATGAATCTTCTCTCCATCGAATATTATTTTTTTTTGCATATTCTAATATCTTATCTTTTGAAAAAATGAGCAATGGTCTAGCAATAAAATCGTTAATTGATTTAATACCTGATAAGCCTTTTATTCCAGTAGCTCTGGAAAGATTAAGAATAAATGTTTCTAAAGAATCATCCAAATGATGAGCTGTCAATATATAATTTAGTTTTTTCTTTTTTAAAAGATCATAAAACCAATCATATCTTAATGTTCTAGCTGCCATTTGCAACGAATGTTTTGGAATCTTTGTTACAAAAGTTTTCGAGAAAAAAGGAATGGAATTTTTAAGACAATATTTTTTTACAAATTCTTCATCTAAATCACTTTCTTGTTCTCTAAGTTTAAAATTACAGTGAGCAACAGAAACATCCTGTTTTGTTTTACATAATAAATCAATTAATACCATGCTGTCTAGTCCTCCACTTACACAAACAAGAAGTTTAGATTTTTTTAAGAAATCAAAATCATTGTTTATATGTTCAGAAAAAAGATTATTCATTAAGACAATATTACGTTTTTTAATAAAAAATAAAAAAATGTTGTCAAAGAATAGACAACATTGGTTCTGCTTTCAATAAACATTCTTCATATTCCTTATTTGGAGAAGAATTAGATGTAATTGCACTACCAACATGAAATGAAAGATATTTATTTTTTAAATCATAAATCAAAGATCTAATTACCACATTAAAATCAAAATTTCCACTTGGGTCAATGTATCCTATAGCCCCACTATATAGACCTCTTTTTGAAACCTCTAAATTGTCAATAATTTTTAATGCTTGAATTTTTGGGGCTCCAGTCATACTACCCATGGGAAAAGTAGATTTAATTATGTCGGTTACTCTTAATTTAGAATCAATTTGTGACTCAACTGTAGAAATCATTTGATGAACTTTTTCAAAAGGATAAACCTTGCAAAGTTCAGTTACTTTAACACTTCCTGGTAAAGAAAATCTGGAAAGGTCATTTCTGACTAAATCTACAATCATAATATTCTCAGACCTTTCTTTTGGATCTAGATTTAATTGATTTTTTAAATACAAATCAATTAGTTTATCAGAATCCCTTCTAGATGTGCCTTTAATTGGTTGTGTAATTATCCTGTTATTTATTCTTTTAATGTATCTTTCAGGAGATGATGATAATAAATAAATATCATTATGCTTAAAAAAAGCACTCATTGGGTTTTTAGAAATATTATTTAATTTTTCATAAACTTTGTGAGGTAATATGAGTGAATTATTTGAAAACCACTCCATGCAAAAATTCGCTTCATATATATCTCCTCTGTTTATGTGATATAATAATTTTTTAATTTTTTCTTCATATTGTGACTTTGATAACCTAGGAATAAGCTTAATATCAGTTTTGTTAAAATTATCATCAATTTTTTGGTAATTTATTTCATCCCAATCGTGTTTTATTTCAGATTCACTTAAATAATGAGCTTCAATATTTCCAGATTTAATAAACCATATTTTTTTGGGTTGAAAAAAAAATAAATTTGGTAAAATAAATACTGAATTATTATTACTTTCTAAATCTTCTAATTCATTTTTCAAATCATAAGAAAAATAGCCGAATATCCAATCCTGAGTTTTACTTAAATAATCATCCAGTTTTTCTAGTGACTTGTTTTTTGTAAACGGAAGTTTAGAATAAGGATCTACGGCTAATATCGTATCAAAATTTCCTAATCTTTCTGGGTAATTATTTGAATCCAAACAAATAGATGTTTCAGAATTTTCTGACCATTTAAAAAGCTTTTTTTTAAATAATGAAATATCATCAGACTTGAAAGTAGTTATGAATCTTTTCAATAAAAAATAATTAAAAACAAATTTAACTTATTAAGGGATTATATTAGTTTTAAACACTATATGTGCAATGCTCTATCTTCGGTCGCAGCTAAGGCAGCCTCCTTTATAGCTTCAGCATAAGTTGGATGTGAATGACTCATTCTTGAAATATCTTCGGCAGAAGCTCTAAACTCCATAGCAATTACTGCTTCAGCAATTAAATCAGCTGCTCTTGCACCAATAATATGTACACCTAATATTTCATCTGTTTTTTTATCTGCTAAAATTTTAACAAAACCATCAATATCCATACTAGCTCTTGCTCTTCCTAATGCACGCATTGGAAATTGACCTTTTTTAAATTCAATTCCATCATTAATTAATTGCTCTTCTGTTTTGCCAACTGAAGCTACTTCAGGCCATGTGTAGATTACATTTGGAATTAAATTATAATCAATATGTGGTTTTTGCTTGGCTATTATTTCAGCAGCCATAACTCCTTCTTCTTCAGCTTTATGAGCCAGCATTGGCCCTCTAACTACATCACCAATTGCATAAATATTTTCAATTTTTGTTTGTAAATGATTATTCACATCTATTTGACCTTTATCATTAGTAATTATGTTAAGAGCTTTAAGATTTAATCCTTCTGTAAATGGTTTTCTCCCAACAGAAACTAAACAATAGTCACCACTAAATGAGATTTTATTTCCATTTGAATCTTCAGCATCAACATTTACATTATCCTTATTGACACTTACATTAAATACCTTGTGAGACAAATAGAATTTAATTTTTTGTTTTTTAAAAATTCTTATTAATTCCTTTGAAACAGCAGAATCCATAAATGGTGTAATTGTATTTGAGTACTCTATAACAGAAACCTCCGCTCCTAACCTATTGTAAACTTGGCCTAATTCCAAACCAATGACTCCTCCTCCAATAACTATAAGTTTCTTAGGAATTTCTTTTAGCTTCAATGCCTCAGTGGATGTAATAATTCTTTTTTTATCAATTTTTGCGAATGGTAATGAAGTGGGTTTTGAACCTGTTGCTATAACTGCATTTTTAAATGATATTTTGGTAATATTAGATGAATTATCAATTTTAACAGTGTGTGAATCTAAAAATGAACCTAACCCATTATATACCTTTATTTTATTTTTTGACATTAAAAATTCAATTCCCTTGGTGGTTTGATCGACAACATTTTGTTTTCTAGAAATCATCTTTTCTAGATTAACTTTAATACTTCCTTCAATAGTAATTCCATGAGAATCAAAATGTTTAATAGCATCATCATAATGATGAGAAGAATCTAAAAGAGATTTTGAAGGTATACAGCCTACATTCAAACAAGTTCCACCAAGAGCATCATATTTTTCAATTAAGGCCGTTTTTAGTCCTAATTGTGAGCATCTAATAGCACAAACATAGCCTCCGGGTCCTGAACCAATAACAACCACATCAAAATTATCCATCATTTTTTTTTCAAAAATACAAATGTTTTGATTTATTTAATCATTATAACAGTAATAAAGTTTAATATTTTGGAAGTAAATTATATATTAACTTAGTAACAAATATCAATGACATTGGAAAATAAAAAAAAATCACTTTCACTAATAGAATCTCTTTCTCCTGTATTTATTTTAATAATTCTATTAGCATATAATGTTTCTATTTATGGAGACGATGCAATGAGTGGCTCAAATCAATTTATCCTATTGTTAGGAGCAGCAATTGCTTGTGTTTTAGGTCTTAATAAGGGAATTCTTTTTACATCCATGATTGATGCTGTTTCTAAAAATTTGAAATCAATTACTGGAGCAATTTTAATTCTACTGTTTGTTGGAGCCTTAGCTGGAACTTGGTTATTGAGTGGAATAATTCCATCTATGATATATTACGGACTACAAATTCTTCATCCCTCTTTTTTTTTACCATCATGTTTGATAATATGCGCTATAATCTCCGTTTCAACTGGAAGTAGCTGGACTACTTCTGCAACAGTTGGCATTGCTTTAATTGGGATAGGTAAAGCAATAGATATTCCAGAGGGAATGGTTGCTGGAGCAGTTATTTCTGGAGCATATTTTGGAGATAAACTATCTCCTCTAAGTGATACAACCAATTTAGCTCCTGCTGTTTCTGGCTCAGATCTTTTTACTCATATCAAATACTTAACTATTACTACAGTTCCAACTGTGATTATAACTTTAATTGTTTTGTCAATTATAAATTTATTTATTGTTTCATCTGGCCCTACTGACCATCAGACTCTATTAAATACAATTTCTAATACATTTAATATATCTCCACTACTATTTATTGTTCCTTTAATAGTAATATTTATGATATTTAAAAAAACACCGCCTTTAATAGCTCTTTTTACAGGAACTATTCTAGGTGGAATTTTTGCTGTAGTTTTTCAACCCTCAATAATTAATGGAATTTCAGGAGAATCTGTATTAACTTTTAATGGAGCTTATCAAACTGTATTAAATTCAATGACTATTGAAACCTCAATTGATTCTGGTGATCCAGTATTAAATGATTTATTTAATAGTGGAGGAATGAAAGGAATGCTTAATACTATTTGGCTTGTTATATGTGCAATGGTTTTTGGTGGCATAATGGAATCTATAGGAGCTTTAAAAAAAATTAGTTCATCCTTATTGAAATTAGGTAAATCAACTTTCTCGATTTTTGCCAGTACTGTTGGAAGTTGTTTGGCAATAAACCTAACCGCATCAGACCAATATTTGTCTATAGTAATTCCAGGTAAAATGTTTTCAAATGCATATAAAGATAAAGGGTTAGCACCAGAAAACTTAAGTAGAACCCTTGAAGATGCAGGAACTGTAACATCAGTTTTAATCCCTTGGAATACTTGTGGAGCATATCAATCCAGTATTCTTGGAGTAAGTGTCGCTGATTACTTTATTTATGCAATTTTTAATTGGTTAAGCCCTTTTATGACCCTACTAGTTGCTGCTTTTAATGTAAAAATAAAAATGCTGACTAATAAAACTATTTAAACTTTTAATTTTAAATATTTACTTTTGTTATCTATTTCTTATGATAAAAATTGACAACAAAGAAAAAACATCTAAGCTTTTCACTCTAAGTAGAGGTCAACAGATTATGCTTGGAGTTTTTTTAATTCTCTTTTCAATTATAATATTTGCTTCTCTTATTTCTTACTTTAATACGTGGAGAGCTGACCAATCTGAAATTGAAAGTTTTTTTGATAAAGATTCAGAATCATTGAACGTCGCTAAAAAGTTTGGTTCACTAATTAGTCATTTTTTAATATATAAAATGTTTGGTGTTGCATCCTTTATAATTTCAATTTTATTGATGATTACTGGTTTGTCTTATTTTGTTGGAGCAGACTCTACTAAACTTCTTAACAAATGGACATGGGGTCTTTTAATTACTATTTGGTTTTCCTTGTTTTTTGGATACTTTTTTACAAATCAAATTTTAGCAGGAGCGATTGGTTTTGAAATAACGGATTTTATTTCGATTTACACTGGAGACATTGGTGTTTTATTAATTTTAATATTTGGTTTAATTTCTTTTATAGTATTGAGATTAAAACTGACCCCTGAAAAAACATACGATTGGATTAAAAATCAAACTTCTTCAATAAAAATAAACACGGAGAGTATACAAAAAGAGGTGAATTCAAGCCTTGATTTAAACATAGAAAATGAAACTAAATCTAATATTGAAAATGATACACATTCCATTAAAATTAATAAAGATTTAAAACCAACAATTGAAAACTTTTCCTCAATTAATAAAGATAAAAATCTAATAGTAGATAAAACTGAAAAAATTAAAATTGAAATTGAAGAAAATAAAGAAGAAGAAATACTTGATGAAGATTTAATTGCCAAAAATTTGGTTAAAAAATATGGTGAATATGACCATACACTTGAACTTAAAAACTTCCAACCTCCATCTGTTGAATTATTAAAAGAATATGATAGTGGTGGAGTCATTACAATTAACGAAGAAGAACTTGAGGAAAATAAAGAAAAAATAATTGATACTTTAGGTAATTATAAAATTGGTATTTCTCAAATTAAAGCAACAATTGGACCTACAGTAACTCTATATGAAATTGTTCCTGAAGCAGGTATTAGAATTTCTAAAATAAAAAACTTAGAAGATGATATAGCATTGTCATTATCTGCCCTAGGTATTAGAATAATTGCTCCCATTCCAGGAAAAGGTACTATTGGAATTGAAGTTCCTAATAAGAACTCTACAATTGTTTCGATGAAATCTGTGATTTCTTCAAAGAATTATCAAGATGCTGAAATGGAACTTCCTTTAGCTTTAGGAAAAACAATTAGCAATGAAACATACATAGTTGATTTAGCAAAAATGCCTCATTTACTTATGGCAGGTGCTACTGGACAAGGTAAGTCCGTTGGTCTAAATGCTGTATTAACATCTCTTATTTACAAAAAACATCCATCTGAAGTAAAGTTTGTTTTAGTTGACCCCAAAAAAGTTGAATTAACTCTTTTTAATAAAATTGAAAGACATTACCTAGCTAAGCTGCCAGACACTGAAGAAGCTATAATAACGGATAACAAAGCCGTTATAAAAACTTTGAACTCTTTGTGTATTGAAATGGATAATAGGTATGAAATGCTTAAAAATGCTTTATGTCGAAACATTAAGGAATACAATGTAAAATTTAAACAAAGAAAACTTAGTCCCGAATCAGGAAATGTTTTTCTTCCATACATTGTTCTAATTATTGATGAATTTGCTGATTTAATAATGACGGCTGGAAAGGAAGTAGAAACTCCCATAGCAAGATTAGCGCAATTAGCCAGAGCTGTAGGAATTCATTTAATTATAGCAACACAAAGACCATCAGTTAACGTAATAACCGGAATAATAAAAGCAAATTTTCCTGCAAGAATAGCTTTTAGAGTAACCTCTAAGATTGACTCAAGGACTATTCTTGATAGTGGAGGAGCTGATCAACTTATTGGTAGAGGAGACATGTTATATACACAGGGAAATGAACTGATAAGGATTCAATGTGCATTTGTTGATACCCCTGAAATTCAAAAGATTACTGAATTTATCGGCTCTCAAAAAGCATATGCAAGGGCACATGAACTTCCTGAAGTTCTAGATGAGGAAGGTGACTCATCTGTAGATAATAATATTGAAGATAGAGATGTCTTATTTAAAGAAGCAGCTGAAGTAATAGTTATTGCTCAACAAGGCTCAGCTTCACTTCTACAAAGAAAAATGAAGTTAGGATACAATAGAGCTGGAAGAATAATTGATCAATTGGAAGCTGCCGGAATTGTTGGATCGTTTGCTGGTGGTAAAGCTAGAGATGTTTTGGTTTCTGACATGGCATCATTAAATGCAATATTAGAAAATGAAAAGAATAATTAATGAAAAAATATTTTTTTATAATTTTATTATCAATCACCAATATTTATTCTCAAATTGATTTAAAAGCTGAGGAATTATTAAAAAGAGTTTCTTTTAATATAGACAATGCAAAAAATTACTCGATAAACTTTTCCTATCAATTAGATGATAATATTAACCAACTAACAAAAGGAAGTGTTATAATTAGCAAAGACAATTATTTTCTTGATTTTATGGGGATAAAACAAATTTGTGATTCCAGTTTTATTTATACTATTGTTCCAGAAAATGAAGAGGTTATGATTTCTGAAATTTCTGAAGAAGACTCTCAAACAATAAGCCCCTCAAAAATATTAAATTTTTATAGACAAGGTTATATTATCGAATTAGATGAATCTAAAAATGAAAATAATTTTAAAATTCAATACATTAAGTTAACCCCAATTGACTCAAATTCTGACGTAAGTCATTTATATCTTGGCATAAATTCTAATTATAATATTTATAAAGTAATTGAAATTGGGAAAAATAAATCAAAAACTATTTTTAAGGTTAACAAAATTTTATACAATATTGATTTAGAAAAAGATATTTTTACTTTTGACAAGAATAAATATGAAGGATATTATATAGAAAGGATTTAAAATGAAAATAATCGATAAATATATCTTAACATCGTATTTAAAAATATTTTTTACCTTTTTTTTCATACTAATGTTCATTTTCATATTTCATCTTATTTGGATGTTCATTGATGATTTAGCAGGAAAAGAAATTGATTTTGAAATTATTTTTAAGTTTTTAATTTTTTATTCTCCTAAACTTTTACCCCTTGTGATTCCATTAACTGTATTGTTAGCGTCCATAATGACGTTTGGAAACTTTTCAGAAAACTATGAATTAGCAGCTATCAAATCATCTGGGATGTCTTTATTTAAATCTATGAGAAGTTTAATAGTTTTTAACTTATTACTCTCAATTGGGATGTTTTTTGTTGCAAATTCATTAATTCCCTTTGCAGAATTCAAATCTTACAATCTTAGAAAAAATTTAGCAAAACTTAAACCCGCTTTAGCAATAACTGAGGGTGTGTTTAATGATATCAATACAATGAATATTAAAGTTGCAAAAAAATATGGTTCAGATAATAATCTTTTAAAGGACGTAATTATTCATAAAAACAATTTTAATTCCAAAAATTTGATAGTTATTAAAGCAGAAAAAGGTGAATTAATGAATAGCGATTCAGATGAAATTTTACAATTAGTTTTGACAAATGGCAAAAGATATGAAGAAATTGAAAATCAAAAACCCTCTGATAAACAAATCAAGCCCCATACATATGTTTCATTTGAAAGATATGTAATGAATATTGATCTTAGAGAATTTAATCAAGTTGATTTTGATGAAGAAAAATATAGCAATACTTATAGAATGCAAAATATTTCTCAATTAACGTTAAGTATTGATTCGTTATCTGAAAAACTAGATTTTAGATACAAAAATTTTGGAAAAAACTTTTATACAAGAACAGGAATATCGAATTTTCAAAGAACTGTAAGAATGGATAAAGAAGTTAAAAATGAAGACTTATATTCAAATTATAAAATACTTTTAAATGATTACCCAAAAGATATTCAAATTTCGATTGTAAATTCAGCACTAAATAACATTACTGGTCAAGTACAAGTTTTAACAAATCAAAAAAATACTTTTTTTATTAAAGAAAAAATAATAAATCTTCATAAATCTAATCTTTTTGATAAATATGCTTTTCCATTATCTTCCATTATCTTATTTTTTGTTGGAGCACCATTAGGTGCCTTGATTAGAAAAGGAGGTTTTGGACTTCCAATGGTAATTTCATTAATTTTATTTTTAACCTATCATTTTGCTGGTACTTTTAGTAGAAATGCAGCTGAGGACGGAAGTATTGATTCTTTACTTGGAAGCTGGTTACCAAACTTAATAATGTTCCCTTTAGGAATATATCTAATTTCTAGAGCTTCGTCTGATAAAGCTATTTTTAGCTTAGATAATATTTTGAATCCTTTTAAGCTTACTTATAAAAAAATGTTTTTAAGAAAAAAACTACAAAGCAACGTATCTTCACCAAAAACTTATTAGATGCCTGGAATTAACGGAAAACTCAATTCAATTAGTGAAGCAATAGATGATATTAAAAACGGAAAAGTCATTATTGTTGTTGATGACGAAAACAGGGAGAATGAAGGTGATTTTATATGTGCAGCTGAACTAGCTTCTCCTGAGATAATTAATTTCATGGCTAAACATGGACGAGGTCTAATTTGTATGCCTTTAACAAATTCAAGATCAAAAGAATTAAATCTAAATCCAATGGTTGTTAATAATACAGATCCAATGGATACAGCTTTTACAGTTTCTGTTGACTTAAAAGGAAATGGTGTAACATCAGGTATCTCAGCTTCAGATAGATCAAAGACAATCAAAGCTATAGTAAATAATAACACTAAATCTGATGATTTAGCACGTCCAGGCCACGTCTTTCCGTTAATAGCTAAAGATGGTGGTGTATTGAGAAGAACAGGTCACACAGAGGCTGCAATTGATTTTGCTAGACTTGCAGGGTACTCACCTGCAGGAGTTATTTGTGAAATAATGACCGAAGATGGATCAATGGCTCGTTTGCCAGATTTAATTACAATAGCAAAAGAGCTTGGATTAAAAATAGTTTCCATTGAAGATTTAGTAGCATTTAGAATGAAACACGATAGTTTAATTTCTAAAAAAGAAAGTTTTGTTTTTAATACTCGCTTTGGTGAATTCAATCTGTTTGCATTTCAACAAACAAATAATGAACAAATACATTTAGCATTATGTAAAGGAAAATGGAATAAAGATGAGCCTGTTATGGTAAGAATAAATTCATCCATCACAAACAATGATTTAATCAACTCATTAATTAGTTTTAATGATATTAAAATTGACAAGATCTTTGATAAAATAAATTCTAATAAAAAAGGTGTTGTAGTATTTATAAATCAATCTCAAAATTCAGATAATGTTCTGCATAGATTAAGAGAGCTTAAGTCAGTTCAAGGAAAAGATGAATTAAAAATTCCTCCTCCAATTATGGATGAAAAAGATTTTGGAATTGGCGCTCAAATATTACATAATCTAAATATAAATAAGATAGAACTCTTAACAAATAGCACTCAAATTAAAAGAGTTGGAATGACAGGCTATGGTTTAGAAATAGTAAAATACATTAAGTACTAAAAAAACCACAGTTTAAAAGACATTATTATTACCATAACGACCAAAAAAGCTTTTATAGTTTTTTCACCCTTTTTTACTGACCACCTACTTGATGTCCAACCTCCTATGAAATTCCCTGTTGCTAAAAACAACCCGTAAGTCCAATTAACTTTATCAGCTAAGGCAAATGTGACTAAAGCACCTGTTGTATATATTAAAACTATTACAACTTTAGTAGCATTAACTTTCACCAAGTTTAGCCTGTTGTAATAGTGTAAAAACAACATTATCACAAAACCTATTCCAGCATTAATAAAGCCTCCGTAAATTCCAATAAAAAAGAAGGCTATCATTGAAATAAAAAGATGTTTTCCTTTTAATCTTTCTAACAAATCAGAATAATTTATTTTAGGTTTGAAAATAATTAAAATAACTACTAAGATCATAATAACTGCAAGTATCTTGTTAAACAATTCTCCCTTAATATCAATTGCTATCCTAGCACCTATTAATGCACCAATAAAACCTGAAAAACCAAGGTAAATATTAAAAGGAAAATTAGACACTCCTTTACTTTTAAATCCAGCTGTAGCAGAGAGTGTTGACATGAAAATAGCTACCCTATTAGTTCCATTTGCAACAGCAGCAGGAAGACCTAAGAAAATCAAAAGAGGTAATGTCAATAAAGAACCTCCACCAGCCATAGTGTTCATAAAACCTGCTATAAAACCTACTATAATAAGCAATGGATATTCCCATATGAATTCATTAATCATTAACATTTTATAAAGGTATATATAAATTATTCAAATAAAATTGGCTCGAAATAAAAAGGAAGTTATATTTGCACCCGATTGGAGAAGTGGCAGAGTGGTCGAATGCACTAGTCTTGAAAAC
>TARA_B110000305_G_scaffold242157_1_pt1 | contig 17219 bp, 29 predicted proteins | sample TARA_B110000305 | Tara Oceans TARA_B110000305 (sample SAMEA4397930) | marine metagenome | biome: Polar Biome; feature: [SRF] surface water layer (ENVO:00010504); material: water (ENVO:00002006), including particulate matter (ENVO:01000060) such as... | depth 5 m | reverse complement strand
ACTGAAAAGTTAATAGGAGACGACGGCAAGCCATTAATGAAGGAAAGCAGGTTTCAAACTTTTCGCAAGAAATATGAATCCTATAAAGAGATCTATGATAAGAATAAAAAATTTGAGAAATTCGCAAATTGGTATTTTGAAACTAAACTGCTAGGCTATAGCCCCACAGTAGTGCTAAAAGATGTCTTTTCTGAAAATGGAGAAACATTCGGAGACTCTTTGGATTTTAAATCCTTGGATAAAGATAGTTACGGTAGGTTTATTGGCGTAGTTTCTGACTCCTTTAAAGGTACTAGCAGAAATGGGAACGATTACATTAAGGCTACTATTCGTGATGAGGTTGGAGAATATCCAATCATGTTGATGGATAGGAATGCTCGTAGCGAGCATGGCGGCTGGAAGAAAATAAAAGTTCTATCGGAGTTTGTCGAAAAAAACCCCAAAGGGCTATTAAAGGACAGCATAGTTATTTTCTACGGAAGCAAGGGCGAGGATATTATCTTTGCGCATTCATTCCAAAAAATGGATGAAAAAATATATATGAAGTTAAGCGATATAAAATCAGAATAATAAGTGTAATTAAATATAATGGATTCGACTCCTAATTTTACCCCAAGAGCTCAAGAAGCACTTAAAAGCTCACGAGATTATGCCTTAGAATATAGAGCTGATGCAGTTTGCATTGATCATCTACTATTAGGCTTAGTTTCTCAGCCTAGAGGTTTGCTTAGGGAAATATTTGACATTTCAGGCTATGGGATAGATGATTTTCGTGATTATATAGAAGAAAGCATGACGAGAGGAAAGAATAAATCAGAAAATATTACTTTCTCAGAAGAATTTAAAGCTATTCTAGAAATAGCTTGTCAGTCAGCAAACTCTTTAGCTCAGTCTTATGTTGGAACAGAGCATTTATTAATAGCAATAATTAAATATAATTCTGGAGTTACTGAGAATTTATTTTACGCTTGCGGAATTAACCCTGACTCCCTTTCTATTGCCGTGAAGGCGCACTTATTAGAGTCTTCCAGCATAACTTCCTCAATAGAAGCTGAGTATATAGATTCATCACCTAAATCAAGTTCTGGTCCTCAAAAAAATCAAAAATCTGGTAGCGCTCTCGATTTGTATGCGATTAATTATAATCAATTAGCAATCGATGGAAAATTTAATAAAGTCATTTGCAGGGAAGCGGAACTGGAAGAGGTTACAGAAATCCTTTGTCGCAAAAGTAAGAATAACCCGATATTACTCGGAGAGCCCGGAATCGGTAAGACAGCAATCGTAGAAGGTTTAGCTAGGAAAATAGTTAGGTCCGAATGCTCGGAACATTTACTATCTCATGAAATATTTGGTCTTGATTTAGCTTCCATGATTGCTGGGACAAAATACAGAGGTCAATTCGAGGAAAGGCTAAAGAACGTAATCAACGAACTGAAAGAAACGCCTAAGCTTATATTATTTATTGACGAAATGCATACCTTAGTTGGCGCGGGAAGTGCGGAAGGAAGTATGGATGCTGCGAATATCCTTAAGCCAATGCTGGCGAGGGGCGAAATTAGATGTATCGGAGCTACTACTCTTGATGAATATAAAAAGCACATAGAAAAAGATGGCGCCCTAGCTCGCAGGTTTCAGCCCGTACAAGCACGAGAGCCATCGGTAGATAATTGTAAGAAAATTTTAAAAGGTATAGCCTCTTCATACGAAAGCTTTCATGATGTTTCTTATTCACCAGAGGCGATTGATTTGTGCGTTGAACTTTCCGTGAAATACATTCACGACAGATTTCTTCCTGACAAAGCCATTGACCTCATGGATCAAGCAGGGTCAAGGGTAAAAATTAAAAATTTTAAAAGGCCAGATGAGGCTAAAAAAATAGAGCTAAAATTAGAAAAACTTATGATAGCTGAAGACGAGGCCACTTCCATGAAGACTAGATCTGTCCTATCCAAGCAGCAAGATAAAATGCTCAAAAAGTATAAAGATATTATAGAGGAATGGTCTGCAGAGAACAAGAAAAAAGATTTCAAGGTATACCCTGATGATATATATTATATTTTATCCAAAAAGATAAAAGTTCCAGTTGAGCAAATCTCTCAAACTTCTGAAAAACAATTCTTAGAATTAGAATCCGAACTGAATCAGTCTATCATCGGTCAGGAAGAAGCCGTATCCTCTATTTGCAACGCTTTAATAAGGAATAGGGCCGGATTAAAAGACGAGAACAAGCCTATAGGTACATTCTTAATGCTGGGGGCTTCTGGAATAGGAAAAACCTATACTGCCAAGATTCTGGCTGAAAAGCTCTTTGGGAGTAAAGAAAATTTTATCAATATTAGTATGACAGAGTATAGCGAGTCCCACACAGGGTCTAAATTGATAGGTACGGCTCCGGGATATGTAGGGTTTGAAAGCGCAGGTCAATTGACTGAAAAAGTTAGAAAACACCCCTATAGTGTTGTTTTGTTCGACGAGATAGAAAAGGCTCATGAGAATGTAACACAAACTTTACTTCAAATACTAGACGAAGGAACTATTAAAGATAACATGGGCAGGGAAATTAACTTTAAAAATTGCGTTATAATGATGACTGGTAATATTGGTTCTGATATTGCCAAAGGAAAGGTTGGCGTTGGCTTTGCGGCTGCCAATCAATCAGAAGATGAATTAGAGATTAGAGATCGAATTAAAAAAGAAGCCCTAAAGAAGCTTAGTCCAGAATTCCTGAATAGAATAGACGAGCTTATCGTCTTCAAGAGCTTTAAAGATAATAATTTATTAAATATAATACAGATCCACCTCCAAGATCTTAAATCTAAACTTAAGAAGAAGAATATTTCTTTATTTATTAATAAATCAGTTAAGGAATATCTTTTTAATCAAGTTCTCGAGCTCAAGGATGGCGCTAGACCAATAGATCGCATCATTCAGAATGCAATAACTAATCCACTTTCTTCCGAATTATTAAAACATTCCTGCGAAGGCTCTCAAAAAATAAAAATAACTATATTAAAGTCTAAAATTAATTTTAAATTCGAATAAATTATTCTTGACAAATATTTTTATTTATAGTATCATACTTTAATGAACTTATTGTATAAAACTAAAACATACTTAGTTGGACATATGCAATACCTAAGCGGTAGGGATTGGAGGGATGAAGTTACTGAAAAATTATCATCACTAAGTATCACTTGTTTTGATCCGTATAAGAAACCTTTCATAAAAAACGTAGAAGAGGATGAAGCTTCTAGAGTTGAAATGGAGACTTGGATGAAGACGAAGCAGTACGATAGAGTTTCGGAAAGAATGAAAACTGTTCGTGCTTACGATTTGAACTTGGTAGATCGTAGTGATTTTATCATAGCTCATTTAGTTCCTGACGTTGCAAGTTGGGGTAGTGCTGAAGAAATAACTACGGCTATTAGAATGAAAAAGCCAATCTTCATAAGCATGGAAGGAGGAAAATCAAAAACCCCCTTGTGGTTACTAGGAATGCTTCCTCATAAATATATCTATAATAGTCTTGACGAAGTCGTGGAAATGCTGTACGCTATAGACAATGGAATTAAACCAATAGACTCTGATAGATGGAGACTCTTAAGAAAAGAATTTAGATAATCATGAAATACATTATACCAATCAGCTGCTTCTCATTCATGCTATGCTTAAGTCAATATGAATCCTCTCTTTATTTCGTAACTTTCTGCATGAGCATGATATACCTAATCCATAAAGCGACCTGTCCAAAATCAGAAAAAGAATCATGTTAATTTTAATATCCTCAGAAAAGCTTGACTTTGAGTTCTCGCTTTCTCAACCTGCGATTGAGATTCAAGAAGGTCTAAGATCTGCTTTTATTGATTCTTTTGGCGCTGAAATATTTTCAAGAGCATCAAAAGTTATAGTAGTAGAAGAAAACTTCCACAATGTAATAAAAGATCGCTATGGGCCTACTTTAATTGGTGAACATAATGACTCTATATACGATTTAATTGACAGTCATTTATCTGTCTAAATTACGCCCAAGCTTCTTAATCGTGTTAATTATGAAGTTTAAATTATCATAATTTATTCTTGAAACATTACAATTCGCCTTACTAGTCCCTATCCTGTAACCAAGCTCCTCGCCTAAATCTACAATTTCATCTATAAAATCATAAGCTCCGTGCCTTTTCAGCCAATAATAATAAATATCTTTTTGCTCACTAGGGCATTCCAAAAGAACATCAACTCTCGCAAAGCAAGCTGCATACAAAGTAACATCCCTAAAGCAGCTTATTGAGCTTGGGGGTTCGGATAAACAAGCTTCAATTATAACTTTCATCAAAATATATTACACCATGAATCAAAAAACAATTAAAACATTAAAGAAAATTATAAACTACGACAAAGAAGATAGCGCTCAAAAGCGAGTCTTAAATAGACTTAAAAGCCAATATTCAAAATTAAGTGCGGGTGCTAGGCATATTTTCCTTGACAAATTGAGGAAAACATACGATAATAGCTAAACAACAAAAGAAAGAATTGATAAAAAATTATGACTGAAGAAAATAATAATAGTGCATCGCAAAGCGATTGGAAGAAACGAGAGCTCGGCGCTTTATGGCGCAGAGAAGGCAAAACGCAAAACTACCTTTCTGGTGTTTTAAAGTTTGGTGAGTTCGGTACGGAAAAAGAAGTCCGCATTGTAGTGTTTACCAACAAGGGTAAAGCTAAGAATGAGAAAGCTCCTGACTTCATTGTTTACGAAGAAAAACCTCGTGAAGAATACGTTAAGGACTCTGCTTCTAGTTCTACTGTAGATAATGCTACTGAGCCTGTAGCGGTTAAGCCTGCTAGTGTGGAAACTGTCGATAGCGATTTGCCAACTATCCTACAATAATGATACGTCGGACATTATTAATAATATTGTCTGCCTTCGTTATTAACGTTGGAGTCATCAACTGTTATTCTGAGCAAGAAACTGCATCGGTAATAGTTTGTGGCTCTAGCGTGGGAAGGGGTAAAACATACTCGGAAGCTTACTCACAAGCCGCGTCTGACGTACCTTTTGATGCAAGAGTTTATCAAAAAGGAGTCCTCAAAGCGGCAACTAAAACAGATAACTGGACAGTAACATTACTATGGAAAATTATTTAACATGAAAAAAAGAATTATATTTTTATCGCTTCTGGCTACATTAAGTATGCTTTTGGTTAGCAACTTAACCACGAACACGAAAAACTACTTTAAAGAGTTTTCTAATTTTACCGAGGAAAATTCTGGTTTTGCCACTGGGTCTGGAAAAACCCCTGAGCATGCATTTGTGGATGTGGTATCTAAAGTCCCCAAGGGCGCTTATATATACAGGATTCATACTAGAGTTTTTCGTTCAACAAATTGTTCTGAAAAAACCTCGATTGAAGTCTACAAAGAATACTTAAATCGCATTCCTTCAGGAAACAAAGGAGCTTTTCGGGTATTATCTTTGCTAAATTCAGCAAGAAATGAAAACTGGTCTTTTGATATTGGATGGGTGCTTCCGTCATGAGTTTGGAGTACGCATTAATAACTGACAGCTCTTTGCCCGAAGAAGTTAAATCTAGCAATCATTACATTTCTGTAGATAAAAAACAATGGATTGACTTGATCGAATACTCAGAGGATCTTGTTGATTCTGACCCCGATCAAAGAGTTTTGTTTCTTATAGTTGCAAAAGGAACTCCTGAGCAGGAAGCTGAAGATGATGAGAGAAAAAGAAAAGAAAAAGCGGATTGGGAAGAGTTGCATAGTCAAAAAAGCGCGGCAGAGAAAGAGTTATTATTAAAACAGCAGAAAGAAAAAGAACTCAAAAAACTAGAGACTGAAGAGAAAAGTAAGTTGCGCGAAAAATCAGAATCTATATTTAACGCATTATATCGTCGTTAATGCATGAACATCAATTCGCCAAAAAAATCATTTCGAAACAATTACTAGAAGAATATCTAGTTAAACTATATAATAAATAAAAATAATAAAAAACAAAATGACTGAAGAATATGTATACGTTGTCACTAGATCAAAACGCCGAATCGAATCTGTTAACTACCCTTCTTTTGCTGATGCAGAGGGCAGAGCAAGAGTATTAAAGGAGGCGTTAAAAGAATGGGATCCGAGCGATATAAAAAGAGTTGAAATAGTTCGCACTAAAAAACCTAATCAAATTAGGTAAATCAAGTGTATTTACTTATTAATGCATCAATCAGACCAGCGAAACCCATTTGATATGTTTATTGATTGCGCCAAATCTTATGGCTTTAAGTCTAGAGCTTCCACTAAGCCTGAAAAGCTTGAAGATATTGATTTAGTCATATGGGACCCAGAAGACAAAACTAAAGTTTTTGCGGTTGCTATTAAAAAAACAATTCTTAAGAAAAGTAAAAAAAGAAAACACCTTTGGGGTTGGGTAGAATTAAAAGATCGCTACGGAAACGAGGGTTGGCTTTACAAGAAATGTACTTTTGTGATTTACGAAAGAAAAAATGACTTTGTATTAATTCATAAAAATGATTTAAGAAATTGGATACAAGCTAATAATTTAGCTCGTTGGGATTTGCCTTTCGTTAAAGATAGTTGGTCTGCTGCTCTTAGGTTGTTTCGCAGGCCCAATACCAGAGAGACTATATTTCACTTGAAAGTTTCGGACGCAATGAAAAATTGCCGCCATCATATCTGGGAAAAAGAAGGTTAAAGTATTTGAGACCACTCTGAGGTCTTTATAATAAGGTTTTTATTGTTTCCTTAATTATGTCAGAGTCGTTTCAAAAACAATTTTTCTTCTTGACATTACTGTAACTATATAGTATAGTATTATTTATAGTTTATGAAATTAAAGATTAAAAAACTCAACGAAAAAGCTCAAATCCCCTTTTACTCGAAAGAAGGAGACGCGGGCGTAGATTTAATAGCGACAACCGTCGATAAGAGTAATAATTTATTTTGGGAATACGGCACCGACCTATGCTTGGAAATACCCAATGGTTACGTTGGACTCATTTTTCCTAGGTCAAGCATATCTAAAACTTCCCACCAATTGCGAAACTCAGTAGGAGTGATTGACTCTGGCTATAGAGGAGAGGTGAAAATTAGAATGAGTAGTGATTATTCCGACAGGAAATATAAAATTGGAGATAGAGTAGCTCAGTTAATAATCATGAAATTGCCTTTTGTTGACATAATAGAAGTAAATGAATTATCATCTTCTGATCGTGGTGAAGGTGGATTCGGCAGCACAGGAAAATAATATGAAAATATATCAGTGGATTAAAAACAAACTAACTAGCAAATACTTAATGGTATATCGCACCAACGAAAGTAAAATTAAAAGCTATATAATAAACAAGCCGGATCTATACAATTCTTTTGGAAATAAAGCAGAAAACAGAGATAATGTAGGGTTTAGGTCGTATTGCCATGGCCGAAAATCCATGCGCTCTTTTCGCCATGATCGAATCGTATCACTAACAAAACTTTAAAATATGAAAATCGCATTACTAAACTTCAGTCTTAATAAATTCTGCCCATACGGCTCGATCTTACTGATTATGTTCTTTACAGTAGGAACATCTGAGCCTTTTTCTTATTTAATTATTCCTTTTATTATGTTTATAGATAAGTTTAGCTTCAAGACAGGATATTCAGTTGCTTACTGCGAATGCCATAATATAGACTTAAAAAGTTCAATAGATTAATGGAGTATTTATTTTTTTTATTCATTGTAATAGCTATTGTAATTTTTTACGAACTGTCAAAGAAAAATATCCCAAGCCCTCCAGACTCAGACGTATTAAATGATTATAAACATAGATTATCAATATTAGAGAAGGAAAAAATAGACTTAATCAGAAGCCATCAAAAAGTAGAAAGCCAAGTAGATCAATTAAACAATCACTACTTAACTAAAGATTCCGAGAGTCAAATTTTAATTGAAAAACTAAACCAAGACTTATATGATAAGGAACAATCACGCAAAACGACTCTTTCTCAAAAGAAGAGTAGTGAAGTAAGACTAGGAAACATAGCAGAAAAATTAGCCCCCTTTTTAGAAGACTTTCCATATAATCCAGAAGACGCAATATTTGCAGGTCAGCCTATAGACTATATTGTTTTTGACCACGCCGCAGTAGTGTTTGTTGAGATCAAAAGTGGAAACAGTCAATTATCAACCAAGCAAAGACGCATAAGAGATTTAATAAAATCAAAATGCGTAGAATGGAAAGAGATAAGGATAAAATAAATTTATACAAATTAAATACATTATGAATACTAAAAAAATAATCATTACAGCCTTTTTTGGGCTTTTTATTAACGCCGCAATTGCGAACAATTCTGCTAGGATTGGCTATGTCTCTGACTTTTTCTATCGAGGAGAGCAAAAAGCGGAAGAGTCCGTTCAAGCCTCAGTAGCTTTTGAGAAAGACCTTGCCGGTTTTAAGGGCAGCTTAAAAGCTTGCACTAATCAAGCTGTTGAGTCTTCAGTTGATAGTTATAATATTAAGGGAGGTTTAAGCAAATCCTTTGCTGACGACTTGTTTAGTACTTATCTCGGGCTCAATCACTTCGAGGATGTTGCGGGAGAAGCCTTGTCTGAGGTTGCGGTTTCCGTTTCTTATAATTCTCTATTGACGCCAACTTTGTCAGTTTATAGGGATTTAGATGATTCATTATATACCGTAGAAGCTTCTTTGTCTCATGCATTAGATCTCGACTTTGCTAAGTTGGCATTAGGTGGCTCTATTGGAAATACGGAAATCACAAATTCCCTAGACAGGGACTACTATTCTGCAGGAGCTTCCTTATCAAAATCTATCGGAGCTAGTGAACTCGGCTTATCAATTGACTACGTAGATGCTGACAACATTGAAAGGGAGTTTGTCTTTGGGTCTTCTTTAAGCTTTCAATTCTAAATCTTTAAAAAATATTATGGATAACATCGTAAAAACCATCAAAGGCGCTATTGGCGGCCTTTTTGCTCTATTAACGTCTATCGTTGGACTCCTTGTGCTCGCACAAGTAGTTTTCGGCGAAGAAGCTGGCATGAATGTCATTGGAAATATCCAAGGTATCGTGAATGGCTTTGTAGGTCCCGGGGCTAGCTTGGCAGGGTTAATTACCTTACTATTGCTCGTAGGATTGCTGCAAAAACAAGAATCTAAGTAGTTATTGCTTTATTATTGTGATCTAGGGCGCTCAGAAATGGGCGCCCTTTTTAGTTTGAAAATATAATGTTTATTTTATAGTATTATGCATGAAAGATAAAAACTGGAACCCTGATGGTCCTTCTGGCTTGGACGAGCAAACTGATGCGTTTCGCTTTGCTTTGGATGATTTAGTAGGAAGGTATCTGTCTGAATTTGACTTAAATACTTTTGTAATCATGGGAGCTCTTCAGGAAAAAATTATTGAGCTAGCAACTGCAGGAAATTTCGAGTCTAGTTTTGACCTTGATGACTTGGATAGCCTTGATGATGAAGAAGAGGAAGAAGAATAAAAGTTCCGCAGGCTTTTGCTCTTCGTCTTCAAGCTGTAAGCGAAATGGTAAAGGAGATTCTCCTAGAAATATTTTTTCTAAAAATTTTAGGGAAAATTTTGATGCAATAAACTGGAAAGCGAAAAAAAAATGAAAATGACTTTTCGGCACTAGTGGACTATATATGAACAATAAGGCTCAGAAAAAATACGCTGAAAGCGACAAAGGTAAATTAGCCCAATCTAAAGCTCAAAAAAAATATGATACAGATAATCTCGAGAAGCGTAGAGAGCAAAAAAGAGAGTACATGAAGAAAAAACGGCTAGAGAATCCGAATTACTGTAAATGGAGAAAAAAGTCTTGACTGGTTAATTTATTTGTGCTATACTTTTCAACATGACACAGCTCAAGAAGTATAATGTAAGACGCGCAGTAAAATTCAATATAACAAACCTTGACGAAAAGATAGTTGAAGATTTTGTTGATTTTCACTTTAAATGCACAATCGCCATAAACACATGGCTATGGTCTAATCATTCATCTAAAAAGATAGATATAAAAAAGAGCATCGCAACAAAAATATTTGTCAATGACCTAGACAAGCAAATAACGAACTGCAAAATGAGAAGCGAGAACATATTGGGACTTGACGATCTATTCATAAAGCTTGGTCTGGATTCTTATCAAATCTCCTACTCAAGAGGCATCGTCCAGTACCTATTAAGTAGATACAAAGGCTTTCTTAGTCGAAATAAAAAGCAAATAAAATCGGGAACATTAAGGCTTAATAAAAGCCATATAAAAAGAAAAGAAGTCGCTTTCTTGAATCAGATAATAAAACTTGACGCTCACAAATGTGAATTAACTTTAAATACACAACTTAAGAATAATTCAAGACCTTTAACCGTATTAAAATACGACGATAAAAATAGCTACTTAAGATACATTGAACAGTTAGGTTCTAGTGGGTGCGACCGATTTGGGGGGAACATTTGCATCAAACAGCACGTTCTTGTCGCAGCTTGCTCCCTTGAAAGAACTTTCTCCTACCACCCTAAAGGGTATCTAGGCTTAGACGTCAACCAGAACGAAGACAACTGGATAGCTACAAGTCAGCCAATTAATGGTTGCAGTCTATTTAAAAAACCAAATGATATTGCTGAAGTCGAAGATAAGATTGGCTCGATAAATAAAGAATTAAACGAGCGATTCAGAAAGGGAAAAAAAATAATCAAGCCTATTGATCGGCCTTTTAAAACTGCCCATGCTCGTAAATTAAGAAAGAAAGTTAAGAATTTACATAAAAAGCATCGCAATTTAGTAGCTATCTTTTTTTCTTCGGTTGGTTTGGTAGATTATGCTATAAATAATAAATTATTAATCGGGATCGATGAGGTCAAGACAGGGCAGACGAACGGAACCTTTGGCCAAGAGAAAGTGCGCGAATATTTAATCAAGCAATGCGAAGATCGATGCGTCCCTTTTGCAACTCCTCCCACGCCTTATAGCTCAAGAACTTGCTCTAGATGTAATTACGTAAGCAAGAAAAGACATTCTAAATGCTCTAATTGCGGTTGCGACACTCATGCTGATATAAATGCAGCCATTAATACAGGCAAGTGGGCTCTTGCAATATTTAAAGGATTAGATCACAATTCGTCTAGATATGATCAAAAATTATTAATTAAAAAGATTTTTCCAGTTAATAACGAATTGTCAAGTCTACCTAATAAGAAAAACACTCCACCAGAAATAGGTAGATCTCACTTAAAGACCTTTAATTCTAAAAACAACAACTGCCAGCAATCACTAAGCACATGATCAATATAGAATTAAAGCAGGCAAGAATTCTAAGAGCTAAAGAGCTTAGAAAAAAGAACCAACTATCTTACAATAAATATCAAAGAGAGTATAGAAGTGAAGGTTATATTAGCAAAAAAAATCTCAGCGAAGAACAGTTGCAGGAAAAATTCAGAAAAATTAAATTTGATTATTCTCAATATTGGTTGATGGATTTCACTGAAGTTGATAAGTTTGGCAAAGAAAGTAAGTTTAAATGCATAATTATAGCTAGATCTGCTAAATTCGCTGAATTTATTTTAAAAAAGAAATATAAAGAAGATTTCATTCTCTCAAAATTAATAAGCATAAAAACATCAATGATCAACAAAAAATCCAAATTAAATAACAAAGACCTATCGGTCTCCTTATGGCATGATGTTAGGCAATGCGCGTTTCCGAATTATTTAAACATTTTATTCAAACACCATGGTAATTAGCCTTAAGCAAATAGAATCATATAACGATCTTTTGTCTTCTATGCAAAAAGATATCATATATATAATAGCTAAATATAGGCGTCCTGCGCACTGCTTGTCTGTTGAGGAAATTGCTGCTGAAGTTAATTATAGCTTAATAAGGTATAGGGATTCTGCAATTAGAAAGTCAAAAGAATGCCTAACCAAGGACGGCTTCGGAAAGATGCTTTATGCGGCTTGCAGGAATAAAATAAGATGGACTTCCATGGGGGCTGCTGGAACGGACATTAGGTACTTTAAAAATGTATCCCCAAATAATATAGTTAATGAAAACGGGGATACATTGTTTGAATTCTTATGCAATTCGACAGGCGAAAACGACGACTATTTTAAAGAAATAGAATCCTCTGCCAATATTAAAAATTTCGTTAAATGGATTGAAGACTATAGTGACTTTCTGAAACCTAATGAGCTTAAGGCGTTTAAAATGTCCAAGAAGGGGTTTACAGTAGTAGAAATAGGCCAAAACATGGAAACCACACACCAGACGGTATGCAATTTATTAAAAAATGCGCATGAAAAAATTAAATCAAATATAAAAATTAAATTAAACTGCTCTTCTGATGCTGAAACGATAAGAAAAGCAAGAAAATCAATAAATAGTATATTTAGTTAGTTCATTCTATACATGTATGTGTAATAATTATTATTATGACGTTACGAGAATCTTTAAAGCTTACTTCCTACAAGTCAGCCTTTAATTACATATATAAACTTTTCTATAAAGGCAAGGACCATAATAATGATAAGATTATGGAAGTTGATTGTTCTTACTCGAATGTTTATAAGAAATTACTTTCTTTACCGGCTAAGGAAACCACTAATTATTCTATATACATTGCAGGTATAGGGAATTTAAGCACGGATGTTGACGTTTGTTTGCTCGATGAAGTAAATGATGAAATATTTTCTCTTGATTTTGTAGGTTGGGCTGATTTGATTGACATGAATATAATTAATTCGATCAAAATGTCATCACCTGAATACCTTGCTCATATTTTATGGGAAATTACTTTTTGGGGTTTCTCGGAAGAACAAATCGAAAAACAAAAACAAATAACAATTGACGCATCAAATGAAAAATGACGACTCAGTCAGACCTTGGGGATACTACGAAATCCTGTTGGATGCAGAGTATTGCAAAGTCAAGCGGATTCACGTGAAACCAGAGCAGCGCCTTAGCTACCAATACCACCACAAGCGTCAAGAAGCATGGACTGTTGTGTCTGGAATAGCCCGTATAACTATTAACGACAAAACTAAAGATTATCACCCCGGAGAAACGGTGTTGATACCTTTGGGGGCCAAGCACAGAATGGCTAATCCGAAAAAAGACGAAGATATGGTGCTTATAGAGATTCAAACCGGATCTTATTTTGGCGAAGATGATATTGTTAGGGTTGAAGATGATTATGGTCGCCCAGAGTCTCACAACGTAATTAATTTATGGAAACCAAAATGGGATATAACTGAAGATGAAGAAAGTAGCAATTAGCGGATACTTTGATCCGATTCATATCGGACATTTAGAATACATTAGGCTCGCTCGCGAATTGGGTGGCTATTTAATAGTAATTGTTAATAGTGATAAGCAAGCTGTTCTTAAAAAAGGAAAGTCTTTCATGTGTGAAGATGATCGCTTGACTATAGTTTCCCAAATCAAAGGCGTTGATGAAGTTATCGTATCGATAGATGACGATAAGACGGTCTGCAAGACTTTGGATTTGATCAAGCCGGATATCTTCGCCAATGGCGGAGACAGAAGCAACTCAGAAATTCCAGAATTCAAGATTTGTAAAAAGAATAACATTGAAGTTGTTGATGGCTTGGGTAATAAAATTCGCTCATCATCCGAACTAACAGGTATTAAATGAATTTTTATAACATACCAATTCATGAAAAATCTCCAAATATTGTCAATGCAATAATAGAGATAGAAAAAGGTTCTAGTGCTAAATATGAATACGATAACGAATATGACGCATTTAGATTTGACAGGTCTTTGAGTTCAGCAATGGTATATCCAGCAAATTATGGATTTATCCCTAATACTATGGCTGATGACGGAGATCCGCTAGACATACTAACCTTTAATAACTTACCAATACAAAGAGGAACTTTAGTAGAAGTTCAGGTTTTAGGCGTCTTGGATATGTGGGACGGAGGCGAGAGGGATTATAAAATCCTAGGCGTTCCTACTTGCTCGGTCAAAAGGTTCAGAAATATACATGATATAGACAATATCTTTTTACGTATTACTAGGAACTTTTTTAATCACTATAAAGATTTGACTTCGACCAATGTTAATGTTGGAGAATGGGAAGGTAGGAATGCGGCTTATGAAATCATCAACGATAACATTATAAAAAAATGATAGCTATACTTTTACTTGCTATATTATATACTTTTTGCGTGTGGGAAAAGTACGACTGGCATAAATAATAGTGTACCTTAGTACATGCTAAGGTTTTTGCCGCTTATATTACTATGTAGCTGTGTTGTAAAACACAATCCAAAACCTATTGACACTAACTTTAATCCATCAAAAAGAGACTGGGTTGAAGTTTACAGAGAAGAGATCAAAATAGCTATTAAAAATGACGACAGGGAAGCTTGGAGTTTCTTCTGGAGAGAATACTTGCTAGAAAAAGCTAACAGACAGGTTGAAAAATATAGCACTCAGAAATAGACATTAAAATGAATGGTTTTTCGTGTATAATATCATTATAAAAATGAGCAAACAATTCATAGAGAAAATTTTCGTAATAAACCTTAAAGACAAGGAGCATCGTTGGAATAAATTCAAAGATATAGACGATAGATTTGAAAGATTTAATGCTATTGACTCCCGAGAGAATCATTTGATCTGCGAAGATTACGACCTAACTCTAGATCCCGTCGGGCTTACCAACAATTTATATTTCACGCAGTCTTTTGGCGCAATAGGTTGCTATCTAAGTCATTATTTGCTTTGGAAAAAAATGATTGATGAAAATATTAAGTTGGCTTTATTTCTTGAAGACGACGCTAAACATGAAGATGTCGTAGCTTTCTTAAATACATCAAAACAATACTCAAGCATTTACGACTTAGTTCAGCTAAATAAGAGGACTCATAACGATATAAAAAGCTATACAAAGCATTTTAACGGAACAGAAAGCTACTTATTGACGCAGTCAGGAGCTAGAAAACTGATTGAACTTACGCATGATCATTCATGCTTACAAGGCATTGTTAAAGCGGTTCCCTTGGATGGTTATCTAGGCTTAAGGCCTAGTAAATACGAATGCTATAAACACGAAGAGGATCAGGACTGGACTCGCCTTGATTCAATAACTTCTCCTGTTGATAAATTTATTGGATACTGTGCTGATTCTCGTATTCCATTTGATGAAAGGTTGACTATTTTAATAGATCGCAATATACAATTATTCTGCCAGCAAGTTCCCTCCGATATCATGGATCCCGAAGATATTCCATTTTGGGAAAGAGATGAATCCGGAATTAATGAATTAATTAATAGCAAAAGATTCAAATGGTGGGATAATGAAATTACTTAAAAATTTCGACGCGCCAAGCGACCTTTGCTCGATAATTTTAATCTGCGTTATTAGGGACGAAGAGTTGCTGATGCCAGCCTTTCTAAAACATTATCGAAAATTAGGGGTTACTCATTTTATTTTTATTGACAACGGATCAATAGATGGATCATTAGAGTATTTAGAATCTATAAGCTCTGAATTAAATATTCAAATTTGGCAAACCAAAGAAAGTTATGCTGAAAATATGTACGGGGTAGCATGGGTTAATAAAATTTTAAACTTACAGTGCAAGAATAAATGGTGTCTAGTAGTAGACGTTGATGAATTCATATTACTTAAAGACGGCAAAACAATGAAAGATATTCGAGACTCAATGATTGACTCTGAGACTAATATCCTGCAAACTTTATTAATTGACTTTTACCCCAAAAGCTTCAGTAACAGCCATTATAAACAACATGACGATCCTTTTTCCCATTCTTGCTGCTTTGATAAGTCCTCAAGTGATTCAACCTTTATCCAGCAGGCATTAGATGGCTCTACAGGAATCAAGGGCGGCCTAAGGCATAGAATCTTAAACGACAACACTAAGCCCGACAACAGCTCAGTATGTCTTACTAAAAAAAGTTTTTTCAAGTATGACTTTTTCGACACCCATCATCTTGAAGTTGGTATGCACTGGATACTATCAAACGAATTCGAAGGCTGGGATTCTTATGATGGCTGGAACGAGTCTAATCAATTTTTGAAATTTTTTAATGATATTATTATTGTCGCGCATTTTAAATTTATCAAACCAGATCTAAAATCTTTCATTCAACAAAGAATAGACAGAAATCAAGATTGGAATGGTTCATGCGAGTATAAAAAGTATAAAAATTCACTATCAGATAGTTTTTTTCAAGAAAATTTTTCTCTGGTGCACGATAACCCAAATCAAGTGTATAAATATACATTAAATAATATTACATGAACTACACGATAGACCACTCAAACAAAGCCATTTATTTCTGGACTGCGAAAACTGGAGTCACAAGCGCAATAGAAACAATCATGCATATTCAATCTGAGAAAATCATCCAGAATGGAGGTAAAGATGAAATTACTCATGGAATTTTTTGGCGAAATTACAAGGAGGGCGAAAGGTCTGGAGTTGATTATTCTGACTTTAAGAAGATATTTTTTGGCAGAAACCCTTACCATAGAATAGTTTCTAGCTTTTTTGACAAAATAGTATGCCCTCATTCACCCGGCATGAGCAAGATGCCTAAAGTAGAAAACTATTACGATTTCGTATCATTGATTCATGCAACGGGAATGCATAAAGACGAACTATCTAAGCATTTAGAATACGTTCAATTTTGTGATTTATGCGAACTCACAGGTTGGGATTTTTACCGTAAACTAGGAAGACCGCAATTTGATGTTGTTTGCATTACTCCTGAAACTGGAGTTTCAGAAGCTAAGATTATTCAAGACTATAATCAAATAGAGAAAATATACGACATCCTCGGCAAGAAGCATTTATTCCAAGCCGCCAAAGTACTGCATCAAGATCACGAAGAGGGTGCATGGAATTGGTATAAAAAATACCCCTTTATATTTAAAGATGAAAAAGATCTTTTTTCTAAAAAAATACCAGATATACAAAAATTTTTCTGGGAAGACATGAATCCGCCTAGAGTTTATCGATACATGGATTTTTACAACAAAGACATGATTCAAATGTTTAATAAAGTTTACGCCAATGAATTCAAATTTTATGATTCACTAGGCAAACATTACATGATTAATTTATGATATATAGTAAGAAATATAACTTTTTATATATAGCAGTAGCTAAAACTGCTACTACTTTAATTGAGG
>TARA_B110000305_G_scaffold31885_1_pt1 | contig 17614 bp, 27 predicted proteins | sample TARA_B110000305 | Tara Oceans TARA_B110000305 (sample SAMEA4397930) | marine metagenome | biome: Polar Biome; feature: [SRF] surface water layer (ENVO:00010504); material: water (ENVO:00002006), including particulate matter (ENVO:01000060) such as... | depth 5 m | reverse complement strand
AGTAGTGTCAAATCTGTGACACGTTTTGTAATCTGAGCAGTTTCTGTTTCCTGCAGTTCTGAAACAGACTTCTTAAGGTCTTTGGCTCTTGCTTCTAAGGCTCTATACACATTAACTTGAACTTCTCTAGCATCACTGTCTAGTCTAGCAAGTTCTGTGTTTCTTTCTAATTCTGCTGTAAATTCACCATAGGCATTTGTAACATCTTTGGTCTTGTCTGTGGCCGCCTTCAATGCCTTCAACTGTTCTTGTAGTTTCTTTTCATTTTCAGAAAGTGCATCTGAATTGTCTTCAGTTTCATCTGTGTTGTCTTCAGTGGCGTCACTGTTATTGCCTTTGCCATCTGTGTTCTTATCAACTGTAGTAGTGTTTTTATCAGTAACAATTGTAGATTTTTTAGTTTGATTTTCTAGGTCTGTTAATTCTGTTTTTGCCGCATCAATACTTGCACTAAAATTAACATAACTTTTAGATCCGTCTTCAATGCCTGCTTTACTTTTGTCAAATGCTCTATCAAATGCTTCAAAGGCATTTAATGGATCTAGTATTGCCGCACCAATTCCTGAGAAAGTTGCCACAGTATTGTCTTTGAAAGTGCCTAATCCACTCATTGCGCCATTTACAAAATCTTGAATGGCCCCTAGTGCTCCAATCTTAAAGTTTAGGAATGCTTTTTGTGATGAAATTAACACTCCACTAAAATCAAGTTCAGGACCAAACTTTTTCAGTGCTACATAAGCCGCACCAATCGCAAGTGTAAATGCCGCAACTCCTGCCGCCAAAGGCGATATTGCCGCAAGTAACACACCAAGGGCAACCGTTGCACCACCTGCTAGTAATGGTATAAGAAATTCTAAACTGTCTGCAATTGCCAAAATACTACTTGACAGGATGCCACCTGCACCAGTGGCGTCTAGGGTTTCTTTACCATACACTTTGAAGTTGTTGCTTAGGACTGTTAGTGCTTGTCCAACTGTAACACTTGTCTTGCCAAATGTGGCGTTTAATTCTTCTGTGGCACTAATCAATGCTCTCGAAACAAGTTCAGCATTCAATAGACCTTTGGTTGAATATTCTCTCAATCCACCTCTAGTAGTATTTAATTTTCTTGCTAGGATATCTAGTAATGGTGGAACTGCTTCTGTTAAACTTCTAAATTCATCACCACGCAATGTGCCTGATGCCATAGCCTGACTAAACTGTAGAATGGCCGATGCGGCTTCGTTTCCTGAAGCACCTGATATAGCCAATACCTTGTTGAAGTTTTCTGTAACTTGTAGGACTTCTTGTGTGTTAAGACCAACATTCTTACCAGCCAATGCCAACTTGGTAAACAAGTCAACTGTTTCATTTAATGGTCCTCTTGTGCCATTGGCAATATCAACTAATTCATAGAAACGTTCATTTAACTGATCCATACCTGTGGTGGTAAGTTTTAATCTGTTTTCTATGTTTTGGATATTTGACACAAAGTCAAGAAGGGCTTTACCACTTAGGGCCGCAACAAAACCAGCAACCGCAACTCCAACACTTTTAAAGCCTTTGCTTACTCGGCCTGTTGATTTTTCAATTTTGCCTAGGTTATTGTTGACTTGCCCAAGTCCTGAACTTGTTTGGTCTACTAACCTAACGACTATGTTTGCGTCCGCCATGCTTTTTCATTGCCCCTTCTTGGTCTTTTCTTTGTAAATTATAGTATGCGGCCCAGAGTCTTAATTCTAGTGTGCTTATATCCATAATCTCGTCTAGTGTGCGACCCAATTTCTCTGCCACCATCATGATGAATCGAAAATCTGGATCGCCTTTTAGTTTCCCTCAAGTTCCAATACTGTTGGGACACTATTATTTAATTTGTTGGCAATTGTTAATAAAATATTAGGATCAACTTGATTCATTAGTGTAATTTTGTCAACTGCTCTAAACACAGGTTTTCCATCTTCATCTAATGCTTTGTTGATAATACTCATCACCAATGCTTCTACACTTTTGCCTTTTTTACTCAACTCAACTACTTCTTGTTCTTGTCTTAGATTGGTAATACCTCTATGATAGATATCTACATCCCATTCTTCTACATGAAACTGTTTCATTTCGCCTGCTAGTTGTGTTCTATAATGTGAGGTTGCTTTATCTAGAACATTCAGTTTTTTTACTTCTTCGGTCATTTTGCTTTCCTTTTGCTCAATGTTGCACTAATTGCTTGTTTGGTAAAGCCCTTAGGTGCTTGTTTACTATATCCACTTTCCAATCGACCAATATAAGGAACTGTGTTTGAAACACTTGAAGTTCTCTTGGACCAGCCTTTCCGTGCTCGGCCAGTGTCTATAGGTGTTCTGCGTTTAATTTCAGATTGAAGGGTCGTTAATATTGCCTCACTCTCAGCACGAACTTCGTCCTTGAGGAATAAAGTAATACCGCCGATTCCTTCAACCTGAATACCAATCATTACTTGCCGTATACGCCTGCAGTTAATGCTCCTGTTCCTGTGAAGGAAACACTTGCTTCAATTAACCCATCGTAACTTGCCGATAATGAATAGCCTGTCGTAATTACTGTTCCACTGAATGCCGCAGTTCCTGCCGCATCTGCGTAGAATTCAATTACTACTGCATCGTCGTTTGCAGGATCTAATGCGGCTGTTACTTCTGCCCCACTTGTGTCATCGTAAACGATATCCATTGATCCTGTGTAGGACTGTAGTCCCTTTTTATAAGTTCTGTTTGCGTCACCCATTGCGGTTGCTTCGACGGCTTCTCTCGAAACGTCTACACTCCACGACCTTACTTCAGCCACTGCTATGGTTGTGCCACCAGCAGAACTAACTTTTACTTGGCCATTTGAGCCTTCGTATGTTGCCATTAGTTTTCTCCTTGATTGTTGGCGTTGTCTTCATCTTCTGCTTCTAAATCATTGTAATCATCTTCAGCATAATCTTCCGACTCTTCGTTGAAAACCTCATCCGGTAATTCGGACTCTGGTTCGATAATGTCAGCAGTGGCTTCAACACTGGCTGACCATTTTGGTTGTGGATCGTTTGACCAACCCTCATCCAAAAATCTTTGTAATCTTTTAGAGTCAACTATTTTAGTTGTCCCATCTTTGTATATTGTTATTCCACTCATTAATTTACTCCTTTGGTATATTTGTATCTTACCTGAACAGTGACTGCAACTTCGCCTAGAGGAGCAAGTCTGTCTGCTACTATTACTCTGGTTATTTGTGTAGTCATACTCTTGGAGAGTGTTCCACGAGTTCTGTCTTCGTCAAGAGTTTCTTCAATTCTTTCCACAAGTTCATTTCTTAACTTGTCGATTTCACTGCCTCTAACAAAGCCTCTGATGGTATAGATAATGTTTCCTTGACGAGTAACGCCCATTGTATAGTCTGCTCGTTCTTCGTCTCCACTTAATACTAGTAGAGCAGGGAATTGTGTAATTGCTAATTTTTCCGCATCGAAAAACTCCCTAGTGACCAATCCTGGTCTAGGGTCTGACATATTTTTTAAAACGTCTTGGATGTTTTTTGCGAATTCTTCTCTTAGGCTCATTTAACTACCTCTGCAATCGCAAGAAGTAACTAGGTTCCTTTTCAGAGTCTTGAACAGTTCCATCACTGTTAAGGTCATATTCAACTCCATCTAGTATTACTGCTTGGATTTCTTCCTGATATCTGGACTTGTAATAATCCATTTTAACTTGAAACACATCTAGGTCAGGTTCAAATTTACTTAAGGATGGATAGATGTAATATGCTAAGGCACAAAATACTGTTGATCTAGCAAGTTGTGCTGGCGTTAAAAGATCTGGATTCATTTCACTGTGATAACCAATAATGGTAATATCTTGTCGCCCAATCTGTTGAGTTGGGAACCAGTTAATCCGAAGATATCTTTCTACGTCTGATTGTGCTTTTGATAGGGCACCTGCAAAATCAAAGATGCCAAAGTTTTGAACGTCTGGTTCATATTCTAAGACGTCACTTATTGTTGCGAAAACCGCCATACTCTCTCCTTAAGTCCTTCTTAAAGGTGTGTTGGAACAAGTCCTTCTTGTTCTATACTCTTATTTATGCTATCTTGTATTTAACGTATAGAAATGGCTTAAAAGGAATTGATTTGAATACAATCGTTACATATAAGAATAGGGCCCGAAGGCCCTATTCCATTTAACTATTAACTAATTTTAGTTAATTGTTGCTTCAGTTAGAACTCTAACACCGTGTAGGTCTTGTAGTTCACCTACTGCGTATGTCATTGATCCTACAATTTCAGTAGCACGTAGACTTGCGTCACGTTGTGTTTCAATTGTAATATCTTTCTTTAGACAGTAAGCAATAGCATCAGGGTGCATAATTGCGCCTGAGTAAGCACCAGTTGAGTCACCAGTTACTACTGCTGATTCATACAAGTCTACGCCTGCAATACGACCAATGAAGCCTTCCATTAATGCTTGGTTACCCACGTCACTAAGTGATGGCACGTTTGCCGCACCTGCGTTAGCAAGTGTCTTCTTAAGGTTATACATTTGATTCGGGTGGAATACACCTACGTATGGACCTGTTACAGACTGTGTTCTCATTTTTGCAACAGCCTGGAAGATCAAATCAGCAGTAAGTTCTGGAGGAGTTGCTCCGCCGCCTACTTCTTGACTAAATCCTGCAAACAATGCCGCAATATCTGTGTCAACCTTGCGAGCAATACTTTCACCAATGATACGACCAATTGATGCCGCAGTATCGTCATCTGCTGAATCACGTGCTGTGTCAGTTAATGTTACTAGAGCCGCAATTTCGTCTGCATCAAAAGTTTTAGAAGTTGCTGTGATCGCCACGTTAGTTGCGTCAGTGCCTTCACCACTTACTAAAGATCCAATTCCCATCTTTGGGTAGATACCTACTTTAGCCTGCTTGCCTGGTTGGCCTACAAGGTTAAAGTTTCTTACTAGAGGACGCATGAAGCCTCTTTCTTGCATTGTAAAAATAGCCGCCTGTTGGACGTCTGTAAACAATGATGCTAGTGTTGTCGATGTTGTTTCGTTTGACATATTAGTCTCCTTTATTAACGAAAAGATGAACGTAACATTAGGTTACATTCTGATCCCTTTTGATTTCATCATTGACCTATAAATTTCACGATCCTTAGGATCATTCATATTTAAGGACGAGACGTCAACTTTACCCGGAGTTTTCCCTGTTTGATTAGCAACATTACTTTGAGTTCCACTTCCACTTGGTCCTGATTGAACAAAGTGTGGTGATTGATTTAGAAATTCACTTACTAAATCGTTTACTCCCATTGCCGTACCGTTATCGGTATAACGGACATTACCTTCTGCGTCTGTGCATTCAACTTCACCAACTTGATTTAGGCGAATGTTGTTTTTAAGCAATGAAGCCACTTGCTGTGGATTTACTGCTCTCTTACTGCTTGCCGCATTTAACAATGCTCCATCGACTTTGATAGAATGTAATTCATTTTGTAGTTGTTGAATAGCAGAGTCTTTCTTACCAACGGTCTCTTTAAGAACCTTTTCAAATTCTCCACGAGCCTTATGATTTTCCATTTCTTCTGCATCCTTTGCTTCCATCATTTGACGGTAAGCATTGACATCAACTCCTTCAAACTGTTTATGGATTTTCTTTTTCTCACGATCAAGTCTATCCTTTACAATTCTGTCAAGTTCTTCTTGACTAAAGGTTTTCGTCTCTCCCTGGCTTTCTGCTGTGAAATCGTTTTGATCAGCAGTAGGTTGTCCAGTAACCTGTTCTTCGTTTTGAACTATTTCGTTCATTTCGTTCCTCCTTGTTATGGTTAGAAGTCACCCAATCCCCTCATTAACTGAGTTAATCTTGTGCAACATTATTTAGTCACATACTTAAAATAGGTGCTTAAAACGGTTATTTGCCGCCTCGTCTGCCGCCTCTTTTTTTAGTTTTCTTTTTCTTTTTCATTGCCATGTTTTTGCCCCCTTATCCTCGATAGATAACATCACATATTTCTCCACGTCTTTGTCTAACAAGATGATAGATATTTAACAGATGCTTTCGTGCTCGCCTACCAGCAGTTGCATTCCATCTTTTCATGAACTTTTCATTTTCTTCATAATAAGATTTTATTTCATCCATTAACTCTTTGTGACAAATTGTTGGTGGAACGCAATAACTGAATTCTTCTATAAGTTGTTTAACATCAGGTTCCTGGTTCATAAGGCTTACTCATTAATCAATTCTTGTTTTGCTAGATCAATATCACCTTGAGATATTTCTGGATGTAGATCTAGTATCTGTTGATCGGTCAAGCCCTCCATGACCATTTCTTTAATGTGTGATTGTCTGTTTTCAGGTGTAGTAATAGGATGTTCCATTACTTGCTCAGTGGCTTGTGGTTGCATTTTTTCAGCATCCATCTCTGCCTTAAGCATAGCATATTCAACATCGTCATTGCTTAAAATCCTTAACATCTTTTCTTCAATAACTCTGTTGATAGTTACACCCATTGGTTTAGCATCTTTGGCCAACTTCAACATATTCATGTCGTTGTATTTGTCTTGGATATTAAAACTGTCTGGATATTCAACTTCACCGTCCCATGCTGTTCCTTGCCACTGTGCGTAGATACGCCAAATTTGTTCTTCTGCGTGTTCTAGATTATCTGCTTTTTCTGCAAGTCTTGCATTGAGAAGTTGGAATTCTGTAGCAAGTCCTACCCCACTTAAACGTCTAGTTTCAATACTTCTGATACCACCCATGTGTGCCATTCTATCAATAGCACCTACTTTTAGATTGATTGAATTTATAAGTCCATCAAGTCCTGAACCTTTTGGCTCAAGCAGGTAAGGCTTCAAATCGCCATTCATATCATCAGGCATTTGAACAATACTGCCCGCCCCCGCACTTGCTTTGGTCTGAGCCGATTTTACAAGACTAGGGTGATTGGTTAGTGTAATTAATTGATACATTTCGTTGAGTTCGTTATAAATTCCACGTTGCATATCGGCCACGTCGCCTACGTCTGAAATACCAATTCCTCTAATAGGTGACCTTTGTGAATAAACACAAACCGCAGGAACAAGACCCAACGGATTGACTTTCTCATCTAATATCACTGTTTCTTTTTCTTGCATTCTAACAATTTGAATTATGTCTGGTGTGTAAATTCTAAAGGTGTCGCCATCGGAGTCGCCTCCTTCATAGACTTTCAAATATGACAAGAAGTAAGCACCATTTGATGCTCTTTGGTATTGCCAATCAATTACATTCTCTGGTGTGTAAATTGAAAGGTATGGACGCACGCCTTGATCTAATTCATCTGCTCTTGTGTAACTTACTGTTTCAGGCTTATCAACTATGACCCAGCAATTTCCGTAGATTGTAGAATATGTGCTTACATCACGCATCACTGAATTAAAATCTCTACCATCTAAATCTGTATCTTCAAAGAAAGAATTAATTGAGTTGTCATTGCCAATACTACCAAAATTTCTCATGGGTGCCTGTCGGAACAAAAAGGAATTATAGATTGCGGTAATTGCCTTCACATGATTATCTAACGGTGCATTGTCTAACCGTTGTTCGTAGGCTTCTTTATTCTCATAGATATATGCTGTAAGATAATTGCCTTGTTTGTATTCGTAGCCACCCTGATAAGAATCAATAAGAAATTTCCATCTATCGATATGTTGTTTCCATTGCGGGTGAGCATTTAGCATTGTTTCATTATAACTCATTGTTTACCACCTTTTTTTAGTTCCAAATGTCCATTGTTCCAATTCATCTTCGTCCACGTCACGTTTGATGGGATAAAGATAATCAACAAGATATCCAACACTATCGAAAAAATGGTCCAAGCCGTTGTCTTTATCAACTTGGTTAGTTCCTTCTTTGTATGTCAATCTTTGGAGACTGTCTATTGTATTTTTACACTTTGGGTCAATGAACAATTTTCTGTCACCCCTAGCATTTTTTAATAAGGCATTGACTGAGTTTACTCTATCTCTAATTGCTGTATGAGAAGTTCTCGCCTTTACATCAAAGCCTGCGTTCTGTAGAATTGAAAAGTCTGTTTTACCGCCAGCACTTGTTTTTCTGGCTCTCGAACTAGGATCCGGATAAACTACTACCTTAGAATTAGGATACCTATGTTTAATTTCGTCTACCACTTCGTCTGTATTTGAACTCATCATTTTTATTTCGTCAAATATATGTATGCCTGTGTTTGTTACCTGTGCTATAACACTGGACATAGGACTCAAGTTAAAATCTTGCCCTATATGAATCACACCTGTGTGTGGATCATTTAGAGGTTTTACTGATTCTTTATGATCAAAATTGTATGCCACCATTTCGTGCCAAGAATTAAACGTAGCCATATATTCTTGTTGGAAAGTTTTTTCATCTAGATCACGTCTTGCTGATTCAATTTCTTCAGAATCAACATTTCCACCTTCAAGTGTTGTGAACTGCCAAGCATTCCAATTAGGTTCGTGTGTTGCTTGAGTAAAAAGTTTATGACTCCAACTGCCTACACCTTTAGGAGTTCCGCAAAATAATGCTTTACCCTTTTTGTCACTTAGTGTTGGACGAATAACTTCAGTCCATGCTTGTCTTGGCACATCTTGAAACTCGTCAATAACCACAAAGTCCAAACCAACTCCTCTAAGACTGTCAGGACTGTCTGCGCCTTTGAGAGCAATCACACTTCCGTTCTTTAGTTTTAAAGTTAATTCTGCTTCGTTCTTTGATTTAATCCAACGAAGTTCACTTAGTTTAGTTACTAACTGAGTCCACCAAATTTGCTTGGCCATTCTGTAACTAGGACAAATAGCCCAATTAATTGAGTTTGGGTTTTTTGCGGCGTGTTTGCAAATCTCTCTAATACACAGATGCGTCTTGCCAAAACGTCTTCCAGTCACCAAGACCTTAAAACGATTGGTGTCGTTTGCTACTGTCATTTGAGGTGCTGTTAATGGCACATTACTCCTCCCATGGAAGTGGTGAACTCTCGTCTGTATTCTCGGGAGCATCCTTTTGCGAAAGATAATTCTTGCCCAAGAAAATTTGCATTCTAGTATCGCCGTCTAGTGCTTTAGACCATTGTGCTCTGCGTAGGCTTCTTTTACCTATGCTTTTACCTTTTTCAATTAAGTCCCCAAAGTTGTTTGCGATTGCTGTATGACTAAGTCCTACAACATCACCTATTTCTCTTAAGGTGCATTGCATACAAGCCAAACGCCAAACAGTTTCTCTGTCAACATCACTTACTTTAGTTGGCCTTTTATTTTTTGGTGCTTCTGCTTCAAAATCCATTTCCTACTCCTATAGTGTTCTCTCCTGAATCTTGACACGAAAGTGTCTACGATCAGTGTTGGATAAATCTGTTCCAATTGTATTATAAAGTTTATAAATGTTGCCTATAGTTCCGCCTGAGATAGATACTGTTGTTGCTGTAGTTGTGTTTGAATTGCCTGTAATTGCTAATGGATCTGTGTCGCCTGTAATGGCTTCAACCGCCCATGTGCTTGAAGTTAATGTGTCACCTGCTGGTAACCAATCACTCCAAACTAGTTGATATGATAAAACGGCGTCTTCATCTTTGTTAATGACGGCGCCGTCGTTGTCTGCGTAAAATCCTGATAAAGTTGCCATCAATCATCACTCCCTTTAATTGTTAAGGATCGTGTCTCACTTGGCACGGTTAATCCTCTAGTCTCTACTATTATGTTATTTATTCTGGTTTCAGAATCAAGGGTGTAAATACGTGATTCTTGTAGTATATTGGCCAATCTTGTCTCACTTGGCACCGTAAACCTTCGATAATCAGGAACTGTGCCTACAAAACTGCCTTGGCCTGTAACTGTGAAGTTACTTGATATACTAATGGCACCTGAATAAACAAATGCGTCTCCTGTTGCTGTAACTGTGAATGAACTTGTTATCGGATCAATATTTGCTTCTCTAACAACACCGCCTGAGACACTAGTTGTAAATGTGTTGGTAATCGCAATGATACCTGTTTCAATTTCTGTGCCTGTAATTGTTACTGCAAACGAATTTGTAATTGATGCGTCAGCAATAAGTTTCTTAACACCATTTGTAGAAACTGTAAAATTACTTGATATTGGATTAGTATTAGCCACCTTAAACAATCCACCAACTGGTGTTACTGTAAAGTTTGTGCTTATGGCGTTAGGAACAGCATCAAATATTCTAATGCCCAGTGTATTAGCAACAGTAAACCCACTTGATATACTACTAACACCACTTCGTTTTACAATTGCATCTGTTGCGACTGCAAAACTACTTGTAATATTAATTGGTCCTGGTCTGTCAAATTCATCGCCAACTGCTGTAACAGTAAATGATGAACTGATGCTACTAGTGCCAACTTTTGTAAGTTGTGGTGTTGTTGTTGCAACAGTAAACTCACTGGTTATACTACTAGTGCCAACCTTTGTAAGTTGTGGTGTTGTTGTTGCAACAGTAAATGCTGAACTGATATTTGAACTAGCACCAACAATAGCATTAGCATCAACACTAACACCACTGTCCATAGTAATATGGAATTTGTCTGGTTGCCATAAATCACCATACCAGTCATCCCATGTGAGGTCTTGTTGATCCCACGTAAAATCACTGTCAGGTAATAGAATATATTTGCCACCAAGTGCTGTAACAGTAAATGATGAACTGATACTACTAGTGCCAATCTTTGTAAGTTGTGCTGTTGTGGTTGCAACAGTAAACTCACTTGTTATGGCTGAAGCACCAACTACTAAGATTTTAGCAGTAGTGTTCGCAACCGTAAACTCACTTGTTATTGTACTTGAAGCCTGTGTTACAATAACGGCTGATGCTGTAACTGTAAAGTTACTGACAAATTGATTGTCTACATAATCTACATCTACATAGTCAAGAGGTGTTGTGTAGGCGCCAACAGGACCACTATCAATGATCCGTTGGACGTAACCTACATCAGCATACCCATTGTCGTAATAGAGAGAATCAGCCATTTTGACTATTCACCCTCAATTAGTTCATTGAGATAGATAAATTTGTATCACTAATTTGAAAAATATCTCCATCGTCTACCGTTTTACTGGCTGACAAAGATCCTACAAAATATAGGTCTCCCACGGTTAACGCAGAATACACGCCTATGTGTGTTATTGTTCCCCATGCTCCACCACTTGCCGCAGGAAATGTAACATCCCCACTGTTAGTGCAGGCACTTGAACTTGCCGCATTAAATGTGACCGCAGTTCTAGCATATCCGTTGCCTGATACTTCTGTTACTGATCCTGCTTCTCCATCTGCTACCGCAGTGAATAGACCAATGTATAATGTTGTTGATGGTGTAAAGTTTCTTACCCCTTCACCTAGAATGTGATCTAGGATTTCGTCTTCTAGAAAGTTCGTTGCTGACATAGTTTTTCTCCTTATAAGGTATGTTTATTTGTTTGTTCGAACATTTGTATTTATGGTGATTGTTAATATGCTACCTAAAACAGCAAAATTAGAGTTTAAAAATTGCAAACTGTGCTGTAGCATTTTTATTATCCGGATTTCCGTCAGTTTGCCTAAGTGATACGTTAGACTCTGTGCCCAATGTAACAGTAACAATATTTTGATAAATGCTTTCTGCTGTAGTTCCTATTTCATTTTTAGAAAAAGTGTCTATGGTGCTGTCTGCTGTTTCATTGTAAACAACTATTGACGCCTCGTTTTCATCTACAATTTCATTACTGATCATAAACATATAACTGCCTGCCGCAAGTGTCATTTGATAACTTCCGTTTGCTGTTATAAAACTGTCTGGATCAAACTGTATATTAATTGTTCTACGATCAGTGCTACCTGCAACAGTTTCACGGCCTGTATCCATTGCTATCTTTGCAAAACTACTTCCACCAATACTTGAACTTGCTACTTGTTCCCACTTGCTTGTTGACGTTGAATATTGTAATAGGTCGCCATTGCTTGGACTACTAATATTAAACTCATCAATAATTGAATTGACGTTGTCTATATTTTGTTTGATGTCCGGTCTTGCAAGACTAGGACGATCTGCACCTGCATCAACATTGGTAGTGCCTGCTTTTGATCCACTTGGCCATGCCATTATGCGTTCTCCTCAACATAGGTTGTAAACTCTTCATATGAAGGAAAAGTTTGTGTAGAATCATCTGAGTCGGTTAAAACAATGTCTCCGCCGTCATAAATTCCCATCGCCCATGCCATCTGTAGAGTTTGTTCTGTTCTTGTGCCTGCGTTTGTTGTTACTGTGAACATGGTTTCTCCTTATTATGATATAGCATTGTCATCTGTAAATGTAGTTGATGCGTTTGCGCCATTACAATGTAATAACAATATTGTGCTATAATCATTTGTAAATTCGGCAGTTGGAACTGTAATTGAAGCACCGTTGGCGTATCTTGCCACGTTTGAAATTCTTATTTCATCCATGTAACCATTCCATTGATCTGCAGGTGTTGCAAATCCTCTAAATCCAATTGGTTGTTCATAGTCTTTAAGTGTTGCTGTATAATCACTTGAACTTGTATACTCTACACATCTAGTGCCATCAACCCAAGCATTCCATACTCCACTTGATCTTTGAACTGCCACATGATGCCAAGTGTCATTACTAAACTGGCCTGTTCCAGTTTGTCTATAGGCAGAATTTACATAAAATTTAAAATCTCCACCATAATCCATAAAGATGTTTATTGTTTTAGCATCACTACTAGCATAGGTGCCACTGCCACCATACGAAGCATCTAATCCTCTAAATTCAAAAATTGCTTGTCCACCGTTTACATCATTTGTTCTAACAAATGCTTCAAACGTCATATCACCACTACCATTCCAATGAGGTATTTTAGGTATTTTAAGAGCATCACCAGTTCCGTCAAATTCAACTGACGCACTACCAAATTTCTTTTGTGCTGTGTCTAATTGTGCATCGTTGATTGCTGTAATACTAAGAGCAGGTCTTGGTATAATTAATTGTGGTCCGTCGTCCGCCGTAATGTCTGCGCCAGTGCCATTTTCTGTTAGTGTATAAGTGAAAGTGCCATCACCACCATTATCTAAAATAGTGCTGGTATCGCCTATGTGGAAGGTAATTGGTTGTGCAAGTCCTGAACTAGTTCCATCAGTGCCCATATCTACTGCACCACCATTATAGAATTTATCTAACGTGCCTGCGTCACTAAGATCGTAATATACATTGTCTACAAAAATTTGTGTTACAAACATACCACATAGGTTGCCGCCATCACCTTCTGCGAGTATACTAACCTCACTCCATTCTGTGCCTTGCCAAACATTAGGTGTAAAACTTTGTCTGCCTGCGTTTACTGTAAATCCTGTTTCATACCCATCTATGTAAAGATGTTCTGTTGATGCACTACCGTCTCTTGAAAAGACCATGTGATGCCAGTTGCCATCGTCATATGTGCCACCGCCGTATGTGCCACTGTAGGTTCCTATAAAGTAATCAAAACCCCATGCAACATTAGCATCAAGTGCCAACAGTCTCATTCTACCACCTTGGTATTCAAAGTTCAATAGATTAGTTCCGCCTGATAAATGCTTAAATCTAAAGGCCGTGTCAGATGTTGCGGCACTATTATGATTGTCGTCTTTGAACCAAAGACTAATTGTAATGTCTCTACTGTCTGATGAACTGTTAGTTACACTTCCATCATAACCATAAAAACTTTCAAGTGGGTCAGTGGCAACTAATCCTGCGGCAGTTGCGACTGCTTGGTGGCCTGATGCCGCAAAGCCTAATCCTAATCCGGTAACCATTATGTTGCCGCCAAATCGCCAACCAACAACCAAGTGTCAGTTGCTGTTTTAATACAAGTTGCACCACTGTATTGTGCTCTAAGTTTTAGTGTTGGTGTTGAGTTAACTGTAACTCCTGCTCCTGCGGCTACAGTTGTTTGTCCTGCACCAATTTGTGCAATGTCAATTTTTGTTCCTACTGCATATGCTACACTTGAATTAGGTGGTATAGTAATTGTGTTTGCACTACCATTGCTAAGTGTTACTAATTTACTTGCGTCAGTTAATACTGTTGTATAGGTAGTTCCTGTTTGTGCATTAAAAGCACTTTGAGCAGTAACAGCACCTGTGATACTAATAGCACCTGTGCCTGTAATATCGTTTGAATTTAAATCTAAATCAGCACCAAGTTGTGGACTTGCGTCTTCCGAAACATTTTGTAGAGCACTATCTGCAGTTGTGCCCTGTGCTGAAGTTGCCGCACCAATGCCTGCCGCAGTTGGTGGGGTGTATGTAAACACACCTGTTGAGTTGTCATACGCAATAGCACCATCGCCACTTGCCGCACTTTCTGCTCCAACACTTAATCCTGTAAGTGCTAAAACGCCTGCTTCACCAAGTGTTTGGTTGATCCATTGGGACGTTCCATTGTCATACTGTAACAATTCGTTGTCACCAACTGATGTAATTGTAACGTTACTTAGACTTCCAATTACTTGTCCTGTAATATTTTCTAATTTGTCTGTGTTGAGATTGGCAAAGTTATTGTCCATCTCGGTAAAGGTCAATGCTGACCCTTTGGTATTCCTATTAATAATAGTAGACATAGTGCCTCCTTCTTGTTTTTGATATATCGTTAGTATTTAGCAGTTGTTATAATAACCACTTCGTTTTGTTAAATTTCTGGCTCGTTTAAGCATTTCACTGTCTTGAATTATAACTAAATCACATCTAGTGTAACCTGTATAAAATCCTTGGACAGTTCCTCTTAGGCGATGATCGTTGATTAGGATATCCAAATGCTCAAATAATTCATCATTGATAATTTTATCTGCCGCAGATTGTATCTTAGCAATTGGTGGCTTCTTAGGAAATGCCAAACAGATAGCCATTAACTTTAATGGAACTATTAGACTTGCGGCGTTCTCTATTGGTTGTTTAATTCCTGAGGTTACTTCTCTAACTATAATCCTATCTCGGTATTTGCGAATCCATGGGCAAGGTGGCTGTCCATTAAACTCAACTCGTGGTTCACTCAGTGTGTTATTCATCCAAGACCAAATATGTTTTTCTAACGGTGTTCTCATTTGCTGTTTTAAACTCCTTGTGTGGTTGTTCACTAACAAAAATATAATCACAATCATATTGATTAATTAATTTTAAAAATGTTTGTTGATGTAGTCGGTGCACTTTAGATTGCACTTGTGTGGTGTCACGCCAAGCATATTTGTATCTCGTTGTATGATCAACACCTAGTATACCATCTGCACCTATAATTATGTGCGTTTTCTTGGGGTAGTGTAACATACTCTGTTCAAAAGCAAAACTACCTGCGTCTATGCCGGGTATAGTATACCCCTTCATTGGTGCTCTAAAACGTCTTCCTCTTTCTCTACAAAGTATTTCGCACTTGGGTGGCTTCTGTGCCACAGCATCTATGCTAGGTTGATCTACTAGACATAGATGTGTAACTTTGAAATCTTGGTATGCTAGGTTGCAACCCCAAACTGCTCCTAGCAGAGGTGTGTTAATCCAACTTTGACTACTTGGTCCGTTCAGCACTATCCACGAAACTTCTTCGTTTAAGTTCATAAACTCTTGCCTCCACTAGATTTAATCTTTTCACTGTTTTCTCATACGCAATTGCAAGGTCGTTGTGTGCTTGAGTTAAACTGTTCAACAAATCTGTTACTTTCATAAGATGGTCATATGGCTCAAACTCATTTAACATTTTTTATTGCTTCCTTGTATATTTCTTCAAGACTGCGACCACTTTTCATTCTTGTATAAATGTTCATATAACTGTAACCTAATTGTTTGATCTTTATATACATGGCACCATTAGGAGTTTGTGCCCACTTTGTTCTAAGCAATCGATTTTCTCTAGGCATCCAAGCAACATTGTCCAAATAAAATCCATTGCAACAGTTGTGCCTTGCTAATTCTAAGCCATCTTTTTCACAAGGACCCATGTCCTCTAAGAATTGTAAGAATGCGGCTTGACCACACAGTCTTCGATCCCATTCTTCACATATTTCTGTGTCTTGGTATCCGGAAATATTGTTTTTAATACGATTATTCATGATATACCAAATTCTCCAAGTTCTTGGATATTCTTTTCTTAGTTCTGTGTAGGTACTTGCCATATTGTGTCCTTACCAATTGTGTCTACTAGTTTATACCCTAATGGTAGTATACTAGACTCAACTTGATTAAATTTTTGTTGATCAAAAGCATTTCTTGTTGGTAGTTCCAAACAAAGAACGGGCTTATACTTTTTAATGGTTTCTAGTGCACCTAGAATAACATCATGTTCACTGCCTTCAGCATCAATTTTAATAAGATCAACACCTACAAATTTAAAACTATCTAAAGTTTTTATTTCCACAGTTATTTCTTTGAGTTCTGTGGGTTTAAGTTTGCTAGGACCATTGCGAACACCTTCAGCACTTAGTCCAGCATTGCCGCAACAATTAGGATCAATATAAAATTGTGCTGTGCCTGGGCAACTGCCTAGAGCAAAAGGATAAAGACTCCATATGGCTGTTTCTACACCACGACTGGGCATATTTCTAGCAAAGCAAATCCTATTCTCTGCCAATGGTTCAAATGCGTGTAGGTATAAAAAATTCTTGGCAAAATCTCTAGCCCATAAGCCTACATTAGCACCTACATCTATGCAAGTAATTCCGCCTATCTTGCCACTGCGGTTATTTGCATTCACAAGGTCAATACTACGTTGTCTAGCCACACCTTGATATGTTTGCATTCCTTTGCTTTTCATGTGTTGAATAAAATGTTGGTCCCAACGAGGAAACCACCATCCATTCCATTTAGTGTAATCTTTGCTGTCCACGTTTGCGTGTTCGCCCCAACTAAACTGCTGTTTCCATCCTTCCATTATTATATACTCTCAAAAAGTTTAACGATGGCATATACAATAAGACCAATGTAGCCAAAGGTTATACCTCCGTTGACTAGGGTTAATAGTTGAATTAATTTTTGTTGAATTTGGTAATCTTGATTCATTTTCATAGTTGACTTACTCCTTATTTGATGTTATTATTTAGTTGGTAACATAAATACTATTGTTAAAACAGGAGAACGATAACATGAAATACTCATATACACCAATAACTAAGAATCAACTTGACAATCCTTTTTGTAAACTTACCTCACAGGATCACCACACCCTTGAACGTCAATTGCAGGACATTCTACACTTTATTTGTCAACTAGGGGCAAGCAAAACGGCTAAGGATCGTGAATTCTATACAATTATGACCACTTTGCCGGACCGTGCGTTTGGTCGAGCACCACAATATTCAAATGCACCAAACACAGGATTGGCGGCTATCAGTGGTGCTTGTGCAAAAATGCGACAAGGCGATCTAAGTCGCAAACAGATCAATAATATAGAGTTGGTGCTAGAGGCAGTGAATAGATTTGATAAAAAGAAATTCAGTCATATTACATTTGAAGAATCAAGTGCTTTGACAATTGCAGATAGTCCGTTTCATAGTCTCTTTGAGTGAAGAAAGAATCGTAGATTCTATCTATAGGCGTTGCCCAAAGGGCTTCGCAAAATTTTTACATGGTTGTCCAA
>TARA_B110000305_G_scaffold241366_1_pt1 | contig 17782 bp, 16 predicted proteins | sample TARA_B110000305 | Tara Oceans TARA_B110000305 (sample SAMEA4397930) | marine metagenome | biome: Polar Biome; feature: [SRF] surface water layer (ENVO:00010504); material: water (ENVO:00002006), including particulate matter (ENVO:01000060) such as... | depth 5 m | reverse complement strand
CAGGTTTTCATCCTGGAAACAGGAGTTCGATTCTCCTATGGGCTACAGTTATTAAGAGTTTTTAAAAAAAAAGAGAAAATATGGCGAATCATAAGTCAGCACTAAAAAGAATCAGATCGAACGAATCTAAAAGACTTCGTAACAAGTATCAACACAAAACAACACGTAACGCAATTCGTACGTTAAGAGAATTGACTAGCAAGAAAGAAGCTGAGGCAATGTTACCGTCTGTTGTTACAATGATTGATAAATTGGCTAAAACGAATGTTATTCACGATAACAAAGCAGCTAATTTAAAATCTGGACTTCAAGTTAAGGTAAACAACCTTTAGTCTAACTTTTTAAAGACCTTATAAGGGGCTCCTGATTATGTCGGGCTGCCCCTTTTTTTGTATAAATTTACGTTCCAAGGAAAGCGTATGAAAAAAATAACCTCCGTTTTTATGTTTTTTAGCTCGTTATCAGTGTTCGGTCAAATTGACTTGGTTCCTGATACAGTGCGATATCAGCAGAAAACTGGAGGTGCAATTGATACGTTCGATATAAGTATTGCAGATCTTCCTTCAACTTTCGAAGGTGGAATATCAACGCTTAGCTTAAATGGATTATCAACCAATAGTCTTTATCAAGATTTAAGCTCCCGCAAGTTTCAACGATTCACAAAATTTGATCCTTTAAAGTTTTCAGCGATTCCTCATTTAGGCTTTGCATATTCATTCGGTGGGCAAGGATCGCAATTCGTTCGTTTGGATTATAGTCAAGCATTTTCTGAGCATTTTCTCTTTAATTTAAAATACGACCGGAATGCTGGACTTGGATACATTCAAAATTCGGGGTATAGTGAGAACAATCTTAGGACTCAATTGCAACGTGATGCCAAGGGATACAGCTTTCAATTAAAAGCTAGTTTTCAATCTTGGGATTTAGCACATTCAGGTGGGGTAGTAAATTCTACTTCGAATTATGATGTAATCGATACCTTGGGATTAGAATTTGCCGCTATAAATAAAACGGATGCAAGCAGCTCAGTGAAATTGGGCTCCGCTTTTCTTAAAAATTATTTCAATTTTAGTTCAGACTCACTCAATCATTTTGGTTTAACAACACATCACCATTATACGATCACGAACCGTGAATACCTAGAAATAGATAACCTTTCCGCAATTTATAGTTCAATTAACATTGACTCTTCTAAAACGAGAGATCAATTCAATTGGGCAAGGATTCGAAATGCCGGTGGAGCATACTATTCCAATCGTAAATCGCAATTGTATTTAGATGCCCTAATAGAACATGGCTATTGGAATTTTCAGAATTTAGGTGTGAACAGAGATACGAATGAAATTAGTTTCACTACAAACGCTCGAATTAGAATTAAAGACTTAGTTCTTACGAACGAAACTCGCTTAAATTTAATTGGTGGCTTTAATGAATGGAGCGAAGAGGCTAAATTGAAATACAAGAACGGAAAGCTTAAAGTGGCCGCAGGGTTGGTTTTGAAGAATTCTGCTCCAGATCCATTTCAACGATCTTATTTTGCTAATAATTTTTCTTACGTCTTATCTAGCATTGAGAAACAAACAGCACTGAAAGTAGGTGGGAACTTGAATTGGAATGTGAAAGATTCTGTTTTCAATTTTGTTGTGAGTGGAGATTTTAATTCGCTTTCATCTGCTTATATTTTTGACGGAGATCTGTGGCGCAATGATTCTTTGAATTCATTCTCATTTGGTTCTGTTAAAGCGAAGGTGCATTTGGCACTTGGTAATTTCAATATTATGCCAACGTTGGTTTATTCATTCGATAATAATGGATATTTACCATCTTTTCAAGCCTACACTAGAGTTTACTTTAAAGCAAGGCTGTTTGAGGCGAAGAAGCTCGAAGCTGTGTTAGGAGTTGACGCATCGTATACCACCAAATTTAACAATCGCGTGTATGTTCCAGCGATGGATTCATACAACATGTTCGTTGCTCCAGGCGAGAATCAGACCAATTCACTTTTGAATCTTCATGCTTTCGCAACCTTTGGAATAGACGAGTTTAGATTCTATGTTAGGTATGAAAACATTGGTTACTTTTGGAGCGATAGAAAGATCAATGAGCAATTTGGATTTCCAATTTCATCAACTCGTCTTCGTGTTGGCTTGACTTGGGATTTCTTTAATTAAGTCTTTAAAAAGGGAAGCAGTAAAGTCAAACTTTACTGCTTTCATTCCTATCTTTTACAACAAAACCTGTGCTTAATTTGTGCAATAAATTCGTTTAGTACCGTTAAACAAACTACTAGTTGAATATTTCCAATGTTTCATCCAATCTATTTTGTCAGAGGAAGAGAATTTAATTTCTTTGATGGATCGTTCATTTTCAATCTTTGAAGAATCCAATTTTGGGTGAATCATCGATTAATAATTTAGATTCAGATTTATTGAAGTCGAAGGATGAATAATATAAAAAACGGACTCTTTTTATTAACTTAGCTGCAAAAATCAGAAGTATGAAATTATTGGAAGATAAAGTTGTTTTAATTACTGGAGCCTCAAGAGGAATTGGTAAGTCTATTGCAGAAGAATGTATTAAACATGGAGCAAAAGTTGCCTTTACATATCTTTCTTCTGTTGACAGAACGATAGCTTTAGAAGCAGAATTATCATCGAGTGGAGGAACAGTAAAAGGTTTTAAATCTGATGCATCCAAATTCGACGCAGCGCAAGAGGTAGTTGATCAAGTAGTTGAAACATTCGGAGCCATTGACGTTCTTGTAAACAACGCAGGAATTACTAGAGATACATTGTTAATGCGAATGAGCGAGGAACAATGGGATGAAGTAATGAATACGAATTTAAAATCGGCATTCAACTTGACCAAAGCCGTTATGCGTCCAATGCTAAAGGCTAAAAAGGGTTCAATAATTAATATGTCTTCAGTTGTTGGAGTTAGCGGAAACGCTGGTCAATCAAACTATGCGGCTTCTAAAGCTGGATTGATAGGATTCTCAAAATCTATCGCTCAGGAGTTGGGATCTAGAAGTATTCGTTGCAATGCTATTGCTCCTGGATTTATCGAAACTGAAATGACTGCTGAATTAGACGAAGCTGTTGTTGCGGAATGGAGAAAGTCAATTCCTTTGAAAAGAGGAGGGACACCTAAAGATGTTGCAGACTTAGTAGTTTTCTTGGGATCAGATATGTCAAGCTATATTACTGGACAAACAATTAACGTTTGTGGTGGTATGTTGATGTAAGAAGAAAACGATATAAATATTGAGCTCCTGTTATCAGATTAATCGGCAGCAGGGGCTTTTTTATTTGGTCTAATTCTGATTGACAAACGCATCATTCCAACTAGCATGAGGCGAAGAATATCGAAGTAAAGTAAAATGTATAACAAAATCGAGATCACCCAAATAATGATCAAATTAATTTGGAATGTAGTGTATCTCTTACCGAAAATGTATTTGTAAGGTGCAAAAAAGTGGGAGTTAAAGAAGCTCACCCTTTGTGGATCATTGAAAATTGGATCGTCATTCTGATACAAATAACCGGGTGTCACAATAATCTTATTTTTCTCCATTTTATTTGTGACAAGATTATCAAGACTCTCATTCTGATAAATATCCTTAAGTCTTCGGTATTTTTTTGCGCCCGTTTTATCAATGAACTTTTCTATGGCTTTTTTCTCCACTGTCATAGTGTTAATCCATTGCAGACGAAGCGTATCAAGGAAAGCATTAATATTCTCAAAATCTTCCTCGGAAGTCATTGTCTTTGTTGCTAAATCATCGAAACAGCCCTTGCATTTCCAGTTGCCCCAAAGTTTATTCTCTTTTAGAAGCTCATTCGCCATTGTAAGCTTAGCGTTTGCAACAACTGCCTTGTCAAAGTCATTTGCATTGAGCATGATGCTCTTTTCGGATTGTAATTCTGGAAGCCAATAGTCTTTTTTCCACTGGGCATTACTCAATAATAAGTCGTGCTCAAACGTCTGTTTTGACAATTGGTTCTGGCTCGCTTGTTCAACAGTTAAGGCTTCATAGGCCCATCTTGAAACCATCATGTTACCCACCCAAGGAACTTTCGTTGCGTCAGATAGGGAAGGGTGCAACTTATCAAACTTAACAATAACACCACTAAATAGTAATTGAGGAATAATCAGTAATGGAACGATTATATAAATAACCTTAGCGGAATTAAATGCACTTGAGATATTCAGACCAGCGATATTTGAGACACAAGCAGTTGAAAACAAGACGAGCCAGTATTCAAATAACATTCCTTCAATTTCAAGGATATAATTCCCGATCAGAACGAACGTTAGGGATTGAATGGCTGAAATTGATAATAATATTGAGATTTTAGAGAGTAAATAACTGTTCCTCGAAAGGTTCAGGAATTTCTCTCGACTTAAAATTTCTTTGTCTTTATTGATTTCCTCTGCAGATACAGTGAGGCCTAAGAAAATTGAAACGATAATAGAGATGAAAATATACTGTGGAATATTCTCATTGCTGAAGTACGAGTAACTTTCAATTCCATTGCGCCAGTCAAAAAATTTGATGAAAAACGAAAGAATTATTGCAAGTGATGGAGCTACTAGAAGGTTTACCAATATATACTGCAGGTTGGAAACCTTACTAAGTAAATCTCTTTTGAAGTAAGTCCAAAGTTGAATTAATTTAGACGGAAGCTTCGAAGAAGAGTCAATTTTGGAATCTTTTGTCTCTATCTTTTTCGTCACTTTATGAATGGTGTACAGTTCATTCCAATCTTTCGCATCTTTCTTTCTAGTTTGTGTTTCAGCTCCGTATTCATCAACGATTCGGGCATCAATTAGATTGAATATTTGCTCAGGGTTTACATTTCCACAAAGACTGCATTCTCTTTCATGAGAATTTCCTCTATACGAATGCGTTTTAAAATGAACGATAGCATTCAAAGGGTTTCCGTCATAAATTGGGTAACCTCCAACATCCATTATTAACAATCGATCGAACAGTTTAAAAATATTTGAAGACGGTTGATGAATGACCACAAAAATCAACTTTCCATTTAACGAAAGCTCTTTAAGCAAGTCCATGATGTTTTCAGAATCACGGCTTGAAAGTCCCGATGTTGGTTCATCAACGAATAGAATGGAAGGCTCTCGAATTAGCTCTAGCGCAATATTCAGGCGCTTACGCTGGCCTCCAGATATTACTTTATCAAGTGATGATCCAATTTTTAATCGTCGGATTTCGTAAAGTCCAAGTGATTTCAAAACATATACAACCCTTTTCGCAAGCTGCGAATTAGTTAACCCACCAATACTCAATTTAGCGCTAAAGAAAAGGTTTTGGAAAACGGTCAATTCTTCAATTAACATATCGTTTTGGCTAACATTCCCAATGACTCCTTCTAAAGATTTCGAATTCGTATGAAGGTCGATTCCGTTTACTTTGAGCGTTCCGTGAGTTGGTTTAACTTTGCCATTCATGATGTTTATCAGAGTGGTTTTACCCGTTCCTGATCCGCCCATAACCCCAATCATCTGTCCTTCCTTAGAAGAAAATGAAATTTCTTGAACTGCTGTTTTTCCTGTTTTAAAGGTATGCGATATTTTGTCTACTTTGAAACTTATGGGTTGGTGGTTCTTTTTCTCGTTGATTCTCGAGATTAGATCACTATAAAATATCTGAGAACTTTTCGTGGTACGAACCGTAGATCCAATATTGAACAGGTATGTTTTGTCCGCATCAACAATTTGTCCGTTGATAAAGAGCTCGTGTGAGCCAAAGTATCGAAAGAAAACTGTTTTGACACTTTCGATATGAATGGCGTGAATAAATCCATCAATTCCCTCGACGAAAGCTGTTTTGGCATTTGTGAAATTCTGAGGGGTTCCAGCATAATAATAAACATGGTTCCTCTCATCAGGCGTGTCTTTTCGTTCCGCTTCTACAAATATCTTTACTTGATGGTACTCTTCATTCGAAACATTGAAAGATTCAGATACCGTTTCAACAAAATCCAATTCTGTTTGCGAAAATTCATGGTCAGCGTTAATGAACTCAAAAATTCGAACCAGTACAATGAATTTTTGTCGCTGCGTAAGTTCTTTGTTGACTTGATCACAAATCCGAAGAACTTTTACAGATTGGAGTGAAGTACGCTTTTTACCACCAGATTTCGCATAGAGTTTACCTCTCGTAGCAATTAGGAATTCGTCAAAAATTGCAAGGTATTTTGTGACATCAGAGGAATTTAATTCGGATTTTAGAAAACCTCCAATTATTTCTCGACCTCTGGAACTTTTAATACAGCTCGGATCAATTTCTACTTCTGCCGATACATCATCAACTCTCGCTACAATAGCAAAGAGCTGCATTAAAGCGCGAAGTATTCTTTCACTCATCGTAGAGTGGGATAATTATTTCTTAAATCCAATAAGCATGATCGCACATCCTGTAACCTTAAGATCTGGATCTAACTCAGTGATTATTGTAACGGGAAGCGTTTCATTGATTTTGAAATCCCAATAAGGTGCATTCCTATAATTTTTGTTTGAGAATAAGATCTGTCCCTTTGGATCTTTGATTGTGAAAATAACAAAGTCTTCATCGTCTCCGGCGCTTGCTGCAATTCTATATGTAGATCCACCAAAGAATGTTGTTTGAAAAACAGCTTCTTGGTTACGATCTAAAAATGCCGTATAAACTTGTCCATCAGAAATGAATTCAGATCCATTTGTATTTTTCGTCAAAAGTTTCTCACAGTTCTCTAAAATCCTTTCACAATCTTGAGAAAATACTTGCCCTACCGTAATTACCGATAATAGTACTACTAATAAATATTTCATTCTGATTATGCTTTTGTTATTGAATTTCTAATTGCTTTAACTTTCTCTGTAATTTCATCAACTACAGATTGATTAAACTCAACACTGAACGAGTGGTTGAATGTTGTTAAGTGCTTTTCTTTATCTGTTTCAGGTGCCTCGTATTCATAAGTCATTTCGATTTTATCAAATGAAATTTCAAGGTCTTCTAGTTGAACTATAAGCTCGTCGTTCTTGCTATCAACGTTATATTCCTTCAATAATTCAATAATTGAAACCAAAGATTGTTTTTGCTCTCCAATTCTTCTTTTTATCTCATCGTTTGATTTCTTTCTGTTCAACTCACAAGCTAAATAGATAGATTCAACCCACCCACCTGAGAGAATCAAAGCGGAAGTTGTCTTTCTATTTGCATTCTTCAAGAAGTTATCTGCTTTCTTAAAACTCTGAGACATCAATTGAATCATTTCGTCTTCATTGCCATTGTTATTCTCGAATTTCGAAAGGAAGTTTGTGTCAAACGCAGCGTCTAGTCCTAATTGAGCGGTCAACTTTTCAATTGAGTTTAGATAACTCATTGAAGTACTTTTTTGATTGTATAAGGAAGAGTAACCTAGGTCTGTCCCGTAAATCCCTAGATTTAATGCTTGCTTGTGCTCAGCTACGTAACTATTCACATTCGCCTCGGAGTTCAAAAGCATTTTGTCAAATGTCAAATCCAATTGCTTAATTAAGTATCCAGTTTGAACAGGCGACGGGATACTAAAGATCTTGTCGTCAAAAATCGCATGCAGCGGATTTGTTTCATCGAATACTACTTCGTCAACTTTTTTCTTTGGCTTCGGTTCATCTCCACATGAAACTAATATAGAAGCACATAAAATAGAAAAAATGACAGGCTTAAGAATGGATTCTTTCATAATTAGTAAGATATATTTATGAAAGGTAAAAGTAGCAAAAATCAAGATATTACCAGCGAAATGTTAATTTTGTTTAGATCAAGTTTTATATGAATATTAGACCAAGAAGAAATCGAAAAAATCATGCAATAAGAAGTATGATTGAAGAAACTCAATTAGGAGTTCAGAATTTGATTTACCCTCTATTTATTGAAGATGGTAATGGAATTAAATCAGAAATTAAGTCATTACCCAATAATTTCAGGTGGTCTTTAGATACCTTACTTCCAGAAATTGAGCATTGTATTTCTTTGGGTATTGATAAATATGTTCTCTTTCCAGCAGTAAATGAGTTTAAAAAGGACAAAATTGCGTCTTACAGTTATGCCGACGATAATTTTTATCTGGACGCAATTCAAAAAATTAAGGTCGAATTTCCAAATTTAGTTTTGATGAGTGATGTCGCAATGGATCCCTATTCGAGCGATGGACACGATGGTTTTGTTGAAAATGGAGAAATCTTAAATGATAAAACCCTTCCTATTTTGGCGAAGATGTCTTTGGCACAGGCGCAGGCTGGAATTGATATCATTGGTCCAAGCGACATGATGGATGGGCGAATCGGTTACATTCGGTCGGTTCTGGACGACAATGACTTCACAGACGTAAGCATTATGTCCTACTCGGCTAAATATGCAAGTGCATTTTACGGTCCATTTAGAGAGGCATTGGATTCGGCTCCAAAAGGTGGGGATAAGAAAACGTATCAAATGAACCCGAGAAACAAACGAGAAGCACTTCTTGAAGCACAACTTGACTTTGAAGAAGGTGCAGATATTATAATGGTGAAACCTGCGACATGTTATTTGGATATCATTCACATGCTAAAAGAGAGGTTTGACATTCCAATTACGGCGTACAATGTAAGTGGTGAATATGCTATGATCCACGCTGCATGTCAAAATGGTTGGTTGGATTATGATTCGGCCATGAGTGAAATGCTTTTAAGTATTCGTCGTGCTGGTGCGGATGGAATTCTGACTTATTTTGCAAAAGATTTTGCTGCCTTGATAAAGTAATCTGAAGAGGTTTACTCCTATTTCAATTTTTCTAAATAACTTTAAGCGTTATGGAAGATTTTGATTTTTATCCACAAAAACCTAATTTGGTGGAAAGTAAGCAGAAGAGTAGTCTCTCTTTGACTGTATTTTCATTGGTTTTATTTGTTCTTGTGTTTGTCTTGTTTTTCGGGAGTGATGAAATTAATTTTATCGTATATTTAATAGGCGTATTAATTGTTCATGAATTGGGGCACTTCGTAGCGATGAAGTATTTCAAATATGAAAATGTTAGAATGCTATTTGTACCTTTGATGGGGGCTTTCGTCCAAGGGAAGAAAAATAATTTCTCGCAGAAACAGAGTTTTTTAGTGATCCTTGCTGGACCATTACCTGGAGTTATAGCTGGAGGTATTATCATGTGGTATGGGAGCTTTTTTCACACCGATTGGATGCTTCCTTTTGGTGCGTTGTTTATCCTTTTAAACCTCATTAATTTGGTGCCTTTAGACCCATTGGACGGTGGGCAGCTGCTTAAATTATTCGCAACAAGAAATCATGAGATGTTCTTAATGGTTTTCGCTTTTATTTCGTCTATTGCAATTATTGCCGTAGGGTTCTATATTCCTCACTATGGTTATCTATTAATTATTTTTGGATTCTTTATGGGATTCAGAGTTCGCGCTCTTCAAAAGCAATATCAAATGCACAAAGAATTGAAGCAGGTAAATGTAGATTATGCAACTTCATACAATCTTTTAAGCAATAAAGATTATGCGAAGATTAAAGAGGTGATTATTCAAAATACGCCTCAACTTCAAAAATACATCGATCATTTGTCTGAAGATCAAACTGATCCTATCATAGCAAGTCAAGTGAACAGTGTCTTGATAGCGCCAATTGACAGAGATGCTTCGGTATTTTTCAAATTTATGATCCTCTTTTCTTGGATCGGTTCTTTTTTAATTCCCATTGGACTTTATTTCGTCCTTGATTGGCCGTGGATCTGGTCCGTTTTCTATATGTAATGAAATTTAAAGTAGGTCAAAAAATCGTATTCCTAAACGAATCAGGAGGTGGAATAATACAGTCAATTTCTAATCAAGGTCTTTATGTTATTGACGATTCAGATGGATTTGAAAGAGAGTTTCTGCAGTCAGAAATTGCTGCTGTGTATAGCGAGGAGTACAATGTCGACGCCGAAGATATTCGTGGGCTAAATGAGGATGAATCATTTTCACGGGCAAAACATCAAATCACAAAAGGTGTCTTAACTGGTTCTAGAAAACCCGTTGAAGTTTGGGAGTTGGACCTTCATATTGAAGAGATTACAGAAACACATTCGGGCTGGTCGAACACGGATATACTTCGTGCTCAAATGAATGAATTGAAAACCTTCTTTAAAAAGGCTAGAGGTAGACGAATTCGTAAGATTGTCATTATTCATGGTGTCGGTTTAGGAGTTCTTAAAGAAGAGGTGCGCTCGTTTTTCAGGAATTTTGAAGGTCTTGAAGTTTACGACGCAGACTTTAGGGAGTATGGAAAAGGCGCTACTGTGGTAGAGGTTAGTTATTCTAGCCAATAATTGTTTGATTAAGAGGATATTTGTCCTTGTTGGGCTTTGGTAAGGAAATCCTCATGGCCAATCCAAAGGGCGTAAGTTTGAATTGAAGCTTTTACTCAACTTCCTTAAACGCGCCAACCTCTCTTTTGTAAAGTCTAAATCCGCCTTCATTTTTAATCAATGTGAAATTATTCCATTCATCCAGCGCTAAATAATCAGACTTCGTAATTAAATAAAGAGGTTTGTCAATCTTTCCTTCTAAGAACCATGCAGACGTTTTTTGAATTGGTCTCAAGCCTGGTTTTTGCTCTTTGTAGAAGTATTGCGCATAGCTTTTGAAGCCATAGCAATCCACGTAGCAATCTTCGTCTTTTAAATCCTTGTAATAGGAAATTGCAGCGCCTTGAGTAATCTGTTCAACCTTCGGGATAATCATGAATTGAGCAAGAAGTAGAACAATTGTCGTTGTTCCAGTCATTGTCATTACAAAGTGAACAATTTTATTTTTCTCCAAATATACTCCTGCAAGAATGACTCCTGCTATAAAGATGAGTCCTGAGCTAATTTCAAATCCGCTCCATGGAATGTTCTGACTCAATGAATCCAGAGCAAATCCGCCTTCCATTCTAGAAGTTAAGATTTCCTTATTCATGAGTATTAGAGGGACTGCTAGAATTGCGGTTCCAATTAAAACTCCCAAAGTTATGAATGCAATTCGAATTGACTTTTTAAAATCATATTCACTTAAACTTACCTTGTAAACGGTTAAAGCAGCCATAAACGATAGCGGAATCCAAGTCATAGAAGAGTAATGGATAATCTTCGTTGTGACAATACTGAACAAGATGAGAACAACCCAAAACAAACAAAGCATCCAAGTGTGAAAGTCAAAAGAGACATTCCATCGTCGTTTGAAAAGTAATGGGAGTGCCAATATTGAAATAGGAAAACATCCGAAGAAGACAACAACAAAATGGTAGTAAAACGGTTGTGCATGTCCTGCAACATCGGAGCTAAACAGCTCGGCTTGGTATTCAATGAATTTTTGAATGATCGCTGTACCGTTGTTGTAAAACTCGATTCCCAACCACGTAAAAATGATCACAAGCAGTCCGGAAAAGAAGCCAGCAATGAATTTAACTTTAGGGAAAGGTTTGAATTTTTTGATGATCAAATAAACGAATAAGGTCAGGCCTAGAAGTAAGAAACCAACAGGACCTTTGGTGATGACGCTCAAGCCGCTGAATAATCCTGCGATAAACGCGAGACGCATCTTATTCTCATGATCTCCACTAATAACTAGCATCATGAAGTAAATGGACATGAAAATGAAGTAATTGAAAACAGGGTCAATAATTCCTGATTTGAAATAAATATGAGGCAGAATAGTGGCACAGAAAATCAAGGACCACATCAATCCAAATTTAGCAGAGAAATGTTTCATTCCAATAAAATAGAACGAGATTAAATAAATGAAGCCGAAAACTGCATTTGGGAAACGTGCTGCGAACTCATTCACACCAAATAATTTCATAGAGACCACTTGAAGCCAAAAAAACAACGGTGGTTTTTCCCAGAAAGGTTCGAAATTGATTTGAACTCTTAAATAATCGCCGCTGGCCATCATTTCTCTCGCTGATTCAGCAAAATTTATTTCGTCCCAATCAAATAAGTGCGTATTCCCAAGGCCAATAAATAGTATAGATGAAAGCAAAAAAAGGAATAAAACACTCTTTTTGGGATTGCTCGCTAACTGTTCGAATTTTGACATAAATTATTGGCTCCTTTCAGGCGGATAAAGTTAATCGAATTATAGACAATCTTATTGTCTATCGGTTCTGGTTTTTAAGAAGGTGTTGTGTGGACTCAACCAATTTGGTGGTTTATTTGACTTCTATAATTACTGACTTTATCTCGTGAAAGGTCTGCAGAAGAGACTTAGAAGGTCCATGGACCGTTCATAGCAGGTCATATGATGATTCCCTTTCAGTAGCTAGCGCTACTTCTTATGGAAGATGTCAGATTTTACCAATCCAATTTTATTGAAGAAGTATTTCCAAGAAACACCAAGAACTCCAAGTCCATAAGTTGTACTTCTTGACAAATTAATGGATGATGCTTCTTCGAAGTATTTCGTTGGGCATGTGATTTCAGCAATTTCATGACCTGCGAAGAATATTTGCGCGAGCATTTGATTATCGAAAATGAAATCGTCAGAATTGATATTGTAATTGATATCAGTAAGCACTTCTTTTGAGAACATTCTAAAGCCCGTATGGTATTCAGAAAGTTTTTGATTCATTAGAATATTCTGACTCAAGGTTAAAAAACGGTTCGCGATATATTTGTAAAGCGGCATTCCACCTTTTCGAGCACCTTTCCCAAGGATTCTAGATCCAATTACAACAGGGTAGAGGTTGTTTGCAATTAAATGCGCCATGCTTTCAATTAGCATTGGCGTGTATTGATAATCAGGGTGGAGCATCACGACAATGTCAGCATTCAATTCGAGTGCTTTGTTGTAACATGACTTCTGATTTCCACCATAGCCTTTGTTCTGTTCGTGCACGATTACGTGATTGATTCCTATTTCACGTGCAAGTGCAGCTGTGTTGTCGCTACTTTTGTCGTCCACAAGAACAACGTCGTCAACAATGTCGAAAGGAATTTCGTCATACGTTTTCTTAAGGGTCTTTTCCGCATTATACGCAGGCAATATTACAACCAGTTTTTTTCCTTTAATCATCGTTAGTCTGAAATTGATTGGGCAAAGATAATCTTTCTTTAAATATCCTGTCTGAAAGTATGAATATCATTGTGATTTTCTTCGATTTGATCTTTGATTCTCTTTATAGACTTGGCCAACAGGAACAAATCGATAGGCGCATTTTTTCCTAACCAGTCCCAGCTACTTTGTTCTTCTTCCACTGCCAAAGCTACGTGGTAGAGGATTTCGAAATCATGAACCTTAAGCCATTGCTGCGCGCTTTCGTTTCCTTCTGCGGCGTTTATCATTGCCAATAAATGTGCGTAACCATTGTCTTGAAGCCAGTTTCTTGCATCTTCTTTTAAGTAGATTGCAAAAGTGGCCATCGTCAATTCTTCATACTCATTTTCCTTGAGCCAAAGCATGAGTTCATCATTGCCCTCAATCGCTTTACTCCAAGCCAAGATGATTTTCGGCGGGTAATCAATTCGCTTTAGAGCTGTTTTTGACAAGTCTTTCGCGATGATTTCTCTTTTCTTTTTTTTGAACCAGTTTACCATTATCCAAAGAATATATATGAAACAATAATTGCAGCTATGATTCCGCCCAAATCAGCCAATAGTCCTGCAGTCACAGCATATCTTGTTTTTGTTATTCCAACCGATCCGAAATAAACAGCTAAAACAAAGAAGGTCGTTTCTGTACTGCCTTGCATTGTAGATCCAATTTTTGTTACAAATGACATTGGAATCTTTTTTCCAGATTCATAAAGCTCTTGATATGGACCATGGTGGTCATGTTGGGTAATTATGTCTTGTAAAGCACCACGAGCACCACCGCCACTGAGCGGTTTCATTAAGCCAACTGGCATAGCATCAACCCAGTGTGTGGCTGTTATGCCTATAAACTCAGCTGTTGCTCGAATTCCATCTAAGATTGCATCCAAGGTTCCTGAGCCTCTAAGCACTGCGATTGCTGCAAGAATCACAATCAAATAAGGGATTATAGAAATTGCAACTTGAAATCCTTCTTTAGCGCCATCCACGAATGAATCGTATACATTCACACGCTTCTTGATCGCCATAATAATAAATGTGATGATTATCGTGAAAATAATCAGCGGGCCACCAACTCTCGCAATAACTTCTGCATGCGAAGGGTTGTAAATAACATAAACCAAAAGTCCAAATATAAAGAGGGTAGCCGTCCCTAGGTAGGCGAGGACTACTGGATTGAATAGATTTATTTTTTGTTTAATGGAAACGACAATTAGTCCAATGAGGGATGCTATATAGGTAGAGATTAGAATCGGTAAGAAAATTACTGTTGGATCTTCAAAACTGTTGGTTGTCAATAGTCCGAATACTGATACTGGAATTAATGTTAATCCCGAAGTGTTTAGAACAAGGAACATTATTTGAGCATCAGTGGCTCTGTTCTTTTCAGGGTTTAATGTTTGCAGTTCTGCCATTGCTTTCAGTCCCATTGGAGTTGCCGCATTGTCCAGTCCTAGCATATTTGCGCTAAAGTTCATCATCATCGAACCAACTGCCGGATGGTCTTTTGGTACTCCTGGAAACAGGCGAGAGAATAAAGGAGAAACTGCCTTAGTCATTGACTTTACAGCCCCGCCATGTTCGCCAATGCGTAAGATTCCGATCCAAAGGCAAAGCATACCTGTAAGTCCAATTGCTACTTCAAAACCGACAACCGAGGAATCGAATAAGCTTTTGACCATATCATCAAAAATGAATGTATCCTGCCAAAAAATCAATTTACAAAGCGCAACGACTCCTGAGACTAAAAACATTCCGATCCAAATGCGATTTAAAACCATAATTCAAATATCAACATTAATAGAATACACAAATGATGAAAAAAGAACGAAATATTAACAGTCTTCTAATGATAAGAAGGGCGAATACAATGATTTACAAAGTTTTCAATGAGAATACTTCCATGGTTGCCTGAAACTTCCGGGTGGAATTGAACTCCGAATATTGCTTTTTCTTTGTGCTGCATGATTTCGTTAACGCAGCTATCTGACGAAGCTACAAGTTGAAATCCAGGAGCGATAGAAACCGTTTCGCTGCTGTTTTCTCTCATTTCAATTTCATTGGGAAGACGGTTGAAAAGAATGCAATCTTCGTAGGCTTCAATGGTTTGCCAGTCAACGTTATCGCGAGCGCGAGAAACGTACCCTCCAAACAACAGACCTATGAGAACATGTCCCAAATTAATTCCTAAAACGGGGAGTTCTGTTTCCGTAACCCATTCAAGTTGATCTAAGTATTTTTCAGGGTCAATTTCAGTTAGCAATAATGATCCACTTGAAAGAATGATGCCTTGAATTTCTTCGAGGTCCTTGTCTTTGTTGAAATCGAGTAGGGGAATTGTCTTGACATCGCAGTAATCATCAATGATGTGAGCGATGTTAGTTGTTGTATCAGATCCGCAATCGATTAAAAGTATCATAGATCAATTTCTCCTGCGCCTTGACGGATTATTTCGCAATATCCTTCGGTGCATTTCACAACGGTTGAGGGTTCTAAACTTCCGAGCCCGCCGTCAATAATCAAATCGACTTTGCTATCGTAGCGTTCGTAAATCTCGTATGGATCAATGAAGTAGTCCAAAATTTCATCTTCATTATCGTGCAAAGAGGTTGTCGCAATAGGGTTTCCTAATTGGTCAACGATTGATCGGATTGTATTGTTGTCAGGGATTCTAATTCCTATTTCTTTTCGATTTGTATCGAAGATCTTAGGAATTTCGTTTGTGGCCGTTAGAATGAATGTAAATGGTCCTGGTAACGATCTGTTCAACATCTTGAAAGTAGGACGGTCTATGTGTTTAACGTAATCAGATAAATTGCTGATGTCCGAACAAATTATTGAGAAATTTGTTTTCTTGAGCTTAACCCCTTTGAGTGCCGCCAATTTATTCAGCGCTTTCTTATCATTTAAACTGCACCCCATAGCGTAAACCGAATCGGTAGGGAATATTATTACTCCTCCTTTTTTCAGTGCTTTCACCGCTTGATCAATAAACCGCCGGTCTATATTTGCATCGTTAATTTCGACTAACATAGCGGCGAAGATAGTGTTTATTCTGTTTTTTTGAAGATTGAACAACTAATCGCGTAGTGATCGCTTAAGTTCTCGTCTTGAATCACAAAGTTATTTGACCCAATTTGATCAGAATGGAAGATATAGTCGATTCTCCCTGCTGGAATTTTCCCCGCGTAGGTTTTTCCAATTCCAAAACTGGAATTTCTGAACGCATCCGTTAATACAGAATTGAATTGGTTGTATGTGTATGACATCGGAGTGTCATTGAAATCGCCGCAAACAACAACCGGATGCGGAGAGTTATTGATGTGCTCAACGAGCTTATCGGTTTGATTTGCTCGAACAGGAAATGCTTTTTTTACCTTTCCCAAAACCAAAAAGAAACCTGAAGAACTTTTCTTTTTAGTTTTGTCATCGAAGACAGCATAGTCCATTTTCTGCAATCGAATGGACTGCAAATGGATGTTGTATACTCTAACCGTGTCTTCAGGAGTTACAATATCTGCGTAGATGCAATAATTGAATGTCGGTTGGTTGTCGGGAAAAACAATGTCTCCTTTTTCAATGATTTCATATTTCGAAAAAATGCTGATTCCAAAATTCCTTCTTCCTTTTTTGTACTGCGTGTAGCGCTCGTGATAATCTTTTGTTTCTAACAATTGAATGAGTGTGTCCTTCGTTACAAAATCACTGGGTCGGTCTTGATAAAAGAACTCTTGAAAACAAACGATGTCAGGATTTTCATTCGCTACATATTGTATTATTTTATCCTTGTTTCGGTGCGCTTGTCCTGGCTCGGAGTTGTAAAGGTCAAACAGGTGGACGTTGTAACTCATGATTTTTACTTCGGTAGCTCCATTTGAGTCATCGCCTCCGCCTATCGTAAAGGTTCGGAAATGTAGGTTTCCTCCCATTAGAATAAGAATTCCGAGTCCTAGGGCCCATTTATTATTGATGAAAATCCAAGCAATTGTAATTATTAGGTGGCAAACAATAATAACGGGATATGCCAATCCGAAAAGCGGAATGATTTCCCAAGAATCAGGCCGCACAAATGGGCTTAGGTAGGAGAGGAGTAGGCTTAAGGAAATAATGATAGTAATCCCTTTAAGGATATTTTTAAGTGTAAATATCTTCTTAAGCCGTTTCATTATTTGCTTTGATTGAACAGAAAGTCTTTTTCCCTTTTATTCAAAGAATCATATCCTGACTTTGAAATTTTATCTAAAATTCTATCCGTTTCTTTTTGCCGCTCTTTAGCATTTTCATTGTATTCTTCATCCGTCATTTTACGCACTTGCTCACCTCTGACGACTTTAAGTTTTGGACGTTTGTGTCTTGAAAACATTTGTCTTATAAATTCCATCATTCTTTGAGAGGCAGTAATAATGTTACTTGAACTGTGGATGTTTTGAATGGACAACGCACCTATAATTGCACCGCCTAAATGAGCGAAATGAGCTGTGCCATCATTTGTTGTTAAATTGATAACATCCAAAACAATGTAGGCTACTGCAATCCAAATGATTCGAAGTTTGAAAAATCCAAAAAAGCTGATTTGTAAATTGGGCTGATAGAAGGCAATTGCGACGAAGATTCCCATGATTGAGCCGGATGCACCCATGACTACTACGTCTTGAAGGCCGGGAAATGCCAAATGTGCTAAAAAC
>TARA_B110000305_G_scaffold161992_1_pt1 | contig 17823 bp, 10 predicted proteins | sample TARA_B110000305 | Tara Oceans TARA_B110000305 (sample SAMEA4397930) | marine metagenome | biome: Polar Biome; feature: [SRF] surface water layer (ENVO:00010504); material: water (ENVO:00002006), including particulate matter (ENVO:01000060) such as... | depth 5 m | reverse complement strand
CTCCTCGTCTTTGACCTCTGTGAACTGGTCTGCGGTAAGTTGAACCGCGACCACAAGAGCCTCGGAAAATCGAGTAGCTTATTTAAATGGCGGAGCCTCGTAGTGGGTGCGTAGCCGGTGGAACTCCTTTGTGAGTTCTTTCTGCACCTTGGCGTATTCGGGCTGGCCGTAGAGGCTTTTCATTTCTTGAGGGTCGTTGACGAGGTCGAACATTTGCCATTCGTCGCTTCCGGGGAGGAAGAATAGTTTGTGCGTTTCGGTGCGAACGCCGAAGTGCTGCGGGACGTTGTGTTCCCCTTTTTCATAGTAGGAATAATAGAGTGATTTGCGCCAGTCCTTGGACTCACCCTTGAGAGTGGGAACGATGGATTTTCCCTGGATCTCCGCAGGAATTTTTACTCCGGCAGCTTCGAGGAAAGTGGGGGCATAGTCGATATTTTGAATCATCTCCTGAGGCCGTGAACCGGCTTTGGTGACTCCGGGCCAGCGAATGACGAAGGGCATCTTGAAGGACTCTTCAAACATCCAGCGCTTGTCATACCAGCCGTGCTCGCCGAGGTAGAATCCTTGGTCGGAGGCGTAGATCACGATGGTGTTTTCGGTCAGGCCGTTTTTGTCGAGGTAGTCCAACATCTTGCCCACGCTGTCATCGACCGCTTTCACGGTACCGAGGTAGTTTTTCATATAGCGTTGGTATTTCCACTGCACGATCTCCTTGTGGCTCATGGAGCCGACCTTTTTCAAGAATGCTTGATTTTCGGGTCCAAAGTGGGCGTCCCATTCCTTCTTCTGGCCCGGATTCATGCGACCATATTCGGCCATGCCATAGCGATCAGGACCGGGGAGTTCGATGCCTTTGCGCTCGTTTTTTCGGACTTTCGCGTCGTAGGTCCAGTGGAAGTGGCGGTCGATTTCCATTTCGTTTTCGGAAAGAGATTTGCTGCGATTCGAGTAGTCATCGAAGAGCGAGGGAGGCTCGGGAATGGTGACGCCGTCGAATGACTTAAGGTGGCGTAAGGCGGGCGCAAAGGTCCGGTGGGGTGCCTTATGCTGGCACATGAGGAAGAAGGGTTTTTCCGGATCGCGATCGTCGAGCCACTTGATGGCCTTGTCGGTGGTGATGTCGGTGCAGTAGCCGGGGAACTTCTTTTTGCTGCCGTCCATCTGAAGGAAGACGGGATTGTAGTAGCTGCCCTGTCCGGGGAGAATTTCCCAGTGGTCGAACCCTACCGGATCAGAAATGAGATGCCATTTTCCAAACACCGCGGTGTTGTAGCCTGTTCCCTGCAGTGCTTTGGGGACCGTCCATTGGGATTGGTCGAGACCCTTGCCTGAGTTGCGAAGGAAGCCGTTTTTATGGCTGTGTTTCCCCGTGAGGATGGTGGCCCGGGAAGGACCGCAGATGGAATTGCCACAGAACGAATTCTTAAAAATGGCGCCGCTGGCCGCAAGGCGGTCGATGTTCGGAGTGGGAGCGATCTTGGCCAAGTCCCCGCCATAGGCTGAGATCGACCGGAGCGCATGGTCGTCGGAGAAGAGGAAAACGATATTTGGCTGCTTCGCGTGGACGAAGGTAGCCGCCAAAAATGACAAAAGGGCAAAGAGTTTCATTGGGATGAAAGTGGCATACTGGATGGGGGAACTTTGGGAAGGATGAAGTCGCTTTCACCGCCAGTTGTTCTAACAACTAAGGGCAAATCCTCTGAATTCTTTTGATTTGTCCAATCGGCAGATTCGTTTCTACATCAACCAATATGGAAATTTGGAAAGCGACTGAGAATTACCTCAAGCGTGCTCTGCTTGGCATGAGAATGGAGTTAATCGCCAATCTCAAGCCACCTGCGGATGCCCAGGGAGGTCACCCAATTTTTTTCGAGATCCTGGATCGTCGCGCCAATGACAAGAAGGTTCGTGATAACTCAACGAGCAAGAAGTTCGATGGCCGCGGGAGCGGGCTTCCCGCATGAAAAACTAGCGGCGAGAAATTTTATCCATATCCATTATTGCCAGTGGCTTGGATTCGAATTGCGTCCGCCTGATCGTAGGGAACAAACTTCTGCAAAGTGGGTTGCCTTCCGCAAAGCAGTGAACGAAAAAGTGGTTGTTTATCGGAAAAAGCACGGGCTTAGGTAGCCTTCTTTACAGGAGATGACGGGAGCTCTCGAAGGCGGTCGGTCTAGTACTTAAGCCCAAGATCATTGGTGCGAACCTCGTTCAGTTTGGCTTTCATCTTTTGCTGGAAGCGTGTGACAGTTTTGGCGTGTTTGGGATCGCTGGCGAGGTTGGTGTATTGCTTCGGGTCCTTCTTCATATCGAAGAGTTCCTCTCCCTTATTGCCTGTGTTGCCGTATTGAATGTAGGCCCAGTTGTGCTCGCGGAGGAGGAAGCCTTTTCCGTTCACACTAAAGGCGGCATCGCGGACTTCGTGTTTGGGATTGTCAAAGACTGATGAGATATTTTTCCCCTGAAGGCGGTCGGGAATTTCGAGGCCGCAGAGGTTTGAGAGCGTGGGATAGAGGTCGAGAAGTTCGACGAGCGAGTGGCAGATCGCGGGCTTTTTTCCGGGGATGCGCACGATCAACGGAACGGCGGCCGATTCATCGTGGAGGCTGACCTTGGCCCAGAAATCGTGCTCACCGAGGTGGTAGCCGTGGTCGCTGGTGAAGATGACGATGGTGTTGTCGTCGAGGCCGGCCTTGGTGAGGGCGTCGAGCACCTGTCCGACCATGCGGTCCATGTAGACGACCGAAGCGTAGTAGCCACCCACCGCTTTCTTTTGGCGACGCACATCCATCTTCATGTTCTTACTCGTCTTGTAGTTGATGCCCATCTTGGGAATGTCATCCCAATCGCCCTTCACTTTTTCCGGGAGTTTCATGGTGTCGTAGGGAAGGAAGTCTTTGTAGTCCTTGCGGGGGGCGACGAAGGGGACGTGAGGGCGGACAAATCCCACTCCAAGAAAGAAGGGCTTTTCGCTGTTCTCGTGTTTCTCAATAAGCTCGACCGCTTTCGCAGCGGTCTTACCGTCTGAGTGGACAAGGTCATCGCCGTCGGCTTCGACGACCACAAAGGTGTTGCCTCCGACCGGGCCGGGCTTCCTTCCGTCGTGATTACTTTCCAATGTTTCACCGTCACCGGGAGCCCGCCACTCGGGGCCCTGGGAGTTGAAGCGCTCGGTCCACGAGATGGGATCGTCGGCACCGTCGGTTCCTTTCTCGATGCCAATGGGAACGCCCATGTGGAAGATTTTGGAAACGCGGGCGGTGTAGTATCCTGAGTTTTTGAAATGCTGGGCCCAGGTGGCGCGGTCGCCAATGGCGGGCCGGGGAGATCCGTAGCCGAGCATTTTGATGGCGTGAGGATAGTAGCCGCTCATGAAGGAGGCTCGCGAGGGGCCGCAGTAAGTTCCCTGGCAATAGGCTTTCGTGAAACGGGTTCCTTGGGTCGCGAGGCGGTCGATGTTCGGTGTCTTGCAGACTTCGTTGCCATAGCATGAAAGCGCGGTGGCGGTGAGGTCATCGGAAATGATAAAAAGGACGTTTATCTTTTCTTTTGCCGTGCCGAGGTAGGTGAGCAGCAAGGCGATGACTGGAATGAGAGAAGTCGAAGGTTTCATAAAAGTGATCAATAGCAGTGGAGGGTCGTTACTGGATGGTTTCGATGATTACGCCGCCGGTCGCCATGGCGTGGGCCTTGGAGGGGGAGGAATCGGGATGCCAGGGGCCGATGCTTTCGTTGAGCGGGAGATCAATGAGGGCGTCTTTCACTTCCTTCAAGGGTGTGACTTCGGGGCCTGAATAGAGGGCCCTCGGAGAAAGGCGGACCCAATCGATTTGTCCGGTGAAGTGGTCGACGGCCTGACCTTTGCCGTTCACGTCGGCACCTACGATGAGGGGAAGGCGGTTGTCCTTGAGTTTTCCTTGTCGGGCCTCGGTGGCGAGAAGTTTACCATCAAGATAGAGGCGGGCCTCCTTGCCATCGTAGACTCCTGCAAGGGTGTGCCATGTGTCGGTTTTCAGAAGTGGGGATGAAGCGGCGACGGCGAGGTATTTTCCATCAAGATTGATGATGAATTCCGGGCGTCCTTCACTGATGAAGATGCCGTAGCCAGAGCCTTCGGTTTTGGTCACGAGGCCGGTGCGACCAGCGAAGGTGTCGGCTTTGAAACGGCACTCGAGGGTGACATTCTTAGTGACCTTGAATCGCTTTGAGGGGATGGAAAGAGCCTGGTTCTTGCCGTTGAAGCGCGCAGCTCCATTGGGAAGGGATTTGTTTCGGTCGAGTTGGAAGTCGAGCGGGACGGGGACGGAGCGGCGGGGGATTTCGTATGCGAAGCCCTTGGCGAGATACTCGGTGTCGAGATGAAACGCGGGAGTGGCGAAGGATCCCGTGGTAAGGGAGGCGTTCCACGAAAGAGTGAAGGTGAAGTCCTTTGATTCTCCGGCCTTAATGGTGGCGTGGTGGTGATCTGGTTGGCAGTCAAAGGCCGATCCTTTGGTGCCATGGGAGAGGACCGCGGCGATGGAGCGGTCGCTGGGATTGGTAAGGGTCATCGTGATTTCATGCTGTCCGCCCTGATCGTTCTTGAGAGGGAGAGGCGGAGTGATCTTCACGGGCGATGATTTGACTTTGTTGACTTGCGCGATGAGATCACCGGTGATTTCCCGAACGTCGAGGACCTCACCCACGGGCACCGCGGCGAGGGCAATGCGACCATTTCTGACGGTGACGATATCGTAGTGGTGGAGGTAGCCGGCTTGCGGAATGGCTCCGGACTGATTACCACCGGTGGTAGCGAGAGTGACATATTCGATCCCATCGCGCGGGCCATCGTAGCGCATGGTGTGGATGTGTCCGGCGAAGACGGCGGAGACGTTGCCCGCATCCTTGAGGCGTTTATGGACGCGCTCCCAGTCGTCGCCATAGCCGCGTCCGAGCCAGCGGGGATGGTGGATAAAGAGGAAGACGTGCTCGGCATCCTTCGCTTTTTTGAGCATGCCATCGAGCCAGGTGAATTGCTCGGGGCTCATTTTTTGAGCCGCTGGTTTACCGAAGGTTCGTTCTCCGGTCTTGGGGTCACCCTCGTCGGAATAGAGGACGATGAACCAGGAGTTTTTATGCTCGAAGGCATACCAAAGCGGTCCGAAGTGCATCTCATAGGACGTTTCCATCTCTCCTTCGGGCTTCTTCGATTTGTCCGGACCCCGCCAGTAGATGTCGTGGTTTCCGGCTACCGGGAACCAAGGGCAGGCGAGTTCGTTCATGATGGACTTGTATTCCTTCATCTGCGTCATCCAGACGTCCTCGTTGCTGTAACCATTGATGAGGTCGCCGACGGTCATGACGAAGTCGGGTTCCAAAAGATTGGTGTCGCGCACCGCATCGGCGAGGATAGCGACTCCGTCGTCGGGGCCTCCGGTGCGATCGCCGTAGACGATAAAGCTAAAGGCGTCCTTCTCGTTGGGAAGAGGGAGCTTCACCTTGCTCTTGCGCGAGGTGTCAAATCGGTCCGGGGTGGCTTCAACGGTTTCGTGCTTCTCGCCGTGACGATGAAGGTGATGGTTGTGACCAATGTTTGGATTGACAGGTGGAGGATCGGCAAGGGCGGGAGAGGCGCAGAGACCGAAAAGAAGAAGCCATGAACGTTTCATCAGCCTTGATACGGGACAATGAGTGGAGAACTTCCTTTTCTTTCTTCCGGGACCTAAATCAATCGCTTCTCAACAATTGACTCCGCAAGCAGAACAGCCTTTCCTTAGATCAATGATGAAGATTTTCTCCCTGTTCCTCTCCGCGCTCAGTAGCGTGACTCTTTGCGCCCAGTCGTTGACATTGGAAATCAAAGAAGAAGCGGTTACAGGGAGCAAGACATTGGAAATTACGGGCACTCCGGCCGCAGGGACGAATTACCACCTTCAATTGAGCCACGACACCCAAACCTGGTTTCCCATTGCCGGGACCCAAACTTTGCCGTGGCAGTTTGTGGACAGCAATTCCCTCGATCGAACCCGGGGTTTTTATCGCGCCACTCAAAACCCTCTCGTTCCGATCACATCGCACTCATCCTGGAAGAACACCGTCACCCTTCCCGAGGACCCCTTCCGCTCCGCTCCCGTTCTCACCGCCTTCGGCCAGACCGAGATTCGCTGGATCAAATTCTCCATCCTCCTGGACAATGCTCCCACCGCCTACTTCCAGGACGGCAGCAAATATCAATTCCACTTCAACTTTGCCAATGACCGTCTCGATCCTTTCTCTGGAATCTCCTTCGATGATTTCAACGCCGCTTCTCTCTACCCTCCGGAGCAAGAGGTCGTTTTAGGAGCCCTTCTTTTCGCCCCCGCCCACAAGGAGTTCGCCTTCGAATTCGTCGGCCAAGATTCCTACCCACCTGAGATGCTGCGCTATCTCTACCAACTCGCCAATGCCGCTGTCTCACGACCCGATGATTGGTCTGGTTTCTATTTTCCCACCTTTGAGCAAGCCGAAAGCGCCCGTGAAGATGCCGAATACTTCCAACGCAATAACATTGCTCTCGGTTCCATCGCCCGCTGGCAAAACTCCGATGCCTGCTATTCATCTGGCTGGGCCCTCGGGCGGTTGGTCTTCGTTCCCGGCGCCGAGATCAAGGAAGCCTTCCGCACCGGCGCCCTCCTCTCCACCGACATTCTCATCACCGATGGAGTCCCTGCCGAAGTCCCATTCGTCGCCGGCATTATCTCCACCGCCCCGGGGACTCCCAATTCACATGTTGCGATTCTCGCCCGCTCCTATGGCGTTCCCTTTGTTTACCTTTCGGATCAAGCAGATGTCGCTGCCGCCCTCGCTCTCGACGGGCAAGAGGTCGTTCTCCGCGGAGCCTCACAGTATCCCGGCGAATGTAAGGTCGATGTGTTCGAGGCGAAAGATGTCAGCCCCGACTATCGCTCTGCCATTCTTGACTTTAAAAGCACTCCACCTTTTGAGCTCACTCCGCGCGAAAACCTCGGCGCCTTCACCATGGATGTCGCTTCCGCTGCACTTTCCGATACCCGTTATATAGGAGGTAAGGCCGCCAACTTCAGCCTCCTTCGCCAAGCCATCCCAGATATCTCTCCCGCAGCCACCGCCTTCACCTTTGATCTTTGGGACAGCTACCTCGCTCAAACCATCGATGGAGCCTCCCTCGAAAACCTTATCGCGAACCGCCTTTCCTCCCATATTTGGCCCCCCAACATTGCCGCGCTCGACGCCGATCTCAAAGCCATCCGCGACCTTATCAAAGACGATGCCGATTTTTCCGCAGGGCAAAAAAACTCCATCATCGCTTCCCTTCAATCAGCCGGATTCGACCCCTTCAAAAAACTCCGCTTCCGCAGCTCCACCAATGTCGAAGACTCGGACCAATTCATCGGTGCGGGTCTTTACGACAGCTACAGCGGCTGCCTCCAGGATGATCTCGATGGCGACGACGAAGGGCCCTCCCACTGCGATTCCAGCAAGGTAAACGAACGCGGTGTCTTCCGCGCTTTGCGAAAAGTCTACGCCAGCTTCTACAATCTCAATGCTTATCTCGAGCGATTCCGGCGCGGGGTCGACGAAGAGCAAGTAGGCATGGCCGTCCTCGTTCACCACTCCTTTCCCGATGAAATCGAAGCCGCCAACGGAGTTATTACCGGAAGATTTCAACCCTCGGGAAACAGCGTTTTCCTTTTCAGCGAAATCGTCACCCAACTTGGCGCTAACTCAGTTACCAACCCCGATGGCAACAGCATCCCCGAGCTGGTGGAATCAAATTGCTACAAGACAAAATCGGTCACCAACTGCAGTAACTTCTTCCAGGAACGCTCCAGCCTTCTTCCGCTTGGTCAATTTTCCATCATGGACTGGCAGGACGACTACAGCGCTCTCAATTCAAAAGCTCTCGACGTCGCCCGGTCCTACCAAACGGCCACCGGCATTGATCGCTTCACCCTCGAGTTTGAATTTAAGAAACTCACCGACCGATCCTTCGTCATCAAACAAGTACGAAGAGTCCCTGAGATCGAATCCTCCGGCTCCAAAGATCCCGCTCTCGTCAACCGCCCCGTCACCTTTGAAGTCTTTCAAGGAGAACGAGCCGATCTCTTCTCCAACCATAACCTCAAGCTCCGTCTCGACAGCGAAACCGCAAGCCGGATGCTTGATAGCACTGGAAGCACCACCAGCTTCCTCACCAAGTCGGACTGGCTCCATCACAGCGATGGTGCCATTCAAAAGAGAACCGGGGCGGTTCCTTTCTGGGATAATGCCAATTTCGCTGTAGTAGATTTCTTTGGTAAAGACTACGCCGTCGATTCCTGGATCGAGCCCAATTTCAAAAGCGGCAGCACCGATCTCGAGTTCCGCTTCCAAATGCCCTCTGTAAACGAACTTGCGACACAACCCATTCGCATCTTGGGTGACTTCCGCGCAGAGCTTCACGCCACATTTGCGGAACCTCAATTGACTTGGCAATTTCCGGCCGGATTCACGACCACTACCTCACAAGTGGTTATCCTTGTTCCCAGCGTCACCGACCAACCACTCCCTCCCGGATCTACCAAGAAAACACGAACTCATGAAGCTCGATCCGGTAGCCAAGTAGAAATCAACTTCTTCTGGCCACCCGGCCCGACCGGCCCTTCTGCCGGCTACACTGCACCACTCCAAAAATGGGACGTCACCACCATCACCGGCCTCACCACTTCCCCTATTGAACTCCGCGGTTACTTTTCCCAAACCTACCGCCCCGGCCACCATAACTTTACCGAGGAATTTCTCCTCGAACCCCGCCTCGAAGAAGGCATTAGTTCCGTCATTCTCTCCGAACTCGAAGCCCTCGATATCAAACAAATCTACCTCCAGTTTGGGAACATCAACCCTATTTTCCAAGCCATCGGTTTCGATGATCGTGTCCGGGATTTGAATTGATTTATTTGAATGAACTAAGATCGTAATGGTTGTCAAAAATGGAAATAGATGAGAACCATCTTGATGCTTACTCGACGAAAATAATCAAGGCTGTGTGGGAATTATCCTATTACTTTCCAGTCTCTTTTTGAGGTGGTTTTATCGAAAATTAGAATCACTTCTTAAGCTTCTGCCAGGGCGGGGTCGGTTCCGATGGTTCCAATAAGAGAGTTTCGGTATTCGGTTGTTTCCAGTTCGCTTTGTCTCGCCATAGCGCTCTTTAGATTCTCGAGGATTCCCAGCCGGGATATTTCACTTTCGTGGGATTCCTTGTTCAGGAAGTCTTCCAGAGCGGTGATTTTCCGTGCGATGAGATTTTGTTCGACTATGACCTTGGTGTCGAGGCGGGCTTGATACCAATTGGAGGCGAGGACGGTTTCGCGATCGAATAAACCTCGTACTTCGAGAGCGGTGATTTTTTTTCCTTCGAAGTGACCCTCAACCATGATGTTGAGGAGGGCTTTGAGTGGAGGACAGGCGACATCGATGGAGCCGTCTTTGAAGTAATTTTCCGCGATGCGTTTTTGAGTTTCGACGATGTTGTCGATGCCATCGATATAGTCCTCTTCTGACTGCTCCTCGGGTCGGAGCATGTCACCGGTGAAGATCGTTCCGGGCGCGGAGAACATGCGACCGAAGAAGGTGTTTACGAAGCTCTCATTGATGCGGTATCCGAGGCGGCTGGCGTGAATGGTGCGGCCGTCTTTTTCGAAGTCATCGATCTTATCGAGGAAGTCATTCTCGATGAGAAACTCGGGCTCACGTTCGTTGATAAACATGCGCGACCAGACTTCCGGGACGACGAGTGAGATGTCGTGTTCGAAGCGATACTTTCGACCGATGTGCCCGGCGGCGGAGGAGAAGCCGTGGTCGGTCGTCAGGATGTAGCTCACTAGGGCGGCATTAAGATCGTAGATGGGGAGCAGGGCGTTGAAGGGGCCTTTGGTGAGGGCACCTTCTGATCCGGCACCGGTGGTCGAGGGGCTCTTGCCGGTGAGGGAGGCAATGAAATCCATGAAGAGCTCGGGGAGTTCCTGATAGTGGATCGGAGCATAAACGGCGAGCGAGCGAATGCCGGGCTCGGCGGGGTTGTTGCGTCGGCCGAGGAGGACGGAATTTACCGGCATGGGAACGGGAGCCTCGTGGGAGAGGCGGCGGAAAAAGCGCGAGCCCATTTCCGCGATGTAGAGACTGCGGGGGTCTTCGAGGTCGGGACGGTTTTGGAGGTAGCGGGGATTCTTGGTCGGTTTACCATCGACGATGCGGGGGAGGTGAGTCGAGATGACGAAGTCCGGTGAATCGGCGTCGAGGTAAGCATTGAACATTTCCTGCATTGGCGCGGTGAAATGCTCGAAGCGGATGGCATCTTTTTTCATCTCCTCGGCCTCTGCGCGTGGGATGGGTTCGTAGTTGGAGAAGAAGACGCCTTTGTGGCTAAAGTCCAACTCTGCCTGCTTGTCGTACCCGCGGACGATGGCGTCATCGGGTCTTTGGAAGAGGCGGTATTCGCAGTTCTTGGCGAACTTGATCGAGGGCTTTACGATGTCGGGGTGAAGGCCCTCGACTTGATCCGCTGGGATGATGGTGGAGGCGGTGATATCGTCTTCGGTTTGGATTTTCTTGGCGGGAGAGAAATCCTTTCGCAATCCAAAAGTCCGCCAGGTTCCATCTTCGGAAAATCCTACGCGCAGGTATTGTGTGACGAGTCGCTGGCGTTGGTAGATGAGTTCGTTTCCAGGGCGGCCATTGATGAGATCGACACTGAAACGTGAAGCCCAACCGCCGGCTTCTTCCCAGTCGGGCTTGTAGAGGCGCTTGATGACGTAAACGAGGTCGCGCACAGAACGTGAGATCGTTTCAAGCCATTCGTTGTAGGTCTTGGTGTATCCGGAGTTTGGCGTGAAAAGTCGAATGACCGATCCCAGCGAACGGGTGGCGCAGAGGAGCGGACGGCTCTCTTTGCCAGGCTCGTTTGGGTTCTCGTAGCGGTCGCCGTAGTCGCGATGAACGAGCTCCTGGGCTGCATAGAAGTCCTCCTTAAAGTTGTCGACGATCACTGGTCCCGAGATCATGGCATCGGAGAGGGATTTGGAGATTTCTGACTTTCCGCCGCCCGAAACGGTGCAGGGTTTATGGCAAAAAGTACCTTCGGCATTGGTCCCGATGAGGCGCCAACGTTGGCCTGCGGAGGGCTTCACCATTTCGACTTTGTAGCCGGATGGGAGGATATAGGTGATGCCAGGTTGGAGGGAAATCTTTTGGTCGTTCCAGGTGATCGATTGGTTGTCGAGTTGGATGCGGACATTTGCGGGGAGGTAGAAAATGTCGGAGTAAATTTTGTCGATGCCATAGCCTTCGGGCTGGAGGTCCATGAGTTCTCCGTAGCGTTTCACGACGTTTATGAAACGATGGTGGACGTCGCGCTTGAACTCGCTCAGAGCGAAGTCCTCACCGAGGTCGGCACCGGGGAAAGCGATGGCTCCGCCGGCGTGTTCTTCTTCGGCGTTTCCGAGGAGATTGGTGGCGTAGCTGAGCTGGGTTTTGACCTCTTTTTTGCAGTAGCCGTAATAGTTGTCGGCGATGAGGGTGACGATGGTGCCGCTGGCGTCGCGCGAGGTGATTTTGAAGGCGGAGCCATCGTTGTAGAGTTCGTCTTCGGATTCCCAGCACATGCCATCGTGCTTTTGACGGTCGCTGGCTGCGGAGAGGTGGGGGAGGCCGAGGTCCTTCTTTTTGAGCTTCGTGAGTTGGGGGGCGAGGATGACGCACCCGGTGTGTCCGGACCAATGTGCGGTATCGAGGCGGGAGTCATTCTCGGGAAGGTAAGGGTCGCCGCCATTGCCAAAAATACTCTCTACGAAGTCAAGATTGGAGACGAGATTTCCGGGGGCGAAGAAGCGAACTTCCATGCGCTTTTCCTTCGAGACTCCGGGCACGGCGGGGCAGACGATGGGACGAAGAAGGAGGGAAACGAAGACCTTAGCTGGTGTTTCGCTATTGCCGGTAAAGGGAAGGACCATGATGTCCTCGGGAGGGTTGAGGGCGGCCTTAAGAAGTCCCGCAAAGGTTTGCAGGGGGACTTTTTTCTTATCGGCGGGAACCGGAAGGCCGCCTTCGGCGACGTGAAAGACACCCTTGGTGGTGCGGCGATCGGAAGCGGGATTATGACAGACGCCTTGATTGACGCGATAGGAACTCAAGATGGATGATTTAAAAACATCCTGGTCGGGAGGGAGCGAGAGCATGCGGCCAATGCCATGACGCTCCAGAACGAGGGCTCCGGCCGGGACTAGTGCGGGAGATTCGGTATCGCCAAGGGTTTTGGCGAGGTAGTCGTGAATCGCTTGGTCTACCGGGCAAAGGTAGTCGGAAAGGAGGCGGGTTTTTTCCTGGAAGGAGGCGATGAGAGAGCGTCCAAGATCGAGGAAGGGATAGTCCTCTTCCGAGCCCACGATATCGTGGCCTCTCGCTGCGAGCTTCAGGTTGACGAACTCCCTGAGGCGTTCTTCTTCGTCGGCTGAGGCAATGGCGGGGCCGTTTTTGGCAAATCCGATGGTGTCCTTGAGGCGGTGTGGCATGAGTGTGGTATAAGGAGAGCAGTTCAAGTGCCATGATACCTCCTCAGGTGCCGATAGGAAACCTTGTAGTTTTCCTCCATCCTAAGGATAGCGGGCAGAGAGAAAATCTTCTCGATCCCTGTTTCGTTGAGGAATTTATAAGGAGCAGGAACTTGGCTAACGGCGATATTCACACAAGGATATGTGCCCCATGGGGTATCTATTTGGCCTTTAGCCAAACCCAGATTGAATGAGCCTCTGATCTGAGCAATCCAAAGAGAACACCGAAAATGCGCTCAACGCAGCGCCATTCGGCCGGTGGCCCGGTTTTTTTGGCTGCTCTAGAGCTCGTAGCACATGAGGTGGTCTTGTTCGCGGAGGTAGAGTTTGCCGTCGAGGACGACGGGGTGGGACCAGGATTCCGCTTCTTGATGGACGGGCATGAAGGAACCTTTGAGTTCGTAGCCATCGGGGGTGGCTTTGACGAGGGCGACGTGGCCGCTTTGGTAGCGGTAGATGAGGTGGCCATCGACGTAGGTGACGCAGGCGGAGCCGTTGCCGACTCCTTTTTCAGGCCCCCATTTTACTTCGCCGGTTTTGACTTCGAGACAGATGGGGTCGCCGCCGTTGTGCTTGTGGCCGCAATATATGTGGTCTTCGATGAGGATCATGCCGCCGTGGTGGTTTTGTAAGGTTTTCGGTTTGAGGAAATAGACTTCCTTGGCGGTTGCGCCACTTCCTTCGGCGGTGATTTTGAGGAGGGCGGATCCGGTGCCGTATCCGGTGGAGCCGAAGATGTAGTCGCCCATGGCGATGGGCGTGGAGATGTTCGCGGTGGTGTTGGCGACTTTATCGTAGTTCCAGAGGAAGCGGCCATCTTTGGCGCGGACGCTGATGAGTCCACGGCCTGCCATTTGCACGTATTGTTTTACGCCGCCTGCATTGGAGATGACGAGGGAACCGTAGCCGGCGCCGTCTTTTCCTTTTTTACCGACATCGCCGAGTTTCGTTTTCCACTTGGTGGCTCCGGTGCGCTTGTCGAGCGAGACGATGAAGGCTTCATTTCCGCCCGGGGTGCAGACGACGCGGTCGCCATCGATGAGGGGAGACTCAGAGAAGCCCCAGCCGGACATCATTTTGCCGTCCCACTCTTTTTTGAAATCTTTTGTCCAAAGGACTTTTCCTTTGGTGGAGAGGCAGGCGATGAGGCCGTTGGAAGTGGTGAGGTAGAGCTTGTCGCCATCGATGGTGGGGACGGAGCGAGCGCCGCCGTAACCGTGCTTGGGGATTTTGTCGGTGACGGCGGTTTGCCAGAGGAGCTTGCCGGTTTTGGTGGAAAAGGCGCTGATGCCTTGGCCACTTTCGAAGTTTCCGCTGGTGTAGAGGGTGTCGTCGGCAATGGAGACCGAGGAGAAGCCGCGGCCGCATCCTTCACTGCGCCAGAGGAGCTTTGGTGGGTTCTTCTTCCAGTCGGTGTTTATGCCGGTTTCAGTGGAGCGGCCATCGCGATTCGGGCCACGCCATTGCGGCCAATCTTCCGCGGGGGCGAGGGAGGACGCGAGAGTGAGGATGAGGGCTGGAAGGGTAATACGGTTCATAAGAATTGGAGGAAGCTAGCAGATTTTAAGGCACATTGAAGAAAAGGTTTTCGGCTTTCTAATCTGGGTGATCAAGCTAGAGCCGCGCCATGCGATATGCTATCGTTTGAGGCATGACGAGACGGCTGATGACTGCGATGTTTTTTGGATGATGGCTTTTCCTGCCCTGGCCATACCCAACGTGGGTTGTGGAAAAAGGTGGTGCTATTTTTGATGGTGATCCCGCTGATGATGTTGGGATTGGCTGTGCGGTATTTGGCGATTTTTGGACTGACGTCAACGGGGAATGACAAGTGGGCGAGAATGTTTTATTTTGATTGGTATCCAGGTTCCCATTCAAGGGGTTGTTCTCAGTGGGACGGATGATGCGTGTTGAGGAAGGGAGTTGCTGCTGTTCCTCATCTTGGACGGGGGGAGATAGGGAAGAAGGCGCCCAAGTTTCAGCGTAATCCCTTTTCTCTCGGGGTGGCTTCTGGTGATCCGGATCATGAAAGTGTCGTCCTCTGGACGCGACTGGCTCCTGAGCCCCTAATACCCAATGGGGGAATGCCGCACCATGCGATCGAACTCGACTGGGAGGTGGCGGAAGATGAGGGGTTTACGAAGGGAGTTCGGCATGGAACGACGATCGCGACGCCTCAGCTGGGCCATTCGGTGCATGTGACTCCTGAGGGGCTCGAAGCGGATCGGTGGTTCTACTATCGCTTTCATTGTGGTGGGCATGCGAGCGCGGTGGGTCGCACGCGGACGCTTCCGCTGCCCGCTGCCAATCCTGATAAATTGGTGATGGCGGTGACCTCCTGCCAGAATTACGAGCAGGGGTATTTCACGGCTTACGAGCAAATGATCGGGGATGCGCCGGATCTCGTATTCCACTTGGGCGACTACATTTATGAGTATGCCGAAGGCATGAACGGAAAGATCCGCCGGGTGCAAGGGCCTGAGACGAAATCGCTGGAGGACTACCGTCAGCGCTACGCGATTTACCGACTGGATCCGCTTCTGCAAAAGATGCACGCGATCTGTCCTTGGTTCGTGACATGGGATGACCATGAGGTGGATAACAACTATGCGAATGAGACCTCGGAACGGGATGGTATCACAGCGGCGCAACTCTTAATGCGTCGGGCGAATGCCTATCAGGCTTATTATGAAATAATGCCGTTGCGGGAGACTTCGTTTCCTCATGGACCGCACATGAATCTTTATCGCAAGGCTTCCTTCGGGAGGTTGGCTGAGTTTCATATTCTCGATACACGGCAATATCGCACCGATCAGCCGAATAAGGATGGCCGTGATCCGCTCAATGACGACGCTTTGAATGCGCGCAATACTCTCTTGGGTGATTCGCAGCGGAACTGGCTCCACAACGGACTTTTGAAGTCGAAGGGAACCTGGAATGTCCTGGCCCAGCAAGTGATGATGGGCATGCACGGTCACAAGAAGAAGGATTCCGAGGCGGTATACTCGATGGACGCCTGGGCTGGCTACGCGGCTGAACGCGAGACCCTTCTAAAATTCCTTGCGGATCGCCGGGTGACCAATCCTATCGTTCTTACCGGCGATGTGTATCGGCACTGGCTGAATGAATTGCGGGTGGATGACCGTAAGCCCGACCAGAAAATTGTCGCGACTTAGTTCATCGCGAGCTCTCTCACGAGCGGTGGCGATGGGTCTGCGAAGTTGAAGGGGATTGATGATCTCATGTCCTTCAACCCGGGAATCAAATACAACAACCCTCAGCGAGGGTATCTCCGTTGCACCCTAACGCCTGAGCGTTATCAGACGGATTTCATGGTCATCGATAAGGTGACGGAGCTAGGAGGAAAGATGACCAAGCACGCGACCTTCTCGGTGCTGGCGGGAAATCCGGCGGTGGTGGGAGAATAAGAAACTACTCGTACCTCCACTTCATGATCCAGGGATCGCCAGTTTCCTTTTGAGCGGATTTCAGTTTTTCCTGATAGCGTTTTAGGAGTTCGGCATGCTCGGGCATTTCCGCGAGGTTGCGGGTTTCGTTGGGGTCGGAGGAAATATCGAAGAGCTCGAAGGCGGGGCGGTGGATGTAAGAATCGATGGTGCGCTTGCCGTAGGGTGCGTCTTTTCCTTTGGTCCACTGAGCCTGCCAGGTGGCGGCGACCCAGAGGTCGGAGGCGAAGGGGTAGGGTTGGTGGTGGGCGATGTTCCAGATGATCTTGTAGTTACGGTCGCGGTAGGAGCGCATGGGGTAATACATTTGGATCTCGTGAAAGGTGTGGGAGGCGACGGCGCTGTTCCATCCTTTGGGATTGGTCTCGCTGAGGATGGGCAGCCAGGAGCGGCCGTGGTAGCGCTTGGGCAGCTTTCCGGAGTTTTCTCCGGCGCCTACTTTTTCATAAGAAATGGGTTTGATAGGTGCGTTTCGTTTGGCGTTGTAGCCTCCGGCGATGTGAAGGATGGTGGGGGTGAGGTCGGCGTGGGAGATGAGGGCTTGGTTGACGAGGCCGCGTTTTTTGAGGCGGGGGTCGTAGACGACGAAGGGGACGCGGAGGCCGGCTTCGTAGACGGTGGTTTTAGCGCCGGGGAAGGCCATGCCGTGATCGGCAGTGAAAATGAGGACGGTGTTTTCCCATTGGCCGGTTTCCTTGAGGAGTGCGACGAGATGGCCTAGGCCATCGTCGATTCGGGAGCAGGATTGATAGTAGTTAGCGATCTCGGCGCGGGACTCGGGGGTGTCGGGGAGAAAGGGTGGGACGATGACCTTGGCGGGGTCGTAGAAGATTTCTTTGACGCCGGGGTGGGATTTTTTATCGGGAAGGTTTCCGAAGAGGTCGGGCTTGTGGGGTCCGTCGAATGTTTTGTCGACGCCTCCGCCGCGGTGGGGATCGGAAGGGCAGAAGTAGAGGAAGAAGGGCTTGTCGGATTTTTCCTCGAAGAGGTCGCGGCAATTGTCGGCCATCTGGCGGGTGTTGCGTGCGCTTCCCTTGAGATATTGGTCGAAGTGAAAAACGGATTTGGGGGCGACGTGGAGTTTGGCAATTTGGGCGGTGCGGTATCCGGATTGGGCCATTTGTGGCGGGAGAGCGAAGGCGCGCATCGAGGGGAAGGACTCGAACTTGTGGAAGGCGTGGGTATGGCCGTATTGCCCGTTGAAGTGATTGTGGAGGCCGGTGAGAATGACGGAGCGCGAGGCCGAGCAGGAAGCAGTGGTGGCGAAGGCTTGGGTGAAGCGGACGCCCTCGGCTGCTAAGGCATCGAGGTGGGGCGTCTTGATGACGGTATTTCCGTAGCACCCTGCGACGGGGGATTGGTCATCGGTGACGAAAAGGATGACATTGGGCGGGGGTAAACTCTGAACTGCGAACAGTAAAGATGAACTCTGAACGAAAATGAGTGTGAGAATGAGGAGACGGATCATGGTCTCACTAAGCTAATTGGAAGAAAAATCTATAGGAAGAAATGAATTCCGAAGATTATCCTCGTTTCATCGGCTTGCGGATTTTCGCTGATGGATCCCGGAACGACACAACTTACTTTTCGGGATCACCGCTCGGACGACCGAATCATATACAAAGCCAAACGAGTCCCCCGAGAGAGCGTGCCAGTTTCCCGGAATATGGAGACGCAAGGGAACCAAATTAGCTGAGAGGATGGGGACTATCGATACAAGCTCGATATTTCTGGTATTTCGAAAGAAGAGGAGATCGAAGAAGAAGCCT
>TARA_B110000305_G_scaffold106703_1_pt1 | contig 17850 bp, 13 predicted proteins | sample TARA_B110000305 | Tara Oceans TARA_B110000305 (sample SAMEA4397930) | marine metagenome | biome: Polar Biome; feature: [SRF] surface water layer (ENVO:00010504); material: water (ENVO:00002006), including particulate matter (ENVO:01000060) such as... | depth 5 m | reverse complement strand
ATTATTTGCAATACTGATTTTAGTGTTGTTAATGTTGATAAGCTTACCTATGCAGGTAACTTAGAATCTCTAAAGTCGATTGATAGTGATCCAAGGTATAACTTTGAACAGGTAGATATCTGTAATTCAAGTAAAATAAGGCAGGTTTTTAAAAAACATCAGCCTGATCTTATTATGCATTTAGCAGCTGAATCACACGTGGATCGATCAATAGAGTCTCCTGGAGCATTTATACACACCAATGTAATTGGGACATATACTTTGCTTGAAGAGTCCAGAGGCTATTGGATGAATCTAAAAGGTATTAAAAAAGACAAATTTAGGTTCCATCACGTATCTACTGATGAAGTTTATGGTGATTTAGAAGGCACCAAAGACCTTTTTACTGAAGAAACGCCTTATGCACCGAGCTCACCTTATTCTGCTTCTAAAGCAAGTTCTGATCACTTGGTGAGAGCTTGGAAAAGAAGCTTCGACCTACCCACTCTTATTACAAATTGCTCTAATAACTATGGTCCCTATCAATTCCCTGAGAAGCTGGTACCAGTAATTATCCTCAATGCATTAGCTGGAAAAAAAATTCCTATATATGGAAATGGAAAGCAAGTACGTGATTGGCTTTATGTAGATGATCATGCAAGAGCATTACTTCATGTGGCTTTAACTGGAGTAATTGGCGAGACCTATAATATTGGTGGGCATAATGAGCTTCAAAATATTGAAGTTGTAAAAATCATATGTGATATTTTAGATGAGCTTGCTCCTTGTAAGTTAAAAGGTATTTCAAAATATCAACAGCTCATCACATATGTTGATGATAGGGCAGGCCATGATACTCGATATGCTATCGATGCCTCTAAAATTGCTAATGATCTTAACTGGAGACCTGATGAAAGTTTTACAACAGGCATTAGAAAAACAATAGAGTGGTACTTGGAAAATGTTATTTGGTGCAATAATGTAAAAGATGGGGTTCATCAAAAAGAGAATTTAGAAGAGGTAAAAATATGAAGGGAATCATTTTAGCAGGTGGGACAGGCACACGCCTTTATCCTGTAACCAAGGTTGTCTCAAAGCAACTTCTGCCTATTTATGACAAGCCTATGATCTACTACCCATTATCAATATTAATGATTTCTGGCATTCAGGAAGTTCTAATTATTTCTACTCCGGAAGATTTAACCAGGTACAAACAACTTCTTGGAAATGGCTCTAATATTGGTATGAAATTTGAATATATTGTGCAACCTTCTCCAGATGGCTTGGCTCAGGCATTTATACTAGGCAAAGATTTTATTGGTGGTGATGATGCATGTTTAATCTTGGGTGATAATATTTATTATGGCCACAATATGAGCGATCTTTTAAACAATGCAGTATCAAACGCTAAAGATAAAAATATGGCAACTGTGTTTGGCTATCATGTTAATGATCCTGATCAATATGGTGTTGTTGAGTTTGATAAGTCAGGAAAAGCGCTTAGTATTGAAGAAAAACCAAAAAATCCTAGAAGCAATTATGCATTGACAGGGCTATATTTTTATCCAAATGATGTTATAAAAAAAGCTAGAAAAGTTTTACCTTCTGATAGAGGTGAGCTAGAAATAACGACTATAAATCAGATGTACCTTAGTGAGGAGCGTTTAGTTGTAGAGTTAATGGGAAGAGGGTATGCATGGTTAGACACAGGAACACATAAAAACCTTCAAGAAGCATCGACCTTTATAGAGTTAATTGAAAGAAGGCAGGGTCTAAAAGTTGCTTGTATCGAAGAGATAGCATTCAGGAAGGGCTATATAAACAAAGATCAGCTTATAGAGCTAGCTCAGCCATTAATTAATAATCAATACGGCCAATATTTACTGAGGTGTGCTCGGGAGTAGATATGGATTTTATACCTCTTTCGATCCCAGATATTTTTTTAATAAAGCCTAATATGCATGGTGACAAAAGAGGTTATTTTTTTGAAAGTTTTAGGAAGGATATGCTTGAAAAGGCAATTGGTTATGAAGTTAATTTTTGCCAAGACAATGAATCTAAATCAAAAAAAGGTGTATTACGTGGGCTACATTTTCAACTACCTCCCTTTAGCCAAGCAAAGTTAGTTAGAGTTATTGATGGAAGTGTTTTGGATGTTGCTGTTGATATTCGAAAGTCTAGCCCAACATTTGGTCAGCATGTAACTGCTGAACTTTCATCTGAAAATAACCATCAACTTTTTATTCCTCATGGTTTTGCTCATGGGTTTGTTGTGCTTAGCAATAGTGCAACCTTTGCTTATAAAGTTGATAACTATTACTCTACTGATCATGACAGAGGTATTATATTTGATGATCAAGATTTAGCTATTGACTGGAAATTGCCTTCTAAGCAGATACAACTTTCAGACAAAGACAAAAATCATCCAACATTATCTAAATCCCAAGAGCTATTTAAATAACTTATATGATAAGAATTCTAGTTATTGGAAAAAATGGTCAACTAGGCAAATCGTTACATAAACTTGTTGAGAAACGAATGGATTATGATATTTTTACATTTGTTGGAAGACAGACATTGGATTTAAGTGATGATGAGAATATTAAACATTACTTTGAAAAAAATTTATTTAATATTATTATCAATTGTGCTGCTTATACTCAAGTAGATAAAGCAGAAGAGGAGCTCGAGATTGCTGATCAAATTAATAACTTGTCAGTATCTGCTCTAGCTAAAGTTGCCAAAAAGCAAAATGCTAAATTAATTCATATTTCGACTGATTATGTATTTGATGGTACATGTAAAAAACCATACTTTGAAACAGATTTCGCCAGACCAATTAATGCTTATGGTATAACAAAATTTCATGGAGAGTTGGCTATTTTAAATACTTTAGCATTTAATGCCTTAATTATTCGTACCAGCTGGGTCTATTCTGAATTTAGCAATAATTTTGTTAAGACAATGTTAAGACTTGGTAAGGAGAGAGAAGAACTCAATGTAGTTGATGATCAAGTAGGTTCTCCAACTAATGCTTATGATTTAGCCAGTGCTATATTAAAAATTATAGATAACAAAGACTACCAAAATAAAAATCAGCCAACAGAAATATGCCATTTTTCTAATGAAGGGGTGACTAGTTGGTATGGTTTTGCTAAAGAAATTTTTGAGATTGCTCAGATTAGCTGCAAAATTCATCCTATTAAAACTAGTCAATATCCAACCCCTGCAAAAAGACCGCTTAATACATCAATGAATAAAGAAAAAATATCAAAAATTTTTGATATTCATCTTAAGCCCTGGAAAGAATCCCTTAAGACAAGTTTAACAAATAGCGTTTAAAGCAAATATAAAGCACATATTTTTTATTAGTTGCCTCAAGCCAAATGAAATTAGCTTATAATTGTTAGCGTGACACTAAATAAAAAATAAGAAAAATTATGCTGCATAATAGATTTCTAAAAAATGTGTTTATTTGATGCTTAAAAAGCAAAAATCAAATAATATTGAATTAAAAATTTAATTTCAAAAGTTATGAAATTCATCAAAAGGATTTAAAATGTCAAAAAGAGTATATATATTGGGAGGCGGAGTTACAGGGCTTGCAAGTGCTTATGAGCTTCTTAAACATGGGCATAAAGTTGAGATTATTGAAAAAAGTTCAACTGTAGGGGGGTTAGCTAGAACTGAGAGCTGGAAGGGTAAGCCTATTGATATGGGACCTCATATCTATCATACGCCTGATGAAGATATTCAGAATTATTTATTAACAGAGTTTGAGGGGCTTTTTCACGAAAGAGATCATTGGGCTAAAAATTTTAAGAATGGTAAATTTTATGATTATCCAATTTCTAGGGAGTTTATAAATAGTCTTCCAGTTGAAACAAAAGATAAAATTAATAATGAACTCGCTAAAGTAGATCCTGATGAGCTATCTAAGGCCAATAATTATTATGAGTATACTAAAGCCCTGGCTGGAGAGACTTTACAAGAACTTTTCTTTACAAAATATCCTCAAAAACTTTGGGGTATATCTACAAAAGATCTAGATGCAAACTGGGCACCAAAAAGAGTACAAATTACTGAAGAGCGTCGTGCATTTTATCAAGATCAATGGAGCGCTGTGGGAAACGAAGGGAGTGGTTCAATTTTAAGAAGCCTAGAGTCTAAGGTCTTAGCCCTGGGCGGGGTAATTAATTTGGAAGAAACAATTGAGCAAGTCCAGTTAAGTAAAAACAATAATATAACAAAGATAGTTACTGGTCTGCGTGAAATTAATTTAATGCCGAAGGATATAGTAATAAATACTACATCATGTACTAATTTTTCTAAATTTTTAGGTTTTGAAACAAACTTAAAATATCGTGGAGTAATATTAGTAATGTTGGAATTATCAACCGCAAAAGTCTTACCAGAGGGTGTTGATTTTATCTATGTTGATGATGAAGATGTTTATTTTAATAGAGTTTCAGATCAAAACTCATTTATTAAACATCCATCCTCAGACTCAACTATAATGTGTTGCGAAATAACATATTCACCGGATGATAAATTCGATAGCATGTCGGAAGTTGAGCTGTTTAATGATGTAAGAGAGCAATTTGTAGGTCTTGGTTTATGTGGCTCAGATCAAATTACTGATAATAAGATTATTAAACTTCCTGAAGTTTATCCTATGTATATCAAGGGTTACCAGGCAGCACTTGCTGAAACGCGTGAAAAGTTTGATAAAATTTTAAACCTATATACCTTGGGCAGTCTTGCTGAGTTTATATATGCTGATTTACAAATATTATTCAGTAAGGCTATTGATCTCGCTCAAATTATTAGCGATAAGACATTTAAGATTAATGCAATTGATAAGACAAACCCTAGGCTTGATTTCAACAAAATTGTTAAAATTAATAATAAAAATGTAGGCTCTGGTCATAAAGCTTTTTTAATAGCAGAAATTGGTCTTAATCATAATGGTAGTATGAGTATGGCTAAAAAATTAGTAGATGCCGCGATATTGGCTGGAGCTGATGCAGTTAAACTTCAGTCTTATAAAACTAAATATAGGGTTGCCAAGCACGGAAAAACCTCTCGTTATGTTGAAAAAGTATTAGGAACAGAAGAAACTGATTTCGAAATGTTAAAAAAATATGAGCTTACTAAAGAGCAAACAAAAGAACTTTTTGACTATGCTAAGGGGAGAACAATTATTTTTTCTGCTCCATTTGATATAGAGAGTGCTGATGAGCTGGCTGAGCTTGACGTTGATTGCTACAAAATAGCATCTTTTGATTTAGTAAACTTACCGCTTATTAGAAAAGTGGCAGCTACTCAAAAAACTATGATCATATCTACTGGTATGTCATATCTTTCAGAGGTTCAAGATGCTCTTATGGAGGTAGCAAAATGTGGGAACCCTAACGTAATTTTAATGCAATGTACTTCTTCTTACCCATGCCCCCCAGAAACAATGAATATCAAAGCAATTGATACAATGAAGCAAGCATTTAATGGCCTGCCTGTCGGTATATCTGATCATGTTATTGGTGATATGGTTAGTCTAGCAGCAGTTGCCAGAGGCGCAAATATTATTGAGAAACATTTTACCCTTGATAAAAAAATGGAAGGCCCTGATCATATATTATCAATGTTACCTGAAGAATTTTCTGAAATGAGAGAACGTATAAATATTGTTGAGAAGTCTTTAGGTGATGGTATTAAACAGCCATCTTCAAGTGAAGTCGCGTCCATAATTCGTTTTAGAAAAACAATGTATGCTAAGAATGATATTGAAAAAGGTGCAATAATAAGTGAAAGCGATATAATTTACACTGCACCCGCATATGGAATTTATGCTAAATATGAGGATATAGTTTTTGGTAAAACTGCAAATAAAAATATATCAAAAGATACGCCTATTACCTGGGATGTTCTTTCTTAAGAATTCTGATGAATGACTTTTTAGAACTCTTAAAAGAAAATATCCAAGCCATAAGTAATGAAGGTATTAAAACTGTATTCACTATAGCCACTACCTCCAAGCAAGAAAAAGATCCTTACCTTACACCAATAAGGCAGAATGATTTATTTATTGCTTGTGGCTGTGTAGTTTTTGAACAATCAATTCTATCTGAAATTATAGAAATTATTGATGGTAATGTTGATTATATATTTGTAGATAGTGAAAAGAAAATACCAGTTAGGATTCATCCAGAGTTAGATGTTATTGAGACTGGAAATTTATCCAAAGTCTGTTTTCAAAATATAAAAAAATCAAAAATTTTAGAGTACAAACCTAACGATATAACAGTTAATGCAACCTGGTCTTTTTTAAGCCAAAGACTTAATTTCTTGAGTGGGAAAAAAATATCAATATTAGGGTCTGGAAATATAGGCAGTAAATTGGCCTTAAAGCTTGTAGAATGTGGTGTTAGTGTCAGCATGAACAGGCGAAATAATTATAAAGGATATGTGATTGCCCAGGGACTTAATTTTGTAAAGCCTAATAATACTCTTTCAAATATTACTTTTCATGAAGACATCATACAAACTTCATTTATGTCAGATGTTATTATAGGCGCCACTAGCGGAGTACCCATAATTGATGTTAATTTGCTAAAAAGCATTAAAAAAGATGCCATTATTGTTGATCTTGGTAAAAATACACTTACAAAAGAAGCCATTAAATTTGCACTAACTAATAATATCGAGATATTCCGTACGGATGTAACTTCTGCTTTCGAAGGCTTTATTTATGAAGCTATAAAAATGGATGAGATATTGCAATACTCTTATGGAAAAAAAGATTTAGGGTTTTGCTTTATTGTAGGAGGCGGCTCTCTTGGTGAAAAAGGAGATATTGTTGTCGATAACATAACATATCCTAAAAGAATTTTTGGCATTGCAGCAGGCGATGGAACTATTAAAAAAGAACCTTCAGCTATAGATAAAGAAAATATTAACAAGTTAAAAAAACAGATGATTTAATTTTAAGTTTAGAAAAAAATTTATAATATAAGCACTTTTTTAATACAATATCGTAATAGATATTTTATATATATGGACCAACAAGCATGAAAGTTATAGTCATAATTCCTGCAAGAAGTGGAAGCAAGTCTCTACCAAATAAAAATATCTTACCACTTAACGGCATTCCATTGCTTTGTTATTCTGTATCATATGCACTTAAGTGTAATTTAGTTAGTAGAGTGGTAGTGTCCACGGACTCTGAAGAGTTTGCAGAAATTGCTAGAAGTTGTGGAGCAGATGTTCCTTTTATTAGGCCGGCTGAATATGCAATGGATAATACTAGAGATTATGCTTTTATGAAGCATGCATTGGATTACTATGATTCAATTGGTGAGGAATATGACGTATATGTTTTGTTAAGACCTACCTCTCCTCTCAGACCAGAGGGGCTTATTGAGAAATCATTAGATATTCTCAGTGATAATCCTATTGCTTCTTCCGTAAGGGCGGTAACAACAGCCAAAGAACATCCTTACAGAGTTTTAAATGGAAATAAAGATGGAAGCATTACCTCGTTTATAAATAATATAGAAGAGCCATATAACCTTCCAAGGCAAGAATTGCCAAGTGCCTTTTCTATGTCAGGAGATATAGAGGCTGCTAGAAGAGACACTTTGTTAAAAGGGAGTGTTTCAGGAAATAAAATATTCCCGTTAATTATTAATCCTGAAGATAAAATAGATATTGATCATGAAGATGATCTAAGAATAGCCGAAGAGAAATTAAAAAATATTTAACCTCAAATAAGAGTATTGGATAGGTACCTACTTGCATGCTAGTAAAACAATGAAAAGTATATTATTTTCGACATATTACTTTTTAAAACTAATTTTTTTTAGCAAAAAATATGATGTAGTTTTTGTAAGCTCTGCATTTTTTAACAGAGGCGAAGGCGGTGAGAATTTATTGCTAAAACCTATGATTGAATACTGCAAACATAATAATTTGAAGTATATGATATTTGAAGATACTGATCTCAAAGGGACTTATAAAAACTTTTCTAGAAATCAGGATTCAATTCCATTTGACTTCATTTCTCTTATTCAAATTTTACTAAGAAAATTTTTTTACTATAAAAATAAAAAATCAATTACAAAAAATGAGATATATTTTTGTGAATTAAAGATAGCAAAGATTTTAAGCAGCGTGTTCTTCAAAAAATTTCAATCGAAAATTTATATAACTTTATTATGGAATAACGTAACTTTATGGAGATGTATAAGCCCCTCCGCATGTGTTGTAGACTATCAGCATGGCATTATATTTAATGGGCATGAGGAGTCTGTTAAAAATGGCAATCCTCCCAGAGTAAAATTTGCCAATGAAATTGTTACATTTGTTTATGGAGATACCTTTAAGCATATATTAATTAACAATGATGAAACTGGGTTTTATAATGAAAGAACTGTCAAAACTATTGGAATAAATAAAGACATATTCCATCCAAAAAAGATATCAGTAAACAATAAAAAAATACTTTTTACCCTTCAAATCGTTCCTGATTTCAAAGATAAAGAAGTTAACAAAATTTATATAAAAATAGTTGAGGGTCTCATAAGGTCTAATTCCAGCTTTTTATCTGAGAATAATTATGAAATTATTTTTAGACATCATCCAAGATTCAATTTGGGTAACTCGCCAAATATCAATATAAATTATGATTTTGTAAGTTTTGATAATAAAACACCTTTGGTCGATTTATTAGAAATGGTTAGCATTCATATTACATTCCATTCAACCACAACGATCGAAGCAGCGATGATGGGTATTCCTACTATATTTATTGATATGCATGAGCAATTTTCACCAAATGACATTTTTTTAAATCAATATAAATATCCATTTGATCGTTTTGCGATCCGAGCAAACGAGGATTTAAAATTTTTTTTAATAGAATTGGGCGACAAAAATAAATTTAATGAAAAATGTGTTGATATCCATAAATGGTCCAAAAAACTATATCAAGACTTTGATGAACTGTCATTTAGAGACTTTTTATTGGAAAAAATGAATGACGAGAAAAATAGTAGTGATAGGGGTGCAGTAAAATTAAAAAAACAAGTGTAGTTATTACAACCTATAATGATGCTAACTATTTGAATAGACTAATTCCATCAGTTCTTAATCAAAGCCTAAAGCCCTTAGAAATTATTGTCATTGATGATGGCTCTATGGATGATTTGGCAGAGTCTATTGTTAATTCATATTTAGGTCTTACGGATATACCTATAATTTTCAAAAAGAAAATAAATGGAGGACCATCAAGCGCTCGTAATATTGGATTAAGGTTAGCTAAAGGAGAATTCATTCTCTTTATTGACGCTGATGACGAGTTGATAGCAGATTCTATTGAATGGCGTCAGAAAATTATAGAATCATTGGGCGAAGAATTTGCATCTATATATTGCAGCTCAATACATTCTTATGAAAATAAATCTGAATTTACAGAAAAAGTTATGGAAGTAAGAGGACAAATAGATAGTAGTTTAATTGGACGCAAGCATGGCATACCTGGTGGCTCTCCGTATCATTTCTTTCGAAGAAAGGCTTTGATAGATGTTAATGGATACAGTGAATCTCTTAAGTTTAATGAAGATTTTGAATTAATTCTTCGTATTGCAAGGAAGTGGATGTTGTTTGGGGTTAATAGAACAGGTTTTATAAGGCACATTCGAAAAGATTCTTGGAGTAGATTGGATCCATATACCTCCTATATTGGAGTAGAGAGCTTTTTGAAAGTTGCTGCAAATCAAAAACTTCTTAATATTATTGAAATTAATAAACGAAAAAAAGAAAATAAGCTCTCTTTGGTCAAAAGCCTTTTATTACAAAGGAAGAAATTAGAAGAAATTAGGCCATATCTATATAATGCTTTTAATACTGCAAGGCCAGAAAATACAAAAGAGCTTATGTTATTTATCTTAAGCAAAATAATTTAAATTAGCCGATAAGCTATGTAAAAAGTGCTTGCTAGTTGCTAGTTACCAGTCAATTTAATTAATTTTTTACAAATATAAAATTATTCATTTTTATAATATGATGTTTTTGGCCTTCATAAAACTATATAATCTACTTATTAATTTAGTTTATAAAACATCGATACGCTCAGGCTAATTTTTATTTACTGTTAGATGAATTTTCCATGTAGAGCTAAATATATAATTGGCTATCTGAAAAAAACATATGAAAGTTTTGCATATTATTACAGGTTTAAATGACGGTGGTGCCGAAGCGTTATTGTATCGAATGTGCAAGTATGATAAAAATAATAGCCATATCGTCATTTCTTTAATGAGCAAACAAAAGTATGGATTAATGCTTAATGAAGTTGGAGTTGACGTTTACACATTAAACTTTTTAAATGGAAAGTTAAGCATTGCCGGCCTGCACAAACTATATAAACTTATTAAACAAATTAAACCAGATGTTATTCAGACATGGTTAGATCATGCAGACTTGATTGGTGGAATAGTAGGGAGATTAGCTGGCGTAAAAAATATTGTTTGGGGTGTGCACCATACAGAACTTATAAAAGGTGAATCAAAGCCACTAACTATTTTAGTTTCTAAAATTAATTCGTTTTTATCATATTTTATACCACACAAGGTTATTTACTGTGCTGAGGAGTCTAGAAAGGCTCAGGAAAAAATTGGCTACAAAAAATCAAAAGGGATTGTGGTACTCAATGGTTATGATGTTGAAGGTTTTTCGCAAGACAATTCATTGGAAAGAAAGTTAAGGAATGAGCTCAGCATATCAGAAGATACATTTCTTATTGGTCATGTTGGGCGTTATGATCCACAAAAAGATCTAAGCAATTTAATAGAAGCTTTAGCTCTACTTCACAAGAGACAGTTTAGATTTAGTGCTGTTATTATAGGAACTGACCTTGATACAAATAACCTAGATTTAGTGAGCATGGTAGATAAAAATGGACTTAATGAGTCTGTACATCTGTTGGGAAGAAGAAATGATATTAATGATGTGATGAATGGCATTGATTTATTTGTGCTTTCATCTTTATCAGAAGCTTTTCCAAACGTCCTCAATGAAGCAATGTTATGTGGAACCCCTTGTGTAACTACCGACGTTGGCGATGCTGCCTTCATAGTTAGCGATACTGGCTGGGTTGTTCCGTCCAGAGATTCAAAACTTTTAGCTAATGCAATCAGCCAAGCCTCTAAAGAAAAACACTTAAATAATACTCGTTGGTTAGATAAAAAAGATGCTTGTCGTCAAAGAGTTATTAATAATTTTAGTCTTGAAAAGATGGTAAAAAACTATCAAAAAGTTTGGGCTGGTGGAAAAAAATAAGTATTACGAAATAATAATTATTCATCTTTATATAAACTAGTACCAATATTTCCTAATTAACTTATATATAATACATAAAATTAATTACCAACAAATTATGTTTACATATAATTTAGAATTCAATTTTCCTAGCTTAGTGCAAAAAACCTATGTGTTAGATATAAATTTTATAAATATAGTGACCCCAAACAGGTACACCTAATTGTTTTTCTACGATATACCAAACTTATTAGCAATATTAATAATTGTTTTTACTTCTTTCCGTATGGGATTGATCCCATTATGGCTATCATTCTTTCTAGGCTTATTTGCTTTTGTGCCATTTATTTTAAATGATGTTCTTTTTCCTGCCTCATTTATGCCAGATCAATTCTCATATTTTACAAAAGTACAACAGCTACGTTCTTTTGATTTAGAGCTAGTAACTAACTTTAAAGTTAAAGTTTCTTCTTGGATGTTAGCTGCAATACCTATGCCTTATGCAGAAACAATAAAAAGTTTAGGTTTTTTTAGCAGATTTATGGCCACAATACTAATAATATGGCTTTATGCTTATAAAAAATTGCGAGGTTGGCCTCTTTTACTTATCTTATTTTACCCAAGCTTTTTGCTTTACAGCTCTTTAGCACTCAGAGATACACTGGTGTTTATGTTTATGATTATTTCTGTAATTCTTTTTTTAGAAAATCGAAGAATGCTTGCATTACTAATTGCCTCACCCTTATTTATTATAAAGTTTCAAAATTTTTTTTTAGTAATTATTTTTTTTATAGTTCATTTATTTTTTTTGAAAGGCTCTCTATTCCAAAGGCACAGATATGTATTTTTAACTTTTATTCTGGCTGCATTGGCTCCTTCCATTATGATAATAATAGAGCTTTTAGATTATTACAGGCGAGCATTATTTTTTGAAGATGGCGGCTTGGTTGGCTCATATATACCTATAGAAACTATCGGAGATTTTATAGTATTGGCTTTTAAATCCGCTCCTTATTTTTTTATGAAACCTTTGCCTTGGGAGGCTAACAGTTTTTTACAACTCATCCAAAGCTTAGAAAATATAGTTATAGCTATATTTTTATACTTCATATTTTTTAAAGCATCGCAAGTAGACAAAAGTATTGCTATTAAATGGCTGGTTTATACATTTATTTCATTTAGTGTTTATGGTTTAGTGGTTTTTAATTTTGGAACAGCAGTTCGATATAAATTTCCTTTTATCTTGATTGTAGTTATAGGAATAGCCTATGAATTGTATTTAAGACATGGTAAGTTTATTTCAAATAAAGGAGATAGAAGTTGAAAATTGAATCATTTTTTATTTTGAACATTATTATAGCAATCTTTTTTTTATCTAAATTATCAAATTTAATTAATACAAAGCCACTCACAGGAAAATACAAATGTGCGGTATAGCTGGTTATATTGGTCAAATTCCGAGTTCATATAATTGTTTGGAGACAATGGTGAGAGAGATTCGTCATCGCGGCCCTGACGATAGAGGTATTTGGAAAAATGATGAAGTGGGTATTGGTCTGGCACATGCTAGGCTATCTATTCTTGATTTAAGCTCTGCAGGCCATCAACCCATGCATTCAGCCTCAAAGAATTTTGTAATTGTTTTCAATGGTGAAATTTATAATCATAAGAATCTTCGGTCTGAATTGGACTCATATAGTCATATAAATTGGTCAGGCCACTCAGATACAGAAACACTTTTGGCTGCGATTGAGCGTTGGGGTTTAGAAAAAACATTAAAGAAAACTAAAGGGATGTTTGCAATTGCCTTATGGGATAAGCGAAGTGAAAAATTGTCCCTAGCATGTGATCGAATTGGTGAAAAACCTATTTATTATGGATGGGTGAATGGCCATTTTGTATTTGCCTCTGAGCTTAAGGCTATTAAAAAATTTCCTGATTTTAAAAATCCAATAGATCGCAATTCATTGGCTTTATTTTTAAGATTCAATTCCATTCCTGCGCCTCATTCAATATACCAAGATATCTACAAAGTAGAAGCTGGTCAGATTATTCAAATTCAAGCTGACTCTAAGCAAATTAACAAGCATAACTATTGGTCTGTTGAAGAAGTATATAAAAAAGGTAGCTTATACCCATTTACTGGCAGCCCTGAAGAAGCGGTTAATCAGCTTAACAAATTGTTGGTGAGCGCTATATCTTCTCAAATGCAATCAGATGTTCCATTAGGGGCTTTTTTATCAGGCGGTATTGACTCAAGCACAGTTGTAGCTTTAATGCAATCGCAGTCTAATCAAAAGGTCAATACATTTACAATTGGTTTTAATGACAAGGAGTTTAATGAAGCAAAGCATGCAGAAATGGTTGCACAACATATAGGAACTAATCATTCTGATATGTATGTTAGTGATAATGATGCATTAAATATCATTCCTGATTTGCCTAATATTTATGATGAGCCATTTGGAGATTCTTCTCAAATACCAACCTATCTAGTTTCTAAATTTGCTAAACAAAAAGTTACTGTGGCTTTATCTGGTGATGCGGGTGATGAGCTTTTTGGTGGGTATAACCGTTACGTTTTTGCTGAACAAATGTTTAGTAAGGTGATAAAAACCCCCAAATTTGTTAGGCAATTAATGTCCAGTACTATATTTAGTATCCGAGAAGAAAGATGGAATGATTTATTAAATGGATTACTAAGCAAACGTTTTGCCAATACTGGAAATAAACTTTACAAAGCAGCAAATGCATTGTCAGCTAAATCAATTCGTGATTTACATTTTAAACTAGTTTCACAAATAGAAAATCCCTCAGAATGGCTGATTGGATCAGATGAATATAAAATAGCATTAAATGACGATGTTGAGCGTTTTATTGAACTAAATTCAATCGAGAAGATGATGGCTTATGATTTAATAACATATTTACCAGCAGATATTTTGACAAAAGTTGATAGAGCAGCTATGGCAGTTTCCTTGGAGACTCGAGTGCCATTTTTAGATACAGATGTTATTAAATTTTCTGCATCTTTGCCCTTGAATTTGAAAATTCGAAATGGGACTACCAAATGGGTGTTACGAGAAGTTTTATATAAATATGTGCCAAAAGATTTAATTGAAAGGCCAAAAATGGGGTTTGGCGTTCCTCTAGCTGAGTGGCTACGAGGACCATTAAAAGATTGGGCTGAGTCTTTGTTAGATGAAAAACGTTTACATCAAGAAGGTTTTTTTGATGCAGAATTTGTGCGAAATAAATGGTTAGAGCATTTAAGTGGCAGAAGAAACTGGCATCACCAATTATGGAATGTTTTGATGTTTCAAGCTTGGCTTGAGAAAAATTAGTTAATTTATGAGGAAAGTTTATGAGGTTAGGTAATGAACAAATAGCAGTAATTGGTTTGGGTTATGTTGGCCTCCCATTGGCAGTAGAGTTTGGATACAAGCGATCAGTTATTGGCTTTGACATAAATGAATCAAGAATTAATGAACTAAAAAAAGGCATTGATAATACTCTAGAAATAAGTAATCAAGAGCTAAAAGATGCAACTCATTTAAGTTACACAACCAATCTTAAAGATCTAAAGGATTGTAAAATTTTTATTATTACTGTTCCAACTCCAATTGATAAACATAAAAGACCTGATTTAAGGCCTTTAGAACAAGCTAGTGCTGCAATAGGATCCATTCTTAAAAAAGGAGATATTGTGATATATGAATCGACTGTTTATCCAGGAGCAACTGAAGAAATCTGCGTACCTATTCTTGAGGAACGCTCTTGTTTAAGTTTTAATAATGATTTTTATTGCGGGTATTCTCCAGAACGTATAAATCCTGGTGACAAGGAGCATCGCATATCAACGATTAAAAAAGTAACATCAGGTTCAACTTTTGAAATTGCAACTAAAGTTGATGAGCTATACCAAGAGATTATTACTGCCGGTACACATAAGGCAAGTAGTATAAAAGTTGCAGAGGCTGCCAAGGTTATTGAAAATACTCAAAGAGATGTCAATATCGCTCTTGTTAATGAGCTATCACTTATTTTCAATAAACTTAATATTGATACAGAGTCAGTCCTCGAGGCAGCTGGAACCAAATGGAATTTTCTTCCATTTAAGCCAGGTCTTGTAGGGGGGCATTGTATTGGTGTTGACCCATATTATCTTACCCACAAGGCCCTAGAGGTTGGCTATAACCCTGAAATGATTCTTGCAGGTCGAAGAATAAATGATAATATGGGTTGTTTTGTTGCAGAGCAGGTATCAAAGTTGATGACTAAAAAAGGTATAAATGTTGTTGATTCAAATGTATTGATAATGGGCTTAGCTTTTAAAGAAAACTGTCCTGATATTAGAAATACCAGAGTGGTTGATTTGGTTGAAGAATTTAAAAGTTTTAATTGCAACGTTGATGTTTATGACCCATGGGTAAATCAAAACGATGCAATGAAAGAGTATAATATCGAGCTTATAAACAAACCGGTAGTAGGTAAATATGATGCAATAGTTTTAGCAGTTGCTCATGATGTATTTTGCAACTATTCAGTGGGGCAATTAAAGAACTTCGGTAAAGACAATCATGTACTTTATGACATTAAATATTTGTTAAAATCTAACGAAGTTGACGGCAGGTTGTAAATGACTAATTATAAAAAATTACAGGAATATCTTAAATATAATCAAAGTACTTGGTTGGTAACTGGTGTAGCTGGCTTTATTGGCTCTAACTTACTTGAAAACTTGTTAATCCTCAATCAAAAAGTTGTAGGTCTTGATAGTTTTGACACTGGGTATCAACATAATATTGACCAAGCAATTCAGGATGCTAGTAATGCTGCTGGCAAAAAATTGGATAACAACTTTAAATTTATAAATGGCGATATAAAAAATTTGAGCGATTGCAGGCAAGCATGTGACGGCATTGATTATGTATTGCATCAAGCAGCTCTTGGCTCAGTTCCAAGGTCAATTGAAGATCCTATTAGTTCTAATGAAGCAAATATTAATGGTTTTGTAAATATGTTGGTGGCTGCTAGAGATGCAAAAGTTAAACGTTTTGTATATGCAGCTTCAAGCTCCTCATATGGCGATAATCCATCTCTTCCAAAAGTAGAGCATATGACTGGAAATCCTCTTAGCCCTTATGCTGTAACCAAACTTGTTAATGAATTATATGCTGATGTTTTTGCAAAGAATTATGATTTTAAAACCATAGGCCTAAGGTATTTTAACATTTTTGGTAAAAGACAAGATCCAAATGGTGCTTATGCCGCTGTTATTCCAAAATGGGCAGCAGCCATTCTAAACAAAGAAGACGTCTATATTAATGGTGACGGTGAAACCAGTAGAGATTTTTGCTATATAGATAACACTGTTCAAATGAATCTTTTAGCGGCTACTACTAATAATGAAGAAGCAACTAATCAAATTTATAATGTAGCTCTTAATGACAGAACAACCCTAAATGAGCTATATAAAATAATTGAAGATAGGCTAATAAAAAAAGTCCAGGGGCTAGAAAAGAAAAAACCAAAATATAGACAATTCAGATCTGGAGATGTCAGACACTCCCAAGCAAGTATAGACAAGGCACAAAAACTCTTAGGTTATCAGCCTAAATTCAGAATATCAGAAGGTATGGATCAGGCCATAGACTGGTATATAAAATCTACTAGCTAAGTATTTCTTTTTAAGAGAGAGATTCAACTCTAATTAAGATTAAAAAAAATAACCTTGTAATCTATTAAGTGGAGAACAAAATGAAAATATTAATTCTTGGAACAGTTCCAAATGATTTGCTTAATTTTAGAGCTGACTTAATAAAAGATATTTTAAAACAGGGCTATAAGGTTATAGCTTCATCATCAGCTTTGGATTCTGATTCATTTAATCACATGAACAAACTAGGTATTTTATATAAGCCAATTTTCTTAAGAAGGCACGGGTTGAGCTTAGCTGGCGATATTAAAACTCTTTTTAATTTAATAAGTTTATTCAAAATACAAAAACCTAATTTAGCTCTAGCTCATGGAATTAAATTAGTAATATGGGGGGGTATTGCAGCAAGGTTTAATCGAGTCCCATTTTTTGCTTTAATCACAGGACTTGGTTTTGCTTTTCAAGGTACCTCACTAAAAAGAAAGCTCTTAACTAAATTGGTTTCATTTTTATACAAAATTGCATTAAGAAATTCCAGGGCCATTATTTTTCAAAATATTGATAATAGAGACCTTTTTATTAAAAAGGGTATTGTACCCATAAATAAAACTTATATTGTTAATGGCTCTGGTGTTGATATCAAAAAATTTAGCTTTAAAAAAATACCTGAAGCAAATGTTACCTTCTTATTAGTTTCTCGCTTGCTTGGTGAAAAAGGTTTAAGAGAATATGCGGCAGCTGCTAAAATTGTAAAATTTAATTATCCTAATGTTAAATTTGACTTGGTTGGTTCAGAAGATGAATCCTTAGATGCTATCCCAATAGAAGAGGTTACCAGCTGGTCTAGCCATGTTAATTACTGTGGCGCAACAAATGATGTTCGGCAATATATTGAA
>TARA_B110000305_G_scaffold104669_1_pt1 | contig 17856 bp, 13 predicted proteins | sample TARA_B110000305 | Tara Oceans TARA_B110000305 (sample SAMEA4397930) | marine metagenome | biome: Polar Biome; feature: [SRF] surface water layer (ENVO:00010504); material: water (ENVO:00002006), including particulate matter (ENVO:01000060) such as... | depth 5 m | reverse complement strand
AATATTTTCTGATGTTGCAGCTATCAAACTACTGTCGTTCTTCACAACAATAGGTTTGCTTAATGGAATATCAATATGATAGCTATCCTTGTTTTCATTTTTGGATAAGTCAAAGTTCAAGGAATAGGGATGGTAACCTTCGAAGCTTACAGAGATTACATAGTCTCGATCCAAAGGGAGGGGAACCATGAAAGTACCTGAAACCTCATCCGCTTCAGAGGTGATAATTTGTTCCCCACTAGATAAGTCATATAATTCAAACCTTCCCGGGAGCGGTTGTGTCGTTATTTTGTCATAGACGAAACCATCAAAGTATAAGGTACGAATCGCTCTTGACTCAGTTGGGAGCACAAATGAGTAGATATCTAGGTCGCCATATCCACCTTCTCTGTCTGATGCAAAATATGCGATTTCCCCTTCAGCCGAAACCATTAGAGAGTTTTCATCATATTTTGTATTGATCGGATAACCAAGGTTTTCAGGTATAGACCATTCGCCATTTGCTTGCTTTCGAGTCACGAAAAGATCAGACCCCCCCATTCCAGGGTGTCCTTTTGAGGCAAAATAAAGCGTTCTACCATCAGGATGTATATGCACTGATTCTTCAGTATTCGTAGTATTTACATGATCAGGAAGTCTTAGAGGTTTCCCCCAAATGCCATCCCCTTGAAGCTGTGATACATAAATGTCGCTGTTGTTTGTACGGTCCCCTTTGCGACCTCGGACAAAATAAAGTGTTTTACCATCGGCGGATAGTGAGGGTTGAGATTCCCAATTGGCCGAATTCACGTAGCCAGGGAGATTAATCGGCCCATACCAGGTTCTTCCTATTTTTTTTGCGTAAAAAAGATCACAACTACCTCCTCCTTTTCGATTTGGCCCATAAGAACCCGTTTGGTCAGCGCAGGCTACAAAAACCAAGCTCCTGCCATCTGCAGAAAGAGTAGGAGCTCCCTCGTTATTTGAAGTGTTAATGTTACGGGGCATAGGAAAAGAGGGGCTCCAACTTCCCGTTGAGTTTTTGTTTGAGACAAAGAAATCCTCTTGCTCATTGAAGTCAATATTCTTAACTTTTAAGAGCCTTGTAAAGAGCAGTGTTTCACCATCCACAGTCAATGCGGGATAATATTCAGGGCGTTCCGTATTGATTTCGGGACCTAGGTTTATCGGATTAAAGTCTTTTGGGTTTGCGATTGAATAGCGAGCAAATTCTGCACTTCTTTTCATTAAGTACACTTGTGAACTGAGTCGCTTACTTGCGTTGGGGTTTTTAATAAATCGGTCACAGTATTTAATACTTTCATCATAATTCCCTAAGGCTAAATTTAGGTTTGCGAGGTAGCAAAATGTGGCTCCTGAAGCGCTGTGGTTTGGATTTATTTCGAGAGCTATTTCATATTGCTTAATAGCAGATGGGTAATCCAAAGAATACTCATAAAACTCACCGAGTAAGAGTTGGGCTTCCCAAAATTCAGGTGCTTTTGAAATGGCTTGCTTAATGATTTTGATACCCGCCTCATAATTAGGACGTCCGTTAGATTGATCAAGAAATTCACTAGGTGCATTTCTTCCCTTTTCAAAAAGTTTAATGGCCTTTTTACTTTTGGTAGAATAACCAAAAGGAATTTGAGCGCATGCACCAATAATACTGCCGAGAAGAATAAGAATAAGGATTGAGACTCTCATGATTGCAATCAGGGTATATTCATGTATTTATGGGTTTGTAACGAGATACGCCATCCTTTGTTACGTTTTACAAATTCAATGATTGGTTCCATTAATGTATCTCTCTTCGACCATTCTGGTTGCAGGTAAAGGTGACAGTTTTCGCCGACTTTAGCCGCGTGGTCTAGGGCCCATTTAAAATCAGAGGGATGGAAAATAACAATTTTCAGTTCATCGGCTTTTTCATAGGCTTCATTACAAGGCTTCTTGAATTTTTTAGGAGAAAAAGTATACCAATCAACATTGCCTTTTAATACATAACATCCCGAAGTTTCAATGGCTATCAATCGATCAATATCGTGTAGCTTTTGAACAAGCGGGCCAAGATCATACATGGCAGGTTCTCCTCCTGTGAGAACAACCCAATCGCTATGGTTTACTAATGCTTCCTCCTGGAGTACTTGAACGTCTTTTAAAGGATGCTTCTCAGCATCCCAACTCTCCTTAACATCACACCACACGCAACCTACGTCGCAGCCTCCGGTCCTTATAAAGTAGGCGGGTTTTCCAGAATGAAATCCTTCTCCTTGAATCGTTAAGAAGCTTTCCATTATTGGTAATTGTTGAGCCATAGGGAATTGAAATTTGGCTAAAGTTAAGCAATTGATTTTGGATATTGATTCACAATAAACATATGTTTAATAGGAGTTTTAGGAGCTCTTTCATAAATGGAGTACACAACGACTATTTCGTTATATTTGTTTAAACCTAAAATTATTGTTTATGAAAAAAATATACCTCAGTTTTCTTACCTTATTACTAAGCTTTTCTTTCCTAAGTCAGCAAATAGACAATGGATCTATGGAAGAATGGGATGATTTAGGCTCTAGTCAAGAAGAACCAAATAATTGGAATAGTTTTATGTCTGCAACGGGTGGATTAGCCTTATTTGGTTCACAGCAAGTGGGTCAATCCTCTGATATACCGATAGGTTCAATAGGTATGTATAGTGCTCGTGTATTTTCGAAAAGCACTTTTGGTATTATTGCTAATGGAAATTTAACTTTGGGCCAAATTAATATGGGTAGCTCTACAGCGAATAGTCCCGATAATTTTAACTATTCGAATACTTCTGACGCAGACTTTTCCCAGGCACTTAACTTGATGCCTGACTCCATTGTTTTCTGGGTTAAATTTGAGGCGAGTAGCAATATGGATTCCGCAAGGATTCATGCGGTTATTCATGATGATTATGAATTACATGATCCAATTGATGCTGCTTCCGAGTCCCATGTCGTTGGGGCCGCAGGTCTTAATTATGGAGTCACGAATGGTTGGGTCCGAAAATCAGTTCCGTTTGAGTACTCTGGCGCTTCAAGTACACCGGAGTTTATTTTAGTAACATTCACCACCAACAAAACACCTGGAGGTGGAGCTGATGGCGATGCAATATTTATTGATGATGTAGAATTAATTTACAATTCACCTGCGGGAATAAATGAAATTGATCTTGTCGATTGGGTTAGTTATGTCAGTGAGAAAGGGCTTCTATTTTCTGAGGGATTTAATATTGAGAGCGAAATCAAGATATATTCGACTACGGGACAAATGATTAGAACAGCATCGGTTCAAGAATTGAAAGGGACTCAACTGAAATCGGGCTTTTATATTATCACCCATAGATTAGGAAGTTATAAGGTTTTAGCACACTAATTACATGAAGTATTGTCTTGTAGTTTTATTTGCAGGTATTTACTTTGCCCTCTATAGTCAAAATGATTCAAAGGTTAAAGGGCTTGTTCATGACGCCGATGGTCAAGTGCTCTTGGGAGCAACAGTCATTTATCGATCTGACATTTCAAAAGGAACGATTGCAGATGAAAATGGCGCTTACGAGCTCTCTGTTCCTTCAGGAAACTGTAAGCTGATCTGTAGATACACAGGTATGAAATCCGATACAATATCTTTTCGGCTCAAAGAAAATGAAATAAAGGAGGTGAATTTCACGCTCTACTCGTACATAAAAGAATTCCAACAAGTTGATGTTAAAGTGGGTAAATTTGACAAACCCATAGAGGAGCAAACAGTCTCAATGATTGTGTTGAAACCAGAGCTCATAGAAAATAAGAACACCCGGAGTATTGAGACTGCTTTAGATCAAACTCCAGGTTTAAATATTTTAGATGGAGAACCTCAAATACGCGGGGGAAGCGGTTTTACTTTTGGTGTAGGTTCAAAAGTAGCCGTTATTGTCGATGACATGCCTATGCTTTCTGGGGATGCCGGCAGGCCAGAGTGGGGGTTTATACCAGTTGAAAACATTAGTCAGATTGAAGTCATTAAAGGTGCCGCCTCTGTCTTGTCAGGCAGTTCTGCACTTTCAGGATCAATTAACATACGTACGGCATATCCATCTGCCAAACCAAAAACTAAAATCAATGTATATAGTGGTATTTATTCAAGACCAAGCGACCCTAATGCAAATTGGTCGTTACAAGCACCTATCATCGTTGGTGCTAACTTCCTTCATTCTCAGATGTTCGGGAATTTAGATGTCGTTATTGGGGGGAATATTAATTATGACCATGGATATATCGGACCACCAATAACAGATTCTCTAGTAGCTACAGTTTTTCCTGATACGATTACCAACTTCTCAGAAAATGATTTAGTTTCTAAACGAGCCAGGGTGAATTTCAATGTGAGATATCGATCAAAAAAAATAAAGGGTTTAAACTACGGTATGAACGGTAATTTCATGAAGATGCATACGAACATGCCATTGGCATGGTTAAATGATTCTTCAGGGCTCTTTAGGGCTTACCCAGGTGCAATATTCTTACAGGATCAGTTCATCTTTAACTTAGACCCGTTTGTGAATTTATTTACCCAAAGTAATGGCAAGCATTATTTGCGCGGTCGAATATTACGCGCAGACAATGAGATGAGCGCCAATCAGTCTAATAAAGCGACTACATATTATGGCGATTATATGTTTAAAAAGAAATATAAGGAGTTTAAAAATCTAGAATTTGTAGGTGGTTTAACCTCTACTTACACGAATTCCTTTGCGAATATTTATATCGGTTCGGGTACACCAAATAATAGAATATTTAATGTTTCAGCCTATTCTCAAATGGAAACAAAACTTAAAAATATTTTGAACTTATCTGTCGGAGGCCGTTTGGAATATTTTCAATTAAATGATTCGATCACGGCCTTGAAGCCTATTTTTCGTGCAGGTTCAAGTCTGAAAATATATCAAGAGACCTATCTCAGAGCATCCTATGGTCAAGGGTATCGATTCCCAACAATTACCGAGCGTTTCATTCGCACAGGTGTTGGCAATTTTGGTGTATTCCCAAATCAAAACTTACTCCCAGAAAGTAGCTGGAATGCAGAAATTGGAATCAAACAAGGTGTAAAGATTGGTGGGATCTATGGTTACCTAGATTTTGCAGGTTTTTGGCAGGAATACCAGAACACAATTGAGTATATGTTTGGTATTTGGAATGAGCTCACTAATGTTCAAGCCATGGGGTCAAGTGCCGGTTTTATGTTTCTAAATACAGGGGATTCCCGGGTCGTTGGAATCGATGCCTCTTTTGCGGGATTTGCAGAGTTTAAAAAGCACCATAAAATGAGCTTTCTTTTGGGGTATAATTATATAGTTCCTAAGACTTTAACACCTGATTATGTTTATGCCATTGATTCGAATCAACGAGAATTCAGTTATAATTCTACATCCTTAGATCCCTCTGAGGGAATTTTGAAATATCGTTTTTTACATAACGCCAAAATGGATATTGAATATTCTTGGAAAAAGAAATTTTCAATTGGTGCCAGCGCAAAATACTTTTCAAAAATGGTAAACATGGATAAGATTATCAAAGAGTTTGAGGAGTTTACAGTTGATCAGCAATACCTTCAGGACATCCAGTATATGAATTATTTTGAGAATCACCGTTTTGGAAATTGGATTTTTGATGCACGAGTATCATTCAGCTTTTCAGCTTCACATAAACTTGCCTTGATCGGGAGTAATATTTTAAATCGGACTTATTCCTTGAGGCCCCTTAAAATTGAATCACCAAGAACGATTTCTGTGCAATACACCTATAAGCTTGAAGGAAAGAAGTAGGCGTTAGTCTTATTTATGAAGCTGAATTCTTAATAGGTTTAGCGCACTTAACACCGTCATTTTTAAATTGCGCTCCCTGTTATTAGAGAATTGATGTTTTTTCGTGATGACACCATCCTTTGTTGCAATTGCAATCCAGACAAGGCCGACAGGCTTTGTGTCTGTCCCACCTGCTGGGCCAGCAATTCCAGTTGTGGAGATGCAGATGTCAGCCCCAAGAATTACGCGTCCATTTTTCGCCATTTCTATTGCTACCTCTTCACTCACTGCGCCATATTTTATTATTAGCACTGAAGGCACCTTAGCTAAGGTAGACTTTAACTTATAAGAATAGGTAAGTAGCGCCCCGAGGTAATAAGAAGATGCGCCCGGAATACTACTTATTTGACTAGCCAGTAAACCTGATGTGCAGCTTTCGACAGTACCAATTGTCAGATTTTTATCGATCAGATGTTTGCCAATAACCGAAGGCAAGGTGTCTTTGTCATAACCAAAAAAATGTTCGGGGATTTCATTTTCTAGTTCAATAAATAGTTGATTTATTTTATTTTCATCACCAATACCCTTTGTAGAGGATATTCTAAGTTTAACGATGCCCGGAGAAGGTAAATACGCCAATGAGAAATTATTAGAATAGACTTTTGCTTCCCAATTTGCTATCTTTTCTGCAAGAAAAGACTCACCTAATCCCTGTGTTAATGCAGTTTTGTGGTAAAGAGACTCGAGCTTAAAATGCTTCTTGAGCATGGGTATGGCTTGTTCTTCCATAATCCCTTGCATTTCATAAGGTACTCCAGGTAAGCTTATATAAATTTTATTGTTTTTTTCAAACCACATTCCTGCAGCGGTGCCATAATCATTTTCTAAAATAATGCAATCAATAGGAAGTTCAGCCTGCTTGTAATTAGATTTAAGCATAGGCCTTTCTCTTTGTGCGAAAAATGCTTCAATTTTACCCAAAGTATGTGGGTCTTGTTTTAAGGCACTACCAAAGTAAGCACTCAAAGTGTACTTTGTAATATCATCTTTTGTTGGCCCCAAACCACCCGTAATAATAATGCAATCCGTATTGGAATTGATATTGTCAAGACTTGCGATTATTTCTTCTTTTTTATCGCTTATAGCAACCGTTCTTAGAATGTCTGCTCCGGCCTTGGATAGTTTTTCACCAAGCCAAGAGGCATTGGTATTAATCGTTTGTCCGATTAGTAATTCATCGCCAATGGAGATAAGCTCTACTTTCATTTTTTTGTGAATTTTGCGATGGATTCAATGTGACCCGTATGCGGAAATTGATCGACCAAGCTATATTTATCCAAAACATATCCTGCATCTAAAAGTGCAGAGGCATCTCGCGCTTGTGTGGAGGGATTACAAGATATATAGACAATGTTTGTGGCACCTAAATCAATAACCTTCAGAAGTGTTTTTGGAGCAATACCAGCACGAGGTGGATCAAGAACTAAGGTGTCTATCTTTCCTTTGTATTTCGGGTTGAATTTTAAAAACTTACCAACATCTGCGGCAAAAAACTGGGTATTTAATATCCCATTACTGATCGCGTTTTTATTAGCATCTTCAATGGCTTCAGGGACAATGTCTACTCCTATAATTGAAACTTTTGAATTTCGTTTTGCCATGAGTTGGGCAATGGTTCCTGTACCACAGAATAAGTCCATAACGACTTTGTCTTCGCGGATGTCTTGCTCGAACACATAGTCTAAAGCTTTGTTATATAGACGTTCAGCGCATTTCGGGTTTGTTTGAAAGAAACTCTCCATTCTCATTTGAAACTTCAACCCAAGTAATTCTTCTTCAATAATATCATCTCCAAAAAGAAGCGTACTTTGTCCGTTTTCAATTTTGGCACGATCTGCTACATTATCGTTAATCGTATGCAAAAGACCCGCAATTCGATTCCCCATTAATTCTTTAATGAAATTGGCAAATGCAAGTAAATCAAAATCCTTCAAGTCTTCAGAGGCAGTTACTAAGTTCACAAGAAGTTGGTTTGAAGCGAATGATTTCCGAACAACTAAATGTCTGAAAAATCCAGTTTTCTTCGGAGGGTGCCATGCCTTTAAATGAGTTCCTTCTAAAAAGCTTCTGACCTCTTTTAATTTATTTTCCCATTCTTGATCAAATAGACCAGATGCCTTGTTTAAGCTTTCTACCTTCCACCATGTTCCTCTGCGCTTAAAACCTAAAGCAAAGGCATCGTCTTTTTCTGAATCAGTCGCTAGACAATGTTCAATGGATGAAAAGCTATATTCCATTTTATTCCTGTAATAGAAATGATCTGGTGCAGAAATAAATTCATCAAAGATGTCGTTGATGTTTTGAATACCTGATAGTCTTCTGAAGGTGTCAAGAGTCGATTCTTTTTTGACAAGTTCTTGTTCTTTAATCGGGACATAAATGTAAGGTGCTCCCGATATTTGCTGATATTCATTTATCTGTTCAACTGGAGACCGTTCTATAATATCGAGTAATTTAGCTTCGTAGTGCTTCTTCTTTTTGGCAGAAATGATGACATGAACTTTTTGTCCAGGATAGGTGTTGGGAACGAATACTACTGTTCTCTGGTTATCAGATGTTATTTTGGAAATTCCTTTGCCTCCAAATGCGAAGTCAGTAATTTCTAGATCAATTTTATCTCCTCTTTTAAACATTTTAAATCATTCCGCGGATCACGCCTTTGTCTGAAGCGCCTATGAAATCAAGGATTTCATTTCTTATGGCACTTTCAGGGATGTTTTCTTTTATCGCTTCAATTCCTTTTGAGATATTGCTGTGTTGAATGTATAGTATCCTATACAAATCTTCGATTTCACGAACAGTTTCTTCTGAGAAACCTCTGCGTCTCAGTCCAACAGAGTTAACTCCGGCAAATGTCAAAGGTTCTCGTGCTGCCTTGACATAGGGTGGGATATTTTTACGGATGAGTGAGGCACCACCAATAAAGGTATGTTTACCAATATGGGTGAATTGTTGGGCTGCCACTTTTCCTTCCAAAATCGCATAGTCATCGATTTGTACATGACCGGATAGTCCAGTGTAGCTAGCTAAAATCACGTGATCTCCGATGGTGCAGTCGTGTGCTATGTGAACATAGGTCATAAGGAGACAATGTGATCCTATTTTTGTGGCCATTTTATCGTTCGTCCCACGATGAATGGTTACACATTCCCTAATGACAGTATGGTCACCGATTTCTACAATAGTATATTCACCTCCGAATTTTAAATCTTGAGGAATAACTCCAATTACGGCACCCGGAAAAATTTCGCAATTCTTACCTATCCGGGTTCCGGGGTATAGCACAACATTCGAATGAATTTTAGTTCCTTCTCCAATTATTACATCTTCATGGATATGTGCAAATGGATCGATCGAGACACTTTCTCCAAGTTCTGCTTTTGGGTGAACTGATGCTAATGGGCTAATATTCATTAGGCTTCTTTATCTTTTATGACTTGGGCTAGCATTTCTGCTTCTGCAACAATTTTACCGTTGACATATGCGATACCTGCCATTTCTACAAGTCCACGTCGAATGGCGGACATAAGTTTCAATTCAAAAACAATGGAATCTCCCGGAAGCACTTTTTGTTTGAATTTCACGTTATTTATTTTCATGAAATAAGTGGAGTAGAGGTGAGGGTCTTCCACTTTACTTAATGCAAAAATCCCTCCTACTTGAGCCATGCCTTCAACCTGAAGAACCCCCGGAAAAACAGGGTTTCCTGGAAAATGCCCAGTGAATACAGGTTCATTCATAGTAATGTTCTTCACGCCCCAAATAGAATTCTCGGTGATTTCCATGATTTTATCTACCATGAGAAATGGAAAACGGTGAGGTAACATTTTTTCTATAGCATTGATATCGTATAATGCTTCTTTGGTCAAGTCAAAGGATTTACCTTTTTTCTGTTGTTTTTTAATTTGCTCTTTTAATACTTTAGCAAATCTTACATTACCCGAGTGCCCTGGTCTTGCAGCTAAAATATGTGCTTTTAAAGGCCTTCCGATTAGTGCTAAATCCCCTACTATATCTAGTAGTTTGTGACGGGCAGGTTCATTTTCATACTGCAACTTTGTACTATTCAAGACGCCAATTCCGTCTACCGTAACTTTCAAGTTTTCTTTTCCCAGTAATTTTGCCAACTTGGTGAGCTCCTCCTGTGAAATTTCTTTTCGTTCAACAAGCACAATTGCATTGTCAAGATCTCCACCTTTAATTAAATTATTTTTTGCCAATACTTCTAATTCTTTGAGGAATACAAAAGTTCTACATTTGGCAATCTCTTTTTTAAAATCTCCAATATTATACATACTGGCATGCTGAGTGCCAAGCGCAGGTGATTGGTAATCCACCATAACCGTAAGCCTGTAGTTCTCGTCTGGAATTGCTAAGAATTCGATGCCATTCTCCTCATCTTCCCATGGAATGTTCTCTGTTAATTCAAAATAAAGTCGTTCAGCGTTCTGTTCTTCATAACCAATAGCTTCTATTGCCTCTACGAATTTTAATGAGCTTCCATCCATAATTGGGATTTCTGGTCCATCAATTGTAATCAGAGCATTATCTACCTGACAACCATAAATAGCTGCAAGGACATGCTCGGTAGTATGCACCCGTGCATTGTTTTGCTCTAATGTCGTACCTCTTTCTGTAGACACAACCATTTCTACATCTGCTTTGATAATAGGCTTACCCTCTAGGTCAATTCTTTGGAATTTATAACCATGGTTGGCCGGGGCCGGATGAATTTCAAGATTTGCTTCTACACCCGTGTGTAGACCTATTCCTCTGAGTTTTACAATTCCTTTTAGGGTTCTCTGTTTCTCGGACATTAATTTATTCTTTTGTTAACGCTTCAATTTTTTCTTCTAATTCTTGGACCCTTTTAAGTAATCCAGGTAGTTTTCTGAACCCGAAATAGGATCTCTTAAAGTCATCTAGTGGAATTCCCGGAGATCCCATGAGTGTTTGTGCTTTTTTAATGCTTGATGGAATTCCAGATTGGGCTACTATTTTTGTTTGGTCGGCAATTTTAATGTGTCCACTAATACCCGCTTGGCCTCCAATTAATACATTCTTGCCAATTTTAGTCGATCCTGCGATACCTACTTGTGCTGCCATAGCTGAGTCTTCATCAACATCAACATTATGAGCGATTTGACAGAGGTTATCAATTTTCACTCCTTTTCGAATGAATGTGGACCCCATCGTTGCACGGTCTATAGATACGTTTGATCCTAATTCGACATCATCCTCAAGAACAACATTACCTATTTGAGGGATTTTTTGAAATTTCCCTTTCTCGTCTGGAGCAAAACCAAAACCATCGGAACCGATTACACTTCCGGCGTGAATAATACAATTTCTTCCAACTTTGCAGTCATGGTAGATACTTACATTAGGATAGATTTTAGTTCCATCCGCGATGCTGACATTTTCTCCGATATAGGTGTTTGGATAGATAATTACGTTATTGCCTATAACAGCGTTTTTACCAATATATGCAAAAGCTCCAATATGTACGGATTCTCCTATTTGCGCTGTTTCGTTAATATGGGCAGGTTTTTCGACACCAATCTCTTTCTCGTATAGGTTTCCATAAAGTTCAAGAAGTTTTGCAAAACAAGAATAAGCATCCTCAACTTTTATCAGTGTCAAGTTTGGTGGTAAATCTTTACCCGGAATAAAGGATTTATTTACGATACAAATACTTGAAGATGTGGTATAGATGTATTCTTCATACTTCGGGTTTGACAAGAAACTTAGCGTTCCTTTTTGTCCCTCTTCAATTTTAGCCAAATCATTGACCATAGATTGCGAATCTCCTTGAATTTCTCCATTAAGAATATCGGCAATTTGTTCAGCTGAAAACTCCATATTTCAAAAGTATAAAAAGTGAGTTGTTTAATAGCATGATTTCCAAATTAAATAATCAGTCAAAGGTAGATGGGAAGCCCCCCTAAAAATAAACTTTAATTATTAACTTACTTTAGACGCTTAGAGCGTCGTTCATTGCTATGGACAAAGGTCTTCGATATAGACGAATTTGTAGATCCTTGCCTTTTCTTTAAAGTAGGTCGAAAAAAAGTTTGCTTCTCGTCCAGACCCCGTTCTTAAAACTATAGAATGTACAGGTTTAGGGGATTTAGCCAAATCTGAGTTTAAAATATTTATTCTACCATTTTCAATAAAAAGTCTGTACAAAGTACTATCCTCTTCAATACCTAACGCTTTTCTTTGACAATTAGTATGCGCGCTGCTGTCAGAATAAAATAGATTTTTTTTGGAGGGATAATGTACTGGTGTGCCTAATCCTTTTTTAGAGGGGCTTGCATTTTGAGAAGAAAATTGATTGGGCAGCAATTCACAGATGAAAGCATCCTCATATAGAACGACCTGTGCTACGAAATTCTCCTTTGATTTTGTAGGTCCTTCTAGGTGATATATTTTTGGATTCTCTCTCTTTTTACTCTTTGAAAAATCAACATCGGCATCTTCTAAATATTTTGATATTTCTGCTTTCTGAATGCCTAAATTCTTTAAAACGGCAAGGTTTGTATCGGAGATAAAAACAATCCGACTTATAATCATTTCTTTTACTCTATTTTCCGGAAGCCAAGAGCAGCCTCGGTTGTTGAAGAAAAAGAAAACGAAAAGAAGACCAATTCCAAAGCCAATTCCGTAATATAAAATCCTTCTATAAAAGTTATTCATAAATACTGATTACTCAAAATGAGTGGTTATTTGCAGAATGGGGGTATAGTTGAATTGGTCAAGCTACCCCCAAAAGAAGTTAAAATATTTATAAAAGAGCCTCAAGTTTTGCCGCTAATGTTGCTTTTGGAACAGCTCCAACTGATTTGTCAACAACTACACCGTTCTTAATGAATAGTACAGTAGGTATGCTTCTAACGCCGAATTGAGCGGAGACATTTGCATTCTGGTCAACATTTACTTTACCGATAAGCGCTTTTCCTTCATATTCTTTAGACATTTCACTGATCAGTGGACCAATCATACGACAAGGACCGCACCATTCTGCCCAGAAATCTACCACTACTGGCTTTTCTGATTTAAGAACTAATTCATCAAAGTTTGCATCTGTTATTTCTAAAGCCATAATGTTTTTTTTAAAGTCTTTTAACTAGCGCAAAATTAATTTAAATATTTAATGAAGGGTCATTTTATCCCATCGAATTATGTCTTAAAGCTCTTTTTTTAGATATTTCGCGGTATATGATATGTGAGTGGCCTTCTTCACGAGCTGTTGAGGTGTGCCACAGAAAAGAACTTCTCCTCCTAAGTCCCCACCTTCTGGACCGATGTCAATGATTTGATCCGATACTTTAATGATATCCAAATTATGTTCGATAATTAGAACCGTGTTACCCTCGTCAACCAAAGCATTTAAAACGGACAATAGTTGTTTGATGTCTTCGAAGTGTAGGCCTGTCGAAGGTTCATCTAAAATATATATAGTTTGACCTGTTGATTTTTTTGAAAGCTCGCTTGCTAACTTGATTCGTTGGGCTTCACCACCAGAAAGCGTTGTTGAAGATTGTCCTAATTTAATATATCCAAGCCCTACACGCAATAGAGTACCTATTTTTTGTTTGATCTTAGGGTGTGCTTCGAAGAAATCAAAAGCTTGCTCAATGGTCATGTTAAGCACATCAGAAATGGACTTACTTTTGTATTTAACTTGTAAAGTTTCTGAGTTGTATCTTTTTCCGTGACAAGTCTCACATTCAACGTGTACATCAGGTAAAAAATTCATTTCAATTAACTTCATTCCACCTCCATTACAGGTTTCGCATTTCCCTCCTGAGACATTGAAAGAAAACCTCCCCGGTTTATAGCCTCGAATAAGTGCTTCGGGTAAGTTGGAAAATAACTGTCTTACTTCGTCAAAGATCTTGGTGTATGTTGCTGGATTCGATCGCGGCGTTCTTCCAATTGGATTTTGATCGATTTCCACAACCTTATCTATGTGCTCTAAACCTTTCACCTTTGTATACGAAAGTGGTTTTCGAACACCGTTGTATATGTGTTCAAATAGAATAGGTACGAGTGTCTGATTAATTAAAGTTGATTTCCCACTGCCACTAACTCCGCTGATGCAGGTCAGTGTTCCAAGCTTTATTTTAATCTTTACAGATTTTAGATTGTTCCCGGTTGCACCAATTAATTCAAGGGTTTTACCATTCCCGGGCCTTAATTTACTCGGGAGCTCAATTTTTCTCTCTCCATTTAGATATTGAGCGGTTAAAGAGTTTGACTTCAGCACGGTTGCATAATCCCCTTTACTTACAATTTCCCCACCATTTACTCCAGCTCCTGGGCCAATGTCAACAATGAAATCTGCCGATTCCATTATTTCTTTATCGTGCTCCACAACAATGACTGAATTCCCATTGGATTTTAATTTCTGAAGTGATTTAATAAGCTTCTTATTGTCTCTTTGATGCAGTCCGATCGATGGTTCATCAAAGATATAACACACGTTAATCAGTTCTGTACCAATTTGTGTAGCGAGTCGAATACGTTGGGCCTCTCCGCCTGACAGGGATTTTGACGGGCGATTCAATGAAAGGTATCCTAAGCCCACATCTAAAATAAAATCAAGCCTTACTCGGATTTCTTTAAGTAGCTCTTTAGCTATTGTTTGTTCTGTAGCACTTAAATTCTCTTCAATGTTAGTTAACCAATCCTTCAGTTGATCGAGTCCCATATTGCTTAACTCAGCGATATGTTTGTTATTTATTTTGAAATATTGGGCTTCTTTTTTGAGTCTTGATCCTTGGCAGTTTGGACAAACCTCAGTTGTTGTATAACCTTGCGCCCAACGTTCAATTTTTTTGGAGCTATTCTGTGCATGTCGTTTGAGAAATGGAAGTATACCCTCAAATGAAATTGTATTTTGATTTAGGCCATCAAAAGCGTTGCTCCCATTCAAAAGTAAGGAAAGTGTAACTTCATCGAGTTTGTTAATAGGGGTTTTTAGTCCATATTTTGCATGTTCCAAAATCCTTTCTATTTCTTGAAAGATCCAATTTTTCTTGTATTTCCCGAGGGGTTCAATCCCTCCTTCATAGATGGTTTTATTGACATTTGGAATCACCTTTTTTTTGTCTGCTATCTTTACCGTTCCGATACCTGAACACTCAGGGCAAGCTCCATATGGTGAGTTAAATGAAAATAAGTTTGGCTCCGGATCTGGGTAGCTTATTCCAGACGTTGGACAAATGAACTTACGGCTAAATTTCCTTGCCTCTTCATTACTGTAGTTATAGATGATTAAAAAATCATCACCGATACTAAATGAATTGGTCACAGAATCCGAGATTCTCTTGTAATCAACATCATTGACAGCAAACCGGTCTATTACAATTTCAATATCATGAACTTTATAACGATCAAGTTTCATTCCGGGTAGGATTTCTTTTATCTCACCGTCCACTCGAACTTTTGTATAACCCAATTTTAAAATCTGTTCAAATAATTCTCTATAATGTCCTTTTCTGGCTCGAATTTTTGACGCTAGAATTGCAATTTTCTGCCCCTCATACGATGTTTTTATAAGTTCGGATAATTGATCATCAGCGTACCGGACCATTTTTTCACCAGTTTCGAAAGAATAGGCTGTTGAAACTCGGGCGAATAACAACCTGAGAAAGTCATATAGCTCTGTAATCGTTCCAACTGTGGACCTAGGGGATTTGGATACTGTTTTTTGTTCAATGGATATGACGGGGGAGAGCCCTTCTATTTTATCCACATCAGGCCGCTCCATTCCTCCAATGAATTGCCTTGCATAGGAAGAAAATGTTTCTATATAGCGACGCTGTCCTTCAGCAAAAAGTGTGTCAAAGGCAAGTGAGGATTTTCCACTACCACTGAGCCCCGTGAAAACGACGAGATTGTTTCTTGGAATAACGAGGTCAACATTTTTTAGATTATGTTCTTTCGCTCCGTAGATTTCTATACTATTTTTTAGTGACACTTAGCTTATTAGTGGATTGAATACAAAGAAAACAGAAATCCAACAATATTTGTTCTCAATAAGAGAAATTAGCTTGAAAAGAGTGAGTTGTTAAGTCGAGCGTTTATATTTAATTGTATACCTGTAAAGGATGAGAAAGACAGCGATGAAATATAAAAGAAAAATCATGATTTCTTGCAATCGACTGATGAGTACCAAATATATAATCGCAACTGAAAGTAAAAAAGAAACAAATCCAATAAAACTAAAGATTATCCATACCTGTCGATCTGTATATCCAGCATAAACCAGATGGTGAGTGGTATGGTCTTTCCCGCCTAACATTGGAGATTTCCGAGCCCTTAATCTATTAATGACAACTGTTAAGGTATCGGCAGCGGCAGGGGTAAGTGCGGTAAGGGCAAGAATTAAACTTATCCATGAATGGGATTGGGTAATTGACCCAAGATTCCAGAGGAATTTAATAGTGAAAAAGGCAACGAAAAGTCCAATAAACTGACTGCCGGCATCACCCATAAACATTTTAGCAGGATTAATATTATAACGTAAAAACCCTAATACAGATCCAATTACAGCAACAAGAATATACAACCAATACAATTGATTTGAATCGCCGACAAGCATTGCAGAAACCAAACAAGCTAAAAGTGCAAACAAGACCGTTGTTGCTGTGATTCCATCCATATTATCTAGCATGTTCAATGAGTTCATTAAGATGACAACCCAAACTACAGTAGTGATGCTATCCAAAACAACATGATGAAATAGGTCAATACTTGTTCCCGAGAGTACTAGGAACAATCCACATGACAACTGGACAAATAATTTAAATAGAGGTTTGGTGTCATAAGCGTCATCAGCCAGTCCCATAGAAAATGCCAAGCTGGCAGAAAAGAACAAACCAATAAACTCAATGTTTCCAAAGATATTGATGTCTGGCTCAAGCATAAGATATAAAAACGTTGCAAAAAGAAACCCAAGAAACAACCCAATCCCACCTAGAGATGGCTTTGACTGGTTACTCCATCGAACAGTAACATCATTTTTATTTCGTATTCCAAGACTCTGAGAAAAACGCAATAATAATTTATTGGAGAGCAATGATACAAAAGTGCCTCCCAAAATAAAGATTAATATGTTGATGTAGCTAATCATAATTATTTAAACGGTGAATTAAAATCTCTAAAATTCATTGCTGATTTGTCTTTATGAGATAAAATAGGAGATTCTATTCCCCAATCTATATTAAGTAATGGGTCGTTCCATAAAAGATCCATTTCATCATCTTTAGAATACAAATTCGTGCATTTGTAAGAGAAAATAGTGTCGTCTTGTAGCGTTACGAAACCGTGTGCAAAGCCCTCAGGTATCCATAACTGAAATTTGTTTTTATCGTTGAGTTCTACTTTATAATGTTCTCCATAAGTTGGAGATGTTTTACGAAGATCTACAGCGATATCGAGCACACTTCCTTTGATAACTTGCACTAGTTTTCCCTGTGACATTGGATGTTTTTGAAAATGTAAACCTCGCAAGACATTTTTTTTGGAAATTGAAATATTATCTTGCATAAAATCAATAGGACCATCTATAAGAGTGTCGTATTTTAATTTATTGTAGGATTCGAAAAAAGCACCTCTCTCATCATTAAATATCGAGGGTTTCATCAAAACGAGCCCATTAATATCTATTTTTTCTTCCACCATTTTGAAAAAGTTGTATTTATTAATTTTTTAAACCAGGGGACCTCTATTTCATCATCTGTATAATAACCTTCTTCACCATTGGCGTATTTTGCTCCGTACCCATACCCATACCCATACCCATATCCATATCCATACCCATATCCATAACCTCCTCTGCTCGATTCAATACCGTTTAAAATAATATTTAATTTTTTAATTTTTTGTACTTCTATTAGTTCTTCCACGCGATTGACAAAAACTCTTTTTGAATAATTCGCTTTGAAAACATAAAGAGGGATATCTGCCTCGGATAGCATTTTTATTCCATCAGAAACGAT
>TARA_B110000305_G_scaffold242043_1_pt1 | contig 17943 bp, 20 predicted proteins | sample TARA_B110000305 | Tara Oceans TARA_B110000305 (sample SAMEA4397930) | marine metagenome | biome: Polar Biome; feature: [SRF] surface water layer (ENVO:00010504); material: water (ENVO:00002006), including particulate matter (ENVO:01000060) such as... | depth 5 m | reverse complement strand
TTTAACAAATAATAGAAAGTCGATAGTGAAATTATGAATTATAGCAAATTTGCAGTTATTGGAGTAGGGCGATACGGTTCTACAATCGCGAGACGTTTGGCCGAAAAAGGCGCGCAGGTTTTTGCATTTGATCCAAATGAGGAGAAAATAGAGAACATTAAAGATGAAGTTGCATTTGCGGTAACCATGGACGCAACAGATATTCGTGCGCTTCGTATGCAAAACCTACAAGAGGTTGATGCGGCTGTTGTTGCAATTGGTGAAAACTTTGAAGCGACGGTTTTAACATGTGTACACCTATTGGATTTAGGTGTGAAACGTGTTATTGCAAGAGCGAGTGGAGATCATCAACGATTGATTTTAGAAAAGATTGGTGTTAGTGAAATTTTGACGCCGGAAAACGAGGTGGCTTACGTTGTTCGTGAGAAGCTTTTGAATCCAAACATTGTCAACTTCTTGCAATTACCGGATGATCATGAAATCGCAGAAATTATAGCGCCAAAGGGTACTGTTGGAAGATCAATTGATGAAATTGGGTTCCGAAACAGATACGAAATGACATTGATTACCATTAAACGTGAATATGAAATCACGAAAAACGGCGAAGAATGCACGGAACAGCACATTATAGGAGTTCCAAAAAGCGAAACTATAATCAAAGAGAAGGATACTTTGGTTGTTTTTGGCGCAGCGAAAAGCGTTGAACGATTTATTGAAATTAATGAGGCACTCTAAGCCAATAATAGCTTCGTAATTCTACGAAAATTTGGAAGAAAAGGAAACACAGGCGTTTGTCACTAATGAAAAAGCTGAATTAATGAAATCTACCAATCATCTACTCATCCTTTTAATCGCCATTTCGGCACCATTTAGTGGATCATCACAAATTATAAACACTATAGAAATAGATGGGAATTACGTTTTAGGAAAGAGAAATGGAAGATGGCTTTCTGGAGATTTATCGAAAACGAAGTATTTGGGTGAGATCTGTTTGAACCCAAACATGCCAGATATCGAAGAAGAAATCAAGTATCGTGAAAACATGCTTAATCTTGAAATTATCCATTATAGACTGGGAAAATCATTCCATACCGAAATGTATGATATCGATATGAACTTTCATGAAGATTGGCAAGACAAGGATGGGGATTCTGATGAGAAGATAACAGAAGAAGATGAGGAATCGAATAATGGCTCTACTGAAGATTAAGACAACGAAAAATAAACGTGTGATTTACATTGTAACTGGAGTTTCGCGTGGAATAGGTAAAGCAATAGCTGAAAATTACTTAAATCAAGGATTTAAGGTCATTGGAGTTGGACGCCTTCATAGCATTGAACATGCCAATTTCTCCTTTGAAAAATGCGATCTATCTGATCTTGAAAGTACACGCCAGTTATTTGTCAATCAAAAATTCAAAGAGCCAGTTACCCTAATTAACAATGCTGGAATTATAGGGTCTATTAGGAGAATTTCTGAACAAGAAAAATTGGACCTTGAACTTGTTATGGCGGTCAACGCTACGTCTCCAATGTTGTTGACCAAAAACATTTACGGCAACATGTCCAACAAGGCAGATTTCACCCTTGTCAATATTAGTTCAGGTGCGGCAAACCGTGCTATTCCATCTTGGGCATCGTATTGCGCATCGAAGGCCGCATTGAATATGCTCACAGAGGTGTTTTATTTGGAAGAACTAGAAAAAGGAATTGATCTGAAAGCGTATGCCGTATCTCCTGGTGTAATTGAAACAGGAATGCAAAAGCAAATTCGAAACGCACCGAAAGAGGAGTTTTCGGCTGTAGAGAATTTCAAAAAAATGAAGGAAGAAGGCGTTCTTTTTTCAGCAGAAGAAGCCGCGTCGAAATTAGTAGCATTACTTAATTCGGATTTTACAGGAGAAATCAAACATGATTTGAGAAGCGTAAATTCATAGCCAAGAATGCGTTAAAATAGTAGTATTAAATAGAGTTAACACCAACCACTTTATTTGTTTTTGCGTTCAGGTTGTGTACCTTGCACGACTAAGCTTACAAACTGTTAATACTTATGAAAAAAATAACACTCACAACATTAAGCGCTCTGCTCTCTTTTTCGGGAGCTTTTGCGCAAACTTCTCCCACTTTTGATGCTCAGAATGCCAGAGATGGAGAAAGTGTAGAATACTGTCTTCAGCACAAAAAGAGAGCAGAAATGCTTCAAATACCTGGTTTTGCTGAACAAGAAGCTCTGGATGAAATTATCCGTGCTGAAGAAGCAGCGCAACAAGCTGCAAACGGAACACCGGAAGCAACTACATATTATGTTCCAGTCGTATTTCACGTTTTACATAACAATGGAAGCGAGAACATTTCTGATGAACAAATCTTGGATGCTTTCGAAATCTTAAATAGAGATTACGATTTACAAAACTCAGATGCGAACAATGTAGCAAACGCATTTAATGCTTCAAACGGTGCTGCATCAGCGACTCCTTTTGATACAGACATCGAGTTTGTTATGGCAACGAAAGCACCAGACGGAACTTGTTTCTCTGGGATTACAAGAACCGTAAGTTCAGCCACTTCAAGTGGCAACGGTCAAGGGCAATACCTAGCAATTAGAAATGGTAACGACGTTTACCAAGGAGAATGGGCAGGAAACAAATACTTAAACATATTTATTTGTGCTGACATTGGTGGTGCTGCGGGATATACTTACACACCTTCTAACTGGGTTGGATCAGGAATGGATAACGGTATTTGGGTTCTTGATACTTACGTTGGTTCAATTGGAACTTCAAGTGCTAGCTCGAGTAGAACGTTAACGCATGAATGTGGACACTGGTTAAACTTACCTCACGTTTGGGGTGGAACGAATAACCCTGGATTAGCATCAAACTGTAATGATGACGACGGAGTAGATGATACTCCAGAATGTCAAGGACTTACGGCGTGTGTCCTAGCGGCAAATACTTGTGACGGTGACAATAGCTATTGGGGATTTGATCAAATTGATAACACAGAGAACTACATGGATTATTCATATTGTTCTAAAATGTTTACACCCGGACAAGGACAACGCATGAGAAACGCTTTGAACTCTGGAGTTGGTGGAAGGAGTAATTTAAAATCAGCAGGAAATCTTGCTGCGACAGGCGCAGATGGAAATACCTACTTATGTAAAGCAGAGTTCTCAGCGGATAAGATAACGGTATGTGCTGGTCAAACGGTTAATTTCAATGACAACTCTTACAACGCAGTAAACGGTTGGACTTGGACTTTCGTAGGAGGAACGCCAAGTTCATCTACGAGTCAAAACCCATCAATTCAATACGACACACCAGGTTTGTACGAGGTAGTTTTGGATGCTACAGATGGTTCAGTTGCGGACGGAGAAATAAAGACAGGATACATTAGAGTATTGCCTGCTACTGGAACATGGATTCCTTTCTTAGAAGATTTCGAATCCTTAACAACTTTGGATGGTGTTCAATGGGAAGTTCGTGATTACGGAAACAATGCTGAGTTCGAATTAGAAACGAATGCAGGTCACACAGGATCTAAAAGTGCTAAACTTCCAAATTATGCTCAGTCTGCTGGAAACTTTGATGAATTGATTTCAGCACCCGTTGATTTGTCTTCAATCACAAGCCAAACAGCAATGACGTTAAGCTTCCGTTATGCTTACCGTAAGCGTAATTCAAATAATGATGAGTGGCTGAAAGTATACGCATCAAACAGCTGTGGTGAAGCATGGGCGCCGCGCAAAACACTTCACGGTGATTTATTAGGGTCTACTGTTTCAACATCTTCATGGACGCCTGGTTCAGTTGCGGACTGGACAACAGTTCACATGACAAACATCACATCTGCTTATTGGGTAGATAACTTCATTTATAAATTTGAATTCGAAAGTGACGGAGGAAATAACTTCTACTTAGACAATATCAACATTTACGCAGGTGGATCGAACAATGATTTGGTTGTTGGATTGGAAGATCAAGAAACGTTCACTGAATTGACGTTGTTCCCGAACCCTGTTGAGGATGAGGTAAACGTTCGTTTCAATTTAAACAACGCACAAAATGTTGATTTCTATATTCAAGACATCTCAGGAAAAATGATCAAATCACATACTGTTCAAGCAGCGGTTGGATCAAACTTGGTTGTTCTTGGAACAGACGAATTAGCTTCAGGAATGTATTTTTTGAACATTAGTTCTGGTGAATCTCAACAAGCGATTCAATTTGTAGTTAAGTAAAACGATATATTATTGAAGGGTATCTTGGTTCATCCGAGATGCCTTTTTTCTAATGGAACATGTTTTTTGCCAACGGTTTGCGATCTTTTTGCGTTCTTACTAGTGATACGGCATTTGAATTACAATAAACAAGGATGGTTTATTGTAGAAAAATATTTACGACGTTCAGGAGCTTACTACTTCTGTACTTATGAAAAATGGAGAAGGTTCTAGCTTGCTAGGACCTTTCTTTATTTAAGAACTTCAATCAATGAATTGATGTCTGGTTGACTTAAGACATGATTAACCGAAATGGATTTGGCTTTTAATGCCGTATTCGTGCTTTCACCCCACGCAATAACTTGAGCTGATTCAGGAATTGAATTTTCAATTAAAAACCCTTCGACGTTTGATGGACTCGTGAAAATATATGTTGAGCATTCCGCAATTGCAGACCCAACGATATCGGTTTCATAGACTTCAATTTCCGTTTTCTGGTTGGATTGAAATAGAGAAGAGAATGTTTTCAATGAAATAGACGACAATGGGAAAAGAACGTGTTGATCACCGCACCATTTTTTAAATGCGGCACTCGTTTCTTGAATGTCTCCTTTACCTTCTCCACTAAAAGCAACCTCTCTGTTAATTGCCTGAATGACTTCTACAGTTTTGCCACTAACACAAGCAATTTTCGCAGAAGCAGGAATGTCCATTTGAGCCTTAAAAAACATGACGGCCCGCGGACTTCCGAAGAAGATGATATCAAAAGGTCTTTCTAGTTGAAATGCTAGTGGAGAAAATTGAAGAAAAGTTTTGGCAATTAGCATTTCGTTTCGGTCTTTCAGAAATGTTTTCAGAGTTGTGAGTTCTGATTCATTTTTAGATATGAAAATCCGACTAGCCAACAACTATTTTTTGTTTCAAATCCTCAATTACCTTTTCTGCCATTCCATCAAATTCAGTAACGGAATAATTAAGGCTGTGACACGCTCCATTTACACCTTCAGCGAAAGACACGTACAATTCATTTGCCTCGTTGCAGTAGACGCCTAAAGGCAATTGGCAACCACCATCAAGGAGGTTTAAAACTTTGCGCTCCAAACCAATTCGCTTTTGAACCTCAGGGAAGTTCAAGTTTTGCAAAATTTCGTGTAATTCTGAATCTTCGGATCGAATCTGAAGTCCTAAAACACCTTGTGCTGGTGCGGGAACAAATTCTGTTGGATCCATCACGATTTCCTCAAACTCAGATAAATCAATTTCCAATCGGTCAATTCCGGCTTTGGCCAAAAGAATAGCATCGTAGTTTCCTTGGCGCAACTTGTTAATTCGCGTGGGAACATTTCCTCTTAAATCATTGATCTCAACATCCGCACGGTATTTAAGCATTTGAGATTTTCTTCGCGTCGATGATGTTCCAACGATCGCTCCATGTTTAAGATTCCATTTGGCCGAAGTATCGACAGCATTTTTATTTATCAAAAGAATATCTGCAGGATTGGCTCTTTCTGAAACGCAAGAGATGGTTAATCCCGCCGGAGGGTTTGTTTCTAAATCTTTATGAGAATGAACCGCTAAATCAACTGTTTTACTTAAGAGAGCGTCTTCAATTTCTTTGGTGAAAAACCCTTTCCCTTCAAGCTTATCGAAGCTTAAGTGCTGAACTTTATCTCCTTGCGTTTTGATAATATTGAGGTCAACAGAGCAACCCAGTCGCTCCAATTCAGATTTAACAAAATACGCTTGCCATAGTGCCAAGTCACTTCCGCGTGAACCAATGATCACATGTTTCATTACGTACGTTTTTTAAGAAGTATTTCTTTCGCCATTATCATCGGCATGCTCATGTATTTCTTTTCCATGTAGCCAATGATTTTATCCACGACTTCTCTTGATAATTCATCAAGCTCGTTCAATTCGTTCTTGAAAACTTCATTCATCGCAGTAGACTTAATTTCTTTGACTTTATTCGGAACTTCACGCATGGCCAATTCAACACATCTCGTCTGTTCAATATGTGTAAATTCATACATAGCCTCAGTAATGATTTCTTCAACGTGCTGCATTTCTTTCGATCTGGCTTTCAAGTTTTCGTTTGAAATCTTCTGAAGAGCTCCAACTGAAATATGTGTTACATTGTGAAGTGCGATAATCTCAGGAGATAAATCTTGAGGAATTGCAATATCGATGACAACCTTTCTCGATGTCTCTCCGATTACAAGAGACTTATAGATTTCTGGAGTTAGGATGTGACCTTCAGAACCAGTGCATGAAATGATAATGTCAAATCCTTTGTCAAAAGAATTTAGATCACTCAGGTTATGCGCTTGACCATTTAAGTCTCCCGCTAATTTTTCTGCTTTAGAAAGCGTTCGATTAAAAACATTAAAGTTGGTAAAACCGTGCTTTTTTAGAAAACGACTCATATTTACGTTCGTTGCACCGGCCCCAACAATTAAAACTCTAGAATCCAAGGGAACATCAAGGTCTTTTAGTTTATGATAAGCAAGTGAAACAACCGAAACGGGTCGTTTTGCAATATTTGTATTTGTGTAAACTTTCTTCGCCGTTTCAATCGTGTGGCGCATGATGATTCGAATCAAGTCACCTGTTAGGTCCATTTCTAGACAACGCTCGTAAGCACTGCGAACTTGAGTAATAATTTCACGTTCGCCAATTATCATTGAATCCACTGAAGACGCAACGTATAATTTGTGCTCAACAGCATTTAAACCATGAAGTACTGTTGCGTTTTTAGCAAATGAGTCTCTAGCCTCTTTTTCCAAAACTGGATAGAGTAAATCAAAAAACCGGTGTAAAAATTTGATATCAACTTCCGATTCGGAAGTGAAAAGAAACTCAACGCGATTGCATGTAGAAAGGAACATTAATTCCCCCAAGTTCAAAGTCTCTTTTAAAGACGACAACCGATCTTTCTGATTCTCAGGCTCAATATGCAAACTACCTACCTCGCTGACAGGTAAGTTTCGATGCGTAAATGCTACAATATGTAGGTCTTTCAACCTTGTTTGGTTCTTCACAAATACAAAGATACTTAGTTATCGAACTTATTAAGTCATGTATTTGTCATGATTCTCTATTTAGAAATGTTCTAAATAGAGCCTGAATGCCTATTCTGACTAATTTTTAATCTACTTGGAATCTTAAACGAAATGGGTATCTTTAACTTAGAATTGAGTTATGAAGTCAATAGAATTTGTATCGGCACAGAACGTAAAGATTGAGTATGAGTATGCTACAGTCATTCAACGCTGTACATCTGCACTAATTGACACAGCGATGCTCGCGCTTTATATCGCTATTATGTATGCATTGTTGAGCAATTCGGGCTTTGATCAATTCATGCTCGTTGAACTTTTTCTATTGAAACTTCCTTGGATATTTTACCACCCGGTTCTTGAATATTTATCGCACGGTCAAACATTAGGGAAATATGCTTTGGGCATTCGTGTTGTTACGTACTCAGGAGAACGACCTGGTTTTAGAGAGATTTTTACACGGTGGATTTTCAAAGGGCATTTCATGTGGATCAGCTTTAGTTTTGCAGCCATGTTTGCTGGATTGGGAGACCTTATTGCGATTGGAATAATTCACATTATTATGGGGGTTGTTGGATTGATGTATGCAAGTGTTGCAGAAAAAAGCCAACGAATGGGCGACGTAATGGCTGGAACGGTTGTTATTAAGGACAAATCGAGTATTCGATACTCATTGAAAGATGTTCTTTCCATCAAGAATCAAGATAATTATACACCAGAATTTCCAGGCGTCGTTCGATTTACGGATGAAGACATGTTATTGATTAAAAACTCAATTCAGCGTGTTCGTAAATACCCAAATCCAGAAACTAAGAAGTTTGCACGAGAATTAGCAGACGAGTCAGCCAAGTTGATTGGACTGTCCGAAACACCAAACAAAAGGTTGAAATTTCTTCAAACTTTACTTCAGGACTACGTAGTTTTGACGAGATCTTAACACACCATGTCGAAGCTATACATTGTACCCACCCCCATTGGAAATTTAGAAGATATTACCCTTCGCGCAATTCGAATGTTGCAAGAAACGCAATTGATTTTTGCGGAGGATACAAGAACGACGAATAAGCTTCTTTCCCATCTTGATATTAAAAAGCCAGTGCATCCATTTCACATGCACAATGAGCACAAGTCCTTGGAAAGATCGATAGATAAAATTAAAGCCAACAGTCATACCGTTTTAGTTTCCGATGCAGGAACACCTGGCATTTCAGATCCTGGGTTTTTACTTATCAGAGAATGTATTGCTAAAGGAATTGACATTGAATGTTTGCCTGGACCAGCGGCAGTAATTCCAGCAATAGTTGCCAGTGGATTCCCATGCGACAAATTCGTTTTCGAAGGATTTCTTCCTCACAAAAAAGGACGTCAAACACGACTCAAATTAATTGCTGAGGAAACAAGAACTACAGTTTTATACGAATCTCCACATCGCTTGGTGAAGTGTTTGGGGCAGATTGAAGAATTTATGGGTCCGTATCGAAAAGTCTGTGTTGCTCGTGAAATTACAAAGATGTACGAAGAATATAAACGCGGGACTGCTGCAGAAATCAAGGCGTATTACGAAGCGCATCCTCCAAAGGGTGAAATCGTAATTGTTGTTGAAGGAGCTGAATCAAAAAAAAGTAAGAAATGAAAAGTCAAGCTTATTTTCTAGTTAAAAAAGGAGACCCAAAACAGGCCTTTGAATTAAGAGATTTCGAAATTTCTGATCCTATCGAAAGCGAAGTCTTGATTGAAGTTGAAGCTTTTGGAATTAACTACGCGGATGTTATGGCTAGAAATGGCTTATATAACGAAGCACCACCAATGCCATTTGTTGCAGGATACGAAGTTGTTGGAAAAGTTATTTCTGTTGGAAATGATGCTGACAAATCAATGGTTGGCCAACGCGTTTTGGCTTTCTGTCGGTTTGGAGGATACTCAAAGCATGTGATCACGAATGATTACGCCGTTGTTTCAGTGGGGGAGCATGACCCTGCCGAATTAATGGCGCTTTGCACGCAGGCTGTTACGGCGTATTACATGGCTGAGTATTTAACGCCAATTCATAAAATAGATACGGTTTTAATTCATGCTGCCGCTGGTGGTGTTGGAACAATTTTGATTCAACTGGCCAAACTGAAAGGTGCAACGGTGATTGCCAAAGTTGGGCGAACAGAAAAAGAGGTGTTGGTAAAAGAATTAGGCGCAGATTATGTTGTTAATTACCGCACTTCAGATTATGTAGAACAAATTAACAAAGCGCTAGATGGAGGTAGGATTGACGTAAGTTTTAACCCTGTTGCGGGTGCGACGTTCAAAAAGGATTGGTCAATTTTGGGATCGGGAGGAAGAATGATTCTTTTCGGTGGTTCTGCTCTTTCAGAAGGAAAATGGGGAATTTTCTCTAAACTCAATTTTGTCCGAAAAATGGGATTAATTTTACCAATTGGACTGATGATGCGCTCAAAGAATATTATGGGCGTGAACATGCTTAAAATTGCCGATAACCGTCCGATAATTATGGAAACTTGTTTAAGGGAAGTTGTTGCGTTGTACACGGAAGGAAAAATCAAACCGCAGATTGGTGGCACTTATACTTCGGATCAATTGGCGAAAGCACATGCTGATCTTGAGGGAGGTAGCTCGACTGGGAAGTTGGTTGTTGTTTGGTAGGGTGTTTCTAGATACAAGGTCAGTTCTCGTTAGAACTGTTACTTTCAGAACTCTCACTTTTAGTATCTTTAAATGTTAGATAGAACCTCATAGCCTAAGCCAATGTTCGGAATGAAACTGAAATGGTATCCCTTGTTTGAATCGGAAAGCGAATTGGAAAATTTGTTTGCTGTAAAAAAAACGGCCGTCCACAAAAGCATTTTTGGCGAAGTTCTATTGGTTAAAAACGATTCTGGCTACCACGCTTTCAAAAACAAGTGTGCGCATCAAAACAAACCTCTAAACGGATGTTGGACAGAAGACAATTCCATCGTTTGTCCATTTCACAAGTATCATTTTGACATTGATTCCGGCCAAGGGCATGGAACTTATATTGATAAGTACGAATTGCGTTTCGTTGATGCAAAAGTTGAAATTGGAAAAGAGATTTGGTCGATTTTCAATTAATCATGACGGAAACCATCAAAATCTTGACCTTCCGTATTTTTCTGAATTCGCTTCTTGATCTCAGCTTTCTTTTCCGGATCCGTTGAAGAATTAATAAGTGGAATACTGTGAAACAAGACATCTGTTACTTTCTCTCCTCGGTTCAGAATTAAAGCAATCATCATCACCAGACTTGAAATTAAAATTGGATATAAGAGCAATCCAGTATCAAAATTTTCAATTTTCACACCGTCATATTTGGCCAAAACGAAGAACAAAAGAACCGTGATTAATCCACGGGGCGCAATAAACAGCTCTGGAAACAAATGATCTTTTGCAGTGAAACGAAGGATGATAAAACGAACTGCGAATAGAATTCCAACGATTGCAAAACTATTGATGGCTACTTGTACATTGTACAATGAGCTCACGGTAATACTAAGTCCAAACACAACGAAGAAGAACGTACGAATTAAGAATGCCGATTCTAAAGTCAGGTTGTGAAAATCATGCAAAATTGGCCGTACCTTTTCCTTGTCGAAGTACTTTTTCAGGAAACCTCGGAAAAAGATATCTGTGTTGTTCAGCACCAATCCAAAGGCTAGAATAATTAGTAATGACGATAAGTGGAAGTACTTTCCAACCGCAAAAAGAAGCAGTAAAACGGCAATAATTAGAAATAGTTTTACCTGCATTTGCAAGTGCTGAAAAAGGTAGACCATCACATAAGCAACAATAACAGAAAGAACCATTGTTCCCAATATGTTTAGGACAATCTCCCATGCAATTGAGCCACCACCTGCATGTCCATCTGCACCGAGCATGAAATAGAAGACCATAATCCCAAGAATATCGGAAAAAGTACTTTCGTAAACCATAAATTCTTTTTTTACGCCTCTCAATCCTCCGACACTTGGAATGATAATAGCACTACTCATAATACTTAGTGGAATCGCATATAAAATGGCAGTATACCATCCTGCACTTGGAAAAATATACATAAAGAAAGCCCCGAGGGCAAACATAGAGCATCCAATTCCTAGCAATGCAACCATAAAGGCTTTGAAGATCATTCCCCTTTTCTCCTTCTCCAGTTTTAAATCAAGGGCAGCTTCTAAGACAATCATCACAAGTCCAACGTTACCCAATATTTCGAGAATTGAATCCAACTCTACGTCTTTAAAAATACCCGCTGACTGCAAGCCTATTTTAAGCCCCATTCCAAGTAAAATCAATAAAAGAACAGACGGAATATTGGTCTTTTTGGAAATAATATTAAAGAAGAAGCTCAGGATTATTATTCCCGCAAGAGCCATTATAAGAACGTAAGTATTCATTCATTTTAAATTGATAGAACAAAGTACAGGTTTTTTTTTGGATTATTTGGATAGTAATGCTATTAATCGTAATATTGCGATATACAAATGTAGCGATGGGATTAACAAAAACAAAAAATTACACAGAGGCTCAGGTAGATCTTTCTAAAATGGTAAAGGTTCTTGGGCATCCCGCGAGAATAGCGATTCTTCAATCTATTATCAAAACAGAATCTTGTGTTTGCGGAGATTTAGTGACCGAAATTGGTCTTGCTCAATCGACAATATCTCAGCATCTTAAAGAGCTGAAATCGGCAGGATTAATTCAAGGGACAATTGAGGGAACAAGCATGTGTTACTGCATCAACCCTCAAAAGTGGAATAAATTGAAAGAGAAACTTCTACTATTATTTAACTCGGCAAATTGCGAAGACAGCCATTGCTGCTAAAATTAAACAAAATGGAAAACACAAAGTTCCCTAGAATGCACGTTTCACTTTATGTAAGTGATATCGCATCAACAGTAAATTTTTACACAACATTTTTTGGAATGCCAGCTTCGAAAGTGAAGAAAGGATATGCTAAATACGAATTGGAGAGCCCAGGATTAATTATTTCATTTGTTGAAAATGCGGATCGCGTTGGGGGCAATTTTGGACACCTTGGAATTCAAGTTGGATCGAAAAAAGAAATGGAGGCGAAACTGGAAGTTGCTAGAGTGCAAGGAATTGTTTCTTCAGAAGAAATAGGAACGGCTTGTTGTTATGCCGTTCAAGATAAATTTTGGGCCACAGACCCAGACGGGATTCAGTGGGAAGTCTATTATTTCCATGAAGACGTTGAATTTAACGACCCGAAATATTCGTCAGAAGACAATGCTGCATGTTGCTCACTAACGATGGAAGCAGAAGCCGTTGTAACTGAAACGAAACCAAAAATAAAAATGGTAGACTTGTCAAGTTCGAAATCAAATTCATGCGACCCAGATTCAGGGTGTTGTTAATTAGACTGTAAGAACTCAGAATTTTATTGCTTCAAGTTAAGTAGTCTAACCTTTAAATTCTAAGACCTAAAATAAAATAATGAAAAAAAACATACTTGTGCTTTGCACGGGAAATAGCTGCAGAAGTCAAATAGCAGATGGGTATTTAAGAGCTTTATCTCCAGAAGGAACGAACGTTTATAGCGCTGGAGTTGAAACGCATGGAGTCAACCCAAAAGCGATTGAAACAATGAAAGTGGATGGAATTGACATATCGAATCAAACTTCGAATCATGTTGACGAATATGGTGGGATAGAATTCGATTATATCATTACCGTTTGTGACAATGCCAAAGAACGCTGTCCGTATTTTTCATCAAAGGCACACCGTTTTCACATGAACTTTCCGGATCCCGGGAAAGCAGTTGGAACTGAAGAAGAAGTAAAAGCTGAATTTTCCGAAGTTCGGGAAATGATCAAATTGTACTGCAAAGAGTTTATAGCCGCTTACCTATGAGAAAGTACGTAGCGGAAACCATCGCAACATTCTTCCTTATCTTTTGTGGGTGTGGCGCGATGGTCATTAATACGGAATTCGTTGGTGCAATCACGCATACTGGAGTTGCGGCCGCTTGGGGTTTAATTGTTACCATAATGATTTTCGCTTACGGACGTATTTCAGGAGCGCACATGAACCCAGCGGTTACAATTGCATTGACGCTTGTAAAATTGCATCCAAAAAAGGAAGTAGTGCCCTATTTGGTCGCACAATTGATTGGAGCTTTTGCGGCAAGTTTAACATTGGCGCAACTTTTCCCTGACAATGAACTTCTTGGCTCTTCTTTACCGCAAGGTTCGGAAATACAATCCTTTATCTTGGAATTCATTTTAACCTTCATGCTAATGATTGTAATCTTATTGACTTCACAGGGAGGGAAATTGGAGCAATACTTCGCGCCTGTAGCGATTGGAGCAACCGTAGGATTGGAAGCACTATACGCAGGGCCAGTTTCCAACGCGAGCATGAATCCATTTAGGAGTTTAGCGCCAGCCGTAGTTTCTGGTCACACCGAACATCTGTGGTTGTATTTGGTTGCGACAACGTTAGGAGCTATAGTTGCGGCATTCTATTGGACGTGGCAGCGCACAGAATGAATTATTTAACGTAATTTTGCAACATCAAAAAATATTTTAACAACTAGTATATGGCAGAAACAATGACAGATCTAGGAATTGGGGCAATTTTAACCCAATTAGGAATTGAAAAAGTGAACAATGGTGCATCAACAGGTGGACATTGGTTTAACACAAGAGGAGCAGTAATTGACTCCGTATCTCCAGTAGACGGGAGCGTAATCGCATCTGTAAACGCTGCAACTGAGGCAGATTATGAAGCAGTTGTTCTTAAAGCAGAAGAAGGATTTCAAGAATGGAGAAAGTGGACAGCTCCAGCTCGTGGTGAAGTAGTGCGTCAATTGGCGACTAAATTACGTGAGTATAAAGAGCCATTGGGTAAACTGGTTTCTTACGAAATGGGGAAATCATACCAAGAAGGATTGGGTGAAGTACAAGAAATGATCGATATCTGTGATTTCGCAGTTGGTCTTTCGCGTCAATTACACGGTCTTACAATGCACTCTGAACGTCCAGGACACAGAATGTATGAGCAATACCACCCGCGTGGAATCGTTGGAATTATTTCAGCATTTAACTTCCCAGTTGCGGTTTGGAATTGGAACACGGCACTTGCTTGGGTTTGTGGTGATGTTTGTATTTGGAAGCCATCTGAAAAAGCGCCAATTACAGCAATTGCTTGCCAAGAAATCACAAAACAAGTTTTCGAAGCAAATGGAGTTCCAGAAGGAGTTTCAGGAGTGGTTATCGGCGGGGCTGATTTGGGGATTTTGATGTCAAACGATACAAGAATTCCTTTGGTTTCAGCAACAGGTTCTACTCGTATGGGTAAAGCTGTTAGTGCTGCAGTTGGAGCACGTTTAGGAACTTCACTTTTAGAGCTTGGAGGAAACAACGCAATCATCATTACGCCTTCAGCAGATTTGAAAATTGTTCTTCCTGGAGCAGTATTTGGAGCCGTTGGAACAGGTGGACAACGTTGTACTTCAACAAGAAGATTGATCATTCACGAAGATGTTTACGATACATTCGTTAGCGCAATCGTTAATGCTTATGGACAATTGAAAGTTGGAAATCCATTGGATGAAAGCATGCACGTTGGACCACTTATCGATCACGATGCTGTGAATGCCTATTTGAAAGCGTTGGAAGATGCAAAAGAAGAAGGTGGAAACATTCTTGTAGAAGGTGGAGTTTACGAAGGAGAAGGATACGAGTCTGGATGCTACGTGAAGCCCGCAGTTGTTGAAGCAAAGAATTCATTTAAAATTGTTCAGCACGAAACATTTGCGCCAATCTTGTACATCATGAAATATTCGGGTGATGTTACAAATGCAATTGCCATTCAAAATGATGTGCCTCAAGGGTTGTCATCCGCAATCATGACCAACAGTCTTAAGGAATCAGAAATATTCTTATCTGCCCAAGGTTCAGATTGTGGAATCGCAAACGTAAACATCGGAACGTCAGGAGCGGAGATCGGTGGAGCATTTGGAGGTGAGAAAGAAACAGGCGGTGGACGTGAGTCTGGATCTGATGCTTGGAAAGTATACATGAGAAGACAAACAAATACAATCAACTACACAGATGAATTGCCATTGGCGCAAGGAATCAAGTTTGAGTTGTAGTCTATTTGTACATCAAGCGGAACATTAAGCCAGCCGAAATGTAGCCGAGATGTACATCATATTTAAAAGCCGTTTCTGTTAAATAGGAGCGGCTTTTTTATTTTATTGAAAATCATCGTTGAAATTTTGGCGTCTATCGAGGAAAGACCATTGCAGGTCTAATAATCAACTCTTTATCATTTCAACTTACTTAATTGCTATATCTTTACATTGGTTTTATAGTAAGGCATGTACTGGTTATATGTGCTCTAGTTTAAATGAAAAGGGAGTACGACATAAGCGTACTCCCTTTTTATTTTTCGCCGCTTCTAACGCGGGAATAATCGTGGTGTTTATATATTGTGCATCTACTGGCGCATCTTCCGCATTGAAAATAACTGTATTTGCCCCTTTTGTAAATGATAAGTAAAAGTGACTGATATAACCCGTTGGATTTACATCCGCAATTCATTTGGCGTATTGAATGTTTGACTCCATTTTCGCATAATCCTCAGGGTTATAAATTTCAATTGAAGCTTCAAGTCGATCAACGATATTTTGCTTTTTCTTAAGGTATAGCCTTAATTTCTTAAAATTGTTCAAACCGTCTTTATCAATAAAAACGAGATGAAAATTAGGTGTGCAGGTTTCTCTTACTTCGCTCGATTCACTGGGTTCAGAATCTGTTAAACCCTCTTGAGAAAACCCTATACCAGAAAAGACAAATAGCATTGAGAGAATTAGATATTTCATACCGTTTGTGTTATTGGTTTCATGGCGCAAAAATGCGAGGAGGAAAAATACATTTAATTCTACTCAAACATGATTGTATAAACACCTAAATTTTAGTGCACATATACGCAATGTTTTGTCGATTTTCTCATGAAATTGATTGTATAAATGAAGCTTATTGGCATAATAGAGACGAATGGCTGAAATTCACTAACTTTGCCCAAAATTCAATTCAATGGCATTAACGAACAACGACATTTTAAAGAAATTAAGAGTGGCACTAAAAATGCGGGACGATGATATCGTTGAGGTTTTAGCATTGGTCGATTTTAAAATTTCCAAAAGCGAGTTGGGTGCGTTCTTTAGAAATGAAGACCATCCAAAGTATATGGAATGTCAAGATCAGATTCTAAGAAATTTCTTAAATGGATTGATTATTCACAAACGTGGGCCAAGAGAAGACAAAAGAGATCCATCGATCAAAAGGGCGAATGAAGCAAAAAACACGTCTAAGGATTAATTTAAAAAAATCATTTTGAAAAAATTTGAAGACTTAGGGATCAGAGTGAGTTTCGTGAAAGGCCTTGCCGAATTAGGAATTATTGAACCAACGGATATCCAGCAAAAAGTAATCCCCCTTTTATTGAATGATCCAAAGGATATTGTGGCTCAAGCTCAAACGGGAACTGGAAAAACGGCCGCATATGGCCTTCCGCTCTTAGAGCAGATGGACGCGAACAACAGCGATGTTCAAGGCTTGGTTTTATGTCCAACAAGAGAACTAGGACAGCAAGTTGCAAAGCAATTGTTCAAGTTCACGAAGTACTCAGAAAAGATTTTTACGGAAGCCGTTTATGGTGGTGAAAAAATTGACCGTCAAATTGCATCGCTGCAAAGACCAACGCAAATCATTGTGGCAACTCCAGGAAGGTTAATCGATTTGGTGAACCGAAAAGCGGTTGATTTAAGTTCTGTGAAAACAATTGTTTTGGATGAAGCTGACGAAATGCTAAGCATGGGTTTCAAAAGCCAATTGGACGAGATTTTAAGTTCGCTTAAATCCGTTGAAAATAAGTGGTTGTTTTCAGCAACAATGCCGCATGGAATCAAAGACATCATCAACCATCACATGTCAGATGATGCGCATCGCGTTGAGGTCAATCGAGGTGATGTTGTAAACAAGAAAATTCGACACGAATATATAGTAAGTGAGGAAAACGAGAAGCTGCACATTTTAATGCAATTCTTGAAATCGGAGCACAAAAATAGAGGAGTAATCTTCTGTAGAACCAAAGCTGCAACTCAAAAATTAGCCAAGCAGCTGATCGCCAAAAACGTGGAGACGGATGCCCTTCACGGAGACCTGCTTCAGAAAGAACGCGACAAAGTTATGCGTGCCTTTAAAAATGAAAGTTTGCGCGTTTTAGTTGCAACCGATGTTGCCGCACGTGGAATTGACATTGCTGGATTAACATTTGTGCTTCATTACCAACTTCCAGAAAGCGATGAATATTACACACACCGGAGTGGTAGAACTGCAAGAGCTGGAAAGGAGGGTATATCTCTCGTTTTGGCAACGGTGGCTGACGTAAAAACATTACGGAATTACGAGCGTACACTTGGGATAAAGTTCAATCAAATCCGTGCTCAGAAGTAAGGCTTCATTTTTGGTTTCAAGTTACGTGTTTCTCGTTGTGTCCTGCATAACCAAAAGCGAATCAATCCTGCACTGTGAATCCAAGGCTATTTAGAACCTTTTATGGTTACTATAAAATGTTTACCACAAGGACACAACTCCCCTTTCAGGCTG
>TARA_B110000305_G_scaffold167706_1_pt1 | contig 18045 bp, 28 predicted proteins | sample TARA_B110000305 | Tara Oceans TARA_B110000305 (sample SAMEA4397930) | marine metagenome | biome: Polar Biome; feature: [SRF] surface water layer (ENVO:00010504); material: water (ENVO:00002006), including particulate matter (ENVO:01000060) such as... | depth 5 m | reverse complement strand
AAAAATATAAAAACACCACCAAAACTTACGATGACAATGGGTGCTACTACGACTAAAAAAAAGCGTGGTACTCGGAAGTGATACCCATCGCTACGAGTTCGCGTATCATTTATTATACACCGATAGTATCTCTGACACAGCTGGGTGACGCATCACATCTTCATTTTCCATCTCTACATGACTCACATAGTCGTACTCAAGTCCGTTTATTTTGTTGATGATGTCCATGAGACCGTTTTCTTCACCGAGATCACTCTGAGACGTGTCGCCGGTGACTACGAGCTTTGTATTTTCTCCCACACGTGTGAGTAGCATCTTCATTTGATTCGGGGTACTATTCTGCATTTCGTCGGCTATGATAAATGAGTTGGTAAACGTTCTTCCTCTCATAAAGCCTAACGGTTCTATGTAGGTGCGCGCGTTAATTTGGTTATGTGTGAGGTAATTTTCCATGATTTCCATCATGGGTTTAGCCCATGGTTCCATTTTACGTTCCATTTCACCTGGCAAATATCCCATATCTTCATCTGCGGCGACGATCGGTCTTGTGAATATGATTTTACCCACCTGCCGAGATCGAATCATTCTAACAGCTTCTTGACATACGAGTAAAGTTTTTCCGGAACCAGCCGGTCCAGTTGCGATTAATATAGGTTTATTTGCTTGAATGTGACGAACATAGACACATTGTCCATGCGTTTTAGGAAATTGCATATACAATACTTAAGGTTTTAATCCTTATATACAATAAGAAATATGGAATTCCATTTTGTTGGTATAAAAAATGGAGGTTTAGCTACAATTTTGGACAGTAACGCTAACCCAAGATTTATATGTTTCAAAGAGAGGGGTATAGCGAAAACGTACACCACGTATCTTTGCGAACATAAATCTCGTTTTGGTATGTGGCCGACCGTAAATTTATCTACACCTCACGTAGAGTTACACGTTCGTGATAATAAAGAAACGATGTCGTCCGACGATTACAGAGATCTTTTGGAGATCAAAGAAAAGGTGTTGACTGATATAGATAAATTGTCTATCATGACTGGAATTTCATATTTCTATTGTCATACGTTTGGGTACGAAGATCTCATGTCTATATCCCTGAGTGGTCAGGACATGGATGGTGAAGCCGACGATTTCATGTACAGAGAGCATTTAGATTACAGTTTAAAGAATATGTAAATTATATTACAAATGGCACACTTCGTAAGAAGTTTTGATTGTAACAACGAGGACCACGTTTTATGGCTGAAGGAAGTGGGACAAACGATGGCTAAAACCATCGGCGGTGAAAAAATTGATATTATACAAGTTGTAAAAAATAACCCACTTCCCGGAAAGCCTAGTATTGACAACCCAATGGATTGGGCGTATGTACACTTTCAATTATGTATGAAATATACAAATGCTGTATTGAGCAACGATGCTTTTATTCCAAAGAAGTAAACTCTTGTAGGGTAAAATCTTTTGGTTCCGAGTTTTTGTCCATGCGTACTAATAGTATTTTTCCGTAGACTTCTTCCCCGTGAAACGGTGGTGGAAGTGTATTTTCGTTCAATTTTTTAGCTTGTACACTTTTTAATATAACAACATCTATATCAGGCCATTGACCTATGAATGTAGCTCGTCCAGATAGGATTTTATATATTTCATTTTTTACAGGGTCTATATCTAGGTTTATTTCTTCCAGTTTATCCTCTTCTTCATGTATTAATACAGCGATCGTCATTTATGTAGATCTATAAAAAAAAGTTGGTATTAATATATGAAACACACGTTACGTTTATTTATCGCTATAGTTATAGTTATAATACTAGCCACCAAGTTTGATCTGTACTCTCCAGAGTTCTTAACTCGCCGCGACTTTCTGTCTACCGACTGGGGTTCTCGTAAGGAAGAGAAGCAACAGCGTGGCGCGCAGTCTGGGCATGCGAAGCCTGACATTTTTAACACATGCTCACCTGAATCTTTTGGTGATTGCGCCAAAGTTGCTATGCCGCACCTAAGTCGATATTAATTTAATCAAATATTATAGATATGGAACTTCGGAAGTATGTTGTTTCACAATACGCTGAACTTCTTAGTTTGGAGGAAGACGATACCATTCCACGAAACCTAGAAATTGGGACAAATAATTGGGCTATAAATAAGAGTTTGAAGATGAGACAGGTACCGGCTTTTGATAACAGGAAACATACCGAAAGATATAAACAAAAATTCCTTGAGTTGAAAAAATGTTTGCAATCTTCACCTGATCTGAAGACGAAACTTTTAAACAAAGAATTGAAGACATCCATGGTATTTGACATGCAACCGAATCACATGTGGCCCGGGGGCCCCTATGACAAAAGACTTCAAGCGTCTATCGAAAGAGCTATGAAAAAGGAAGTTAGCATCGTCAATGAAAAGGACTACAAAGGTTTATTTAAGTGTGCTAAATGTAGAGAGTATAAGACCACCTACTATGAAATGCAAACGCGAAGCGCTGATGAACCTATGACCGTGTTCGTGACGTGTCATATCTGTGACATTACATGGAAATCTTGATGGAGTATACACTATCTGTTAAATCTGTATCCATGTCTCCGACTGAAAGTATATAATTATAATTGGAGTTGCGCTTGAATTTCCCCTTATTTTCTGGTGGTGTGAAAACGAGTACATCGTATTGAACGTTTATTTCTTTGAGTTGTCGTTCTGTCCATTCTATATTTTCTTGAAATCCCGGTCTGGCTGTGATGATGACGATTTTATACCCCTTTTCTTTTACGGATTTGTAGACATTATACACAGGTTCGATCACTTTTTTATCCCTGGATGAAATGAGTGTATCGTCTATATCAAACATAACCGCGTCATTCTCATTGACAGTTCTATTGATATCCATTTATATACTTTAAGATTTTAGGTGAGGAATCTGTATGAATTTAGGGTGTTGTCTCTATATTCCCTACGTATCGTTAGTTTATGTCACAATTTTATATGTTTTAAAGATGATGGAAGTGTGTACGTTTATCAATGAATATGGGCACTATTATGAGGGTTTAAGAAAAGCGTTGTGATTACGCTATGGAGGGACAAATCGTAGACATAGAATATGACGATGAAACACAGGAGATGGTTCAGATAGTCGAAGATGTCGACGATTGTTATGTTATACGAACACTCGAACACGTTAACTACAATCAGTATAAGTTTTCCTCATTTTGTATAGAAGTTCCAAAGGAGTGTATATGTGTGTTTTATGATACCACATGTCTGGAAGATACGGGGAAATATAACAAAGTGGGTGAAAATATATACGAAGCTCTAGATGAATCTGATTATGATTATGATTATGATTTTGACACGGACGAGGAGGGATCCGACTCTTCAGACGACAGTGGATCGGAAGTTTCCTTAGATGATGATTATTAATAAAATATTTGTGTAAAATATATGAGGTTAAGAGTCACTCCTTCATTAAAACTATCTATAGTACTCTTCATACTACTCGTTTTATTACTCTACAGTTTTGTTCGCGTCGAAACATTTGCGATGGGTGACGCGTGTAAAGATTATTTCGGACCTGGAAAGTGTGATATAAATACTAAGTATTTTAGTGATACGAAATACGGTACAGATACTGTATCAGAGTGGCGGGACTATTGCAAATCATTTGATGTTAAAGAGCGGGAATGTGTCAAGTCGCATGAAGTAACTACAGGTGATTTTTACGACGAAATTAAAGGATATATAGTTCCGGGTGAAAAGGTGACAATGGACGATTTATGTATTTTTTCAAAAGGTGGTCCTGAAATATTGGATAGACCACCAACTACACCAGATTACGGAGAATACGATAAACCCCTTGGCACTATCGGTATATAAAAATATCGTGGTATAATAAATGAAGATTCTCAGTAACGATATAATGTATCCCGCGGCTGTTATGGTATTCGTATTATTCATGTTGATGAAATATACGACCCCCGATAAGAAGAAAGAAAAATATATGATGGCAGGATGTGGCTGCGGTCGTTAATAAACATACTTAAAAGTGATACACGTTTGAAACGTAAGATGGCACCATATACACCGCCAAATACACATTACAGTCAGTTCGATGCATCAGCCTATTCAGAGGATGATATTTTCAAGTTTATCGGTAAAGGTGGTAAGAAATTTTATTGGTTGACGAAGTATTTGGATTTATCGTATCTTTGGTACGACAAGAAGCGTAAAGTTATAGAAATATGGGGACCTTTTGAATCTCTTCAGAATTTTCAGGCGCACCATATCATAGAATGTGAACTAGACCTAAGTTGTAATAAAGAATAAATATACTATATAAGTAATGTATAGGCGCCCTGCCCCGCGTCAAAAAATACACACCGCATCTTTAGTACGTCCTACTAAAGATGATGTACGTCGCATATTAAAAATCATACCCCGAGAAGAGCGAGAAGAACCCTCGAAAGTTTTCTCGGTTCAGAATTCTGAACTGTATCTAAAACTCATAAAAAGAAATTATGAATATTACGGACTCGAGTTTAAAAAACCTGAAGTAGTGGAACTCGTATACCTACATCCACCTGTTAAGGTGGTAGAGCGGCATTTTGAATATCCTGATAATGTCGTGGTTAAATTAAACGTGTTGAAATCTGGTAAGGTGCGTATTAAACTTTTCAGTCATGTTGCGCAATTGTGGGAAAGGTACAACTCTAAAGGTAAAATACCTCCGCACAAAATGACGATTTCGGCTTATAAAAGTATGGGATATTCGGAAGCGTTCATTAATAAGATGAATAAATCTTTTGAACGTAAAAAGGTGTTAGAAATCAAACACGAAAAAATGATTCAAAATATATTTGAAAGACCTTCAACCAAAAAGAAGGCTCCTGCCAAGAAAAAGAAGAAAGAGGAAGAACCGGAAAAAAAGCCTGTTGACATTGTGGAAGAAGAGCCTGTTGACATTGTGGAAGAAGAGCCTGATGAGGAAGAAGATGATGATGCACCCGAAGAGGATGAGGCTATAGAAGTTGACAACGATGATGACGAAGACGTGGATGAAAATGCCGATGATGTAGAACCCCCCGATTTGGATTAATATGATCAGGAGATGTGGTATACGAGATTGCTCGCATCATGTCATGTTCCACCGACCAGAAAAAAAATAATTTCATATTATAAGATGTCTACCGCATTTAAACGTGGACGTAGTCCTAACAGCCCTGTGACGACATTATTACAGAATCCAGGATTAAGTAGTGCTACAACTTCGACGAATGCTAACTCATCCGGTTCCGTGAGACCTATGAACACTAATTCGCCTAGTTCCGCCTCTTCTCAGCGAAGTATGATAATTCGAGAACCACAAAAAAGGCGGCGTTTAGCCAAAGCTTTGGTCGGTAGAAAGCGGGATAAACTGGATAATACCGCGGGGGAAACGAGTGGAAATAGCTCCAATTCAGCGATGAATAACAGACCAACACCAACACCGAAAAGGAAAAAAATCGCCAGCGCGACGAGATCTACTGTTAGACAAATACCACAGCCAGCGTTCCGTACAGCGGCGATGGGGGCGGCGAATAAGGAACGAAATATTGAAAAAAATTATGCTAATTTGGTAAATCAACGTAATGCTTTACCTTCTGGTTATAAAGTGAAGTTTCTTAATAAACTTTTATTAAACGCTGCTAAAAATGGTGATAAGGCTGTTAAGTTAACTCGGACTAGAATGCGAGAAGCTGTGGCTGAGGGTTTAGCTAGATCTAAAAATTTACGAAGTTTGACTAAAAAACTTAGTCCAAATGGTCAAAGGAAATTTGCAAATACTATTAAAAACAATTTAAGTGTGTCGCGACATATGATGATTAAAAACGCTATATCGAGAGAGATAACAAACGAGGCAAAAGCGGCGAAAGAAAAAGCGGAGGCGAATAAAGTTTTAAATTCCGCTATTCAACAGCGACGCGTGAATGCTAAAAAGGCGGCGAATGCTAAAGCGGCGAAAGAAAAAGTAAAATCGGCAAGCGTGGCAAGTGCGGCAAAATCGGCAAGCGCGGCAAAATCGGCTAATGCAGCTACAAAATCACCAAATAAACCAGCTAATTCTAGAAGAAATTCTGTTACCAAGCTACCGTCCGCGCGGGGGGCTGTGGTGAGAAATAATGCAGTTAGTAAAATTAGGGGTGTGGGTAAAGAAGGGATACTCAATGTTATAAGAACTTTGGCTCGTATTACACAGAGTACACCCAATTCTAACTTACTCACAATAATGAATAAAATCCCAGTTAATTCGATAAAGGAATATTATGCGTATACGTACGCGATAATGTATGATATGGTTGATATGATCCCGGCAACACAACTAGCAGGTGTGAATGTTGACTCGACATTTATACAAGAAATACACAAAAAAATAATGCCATTAAATGAATATTCATCCGGAAGATCAACGGGCAGCTCTGGTGATCGTAAAGAGTTTACATTTGAGTTAAAAGATGATGGTGTGGTAGAATTTTTGTTTTTAATGTGGTTAGATGGAAGTCATGATGAGTATTTTAAGAATCTATCTTTTAAAGACTTTTTAAATAGTGACTTCTGTACCAATTTTTTTGAACCTATTCATATACAGTTAGCTAAAAAATTTGTAGAACAAATGCCCGACGCAACAAAGATCTTTAATACTAATAATAATAATAACGCACGACTAAATAGTATAATTAAAAAATATAAGGATAAGAAGAACGGTGTGACTAAGTTTAAAAAAGATAAGACCAACCTATTTTATGGTGAATTTAATAACAGATTTAGTACGATTCTTAAAATATGCATAGAAGCAGAATCTGTATGGTTTTTTATTCATGAACATAACCCGAAAATGTTTAAAGATAAGGGGAAGGTAATCTCGGTATCTAAGAAGATTCTTGATAGAGACTACAAGGCGCTGAAAAACACGTTCGAAAAGATATTAAAAACAAATATAGGCAGTTTCTTAGGCGTAAATACATCTAACGTAGACTATTTGGCAAATGGTCTCACTTCGAAACTAAATAGTAAACAAAAGCGTTTAGTATCATTGGATTATCAAAGTTCGTATGCAACACTTAATACATATATAAGAGAAACTCCACAGTTTAGTCCGTATATTACAGCGGGTAATATGATAGATCCGGGTAAACATATGCTCAAATCATCTGTATACAAGAAAGATATCGCGATACTTACTCGAGTACTAAGGGGTGGAAATTCAGAAATTATGAATAAATCTAGTGGTGCATTAAAGGCTTACTATCACGTGGGTCCTCTTAATTTTTCAATAAAAAATAATAATAAAGATTTTTTCAAAGTAAATTTAAATATAAGAAAGGAAGGTCCGGGTAATAATACAAATAACACGTATTCTGGCGATTTTTTTGACTTGAAGATTAATGATAAAGCTGTACTGTTAGGAGCAACGGCGAAAAATGCTGGTGGTAGAGGAGCCAATCAATCAAATGCATCTTCACAAGCCATGATGGGTAAATTTATGGGTGACGCTTTACAGTATATGGTTGTAGCTATACAAAATAAATATAGAGGCAAAAATAGAATTTTCGCATCCGGTGATGGAAGTGCCTGTTTTATGTATGCATTCATGTGTAAAAAGCTCGGTATACCACCCAGACTTTTGGTGGATTTGGGTGGTAGTAATATGAAAACGACCTATGTGGGTTTGAATAGTAATAATAAACAACGAATATAAAGAACTTGATCGTTGATAACCTAATGGCGTACATAGCCTGGGATACCGAGACGACGGGTCTCCCCGTGGGATACCCCGTGGCATCCCCAAAGAATGTCCATTCATTTGACATGAGCCGCATGCTATCGATCGCATATGTCAAATACGATGCTGAAGGAAACGAAGTCGAATCCGACCATATGATCGTGTACCCTGATAATTTTATCGTTGACGCGGTACACATTCATGGAATCACTCCGGAACACGCGAAGGAACACGGTTTACCTTTTGAAGAGGTGTATAACCGATTTGTTGAGTCAATCAAGGGTTACGATACTTTGGTCGCGCATAACTCGAAGTTCGATGAGAGTATTCTCATGTCAGAGTGTTACCGCCGGGGGTTCAGTGTTGAACCGTTTAAGAAGGTTAATTTCGTGTGCACACTTCGAATGACTCTTAAGACGTTTCTCAAACCACGGAAACTGATTTACATATACGCAGATTTGACTGGTAAAGAGTTTGAAAATGCGCATAACGCACTCGCCGATTCACGTGCGTGTGGTGAAGTTTATCATATCCTTCACAATTACAAACGCGTCTTGAAACCTCTCGGTATTAAGAAAATTAAACTGAAGGCATCTGATGTGGCGAGTATGATTGATAAAAATAGGTTTTGTAAACCTGACGAGATTGTCATGAACCTCTGGTGTAAGTACTCACCCGATACGTTCGACGGTCAGACGAAGGAACAGATCGCTATAGAAGCGATTAACTCTTCGAATACAGCCTCTGAGCTTTTGGCCGATGCCCAAAAGTTTGTTTCAAAGGATAGTGGGGCGGTCGAACAAAAGTATCGAGCAGTCAGCAATCAGTTGATATCCAAGACGAGTCTCACGGATAAGGAAAAGACTGCCGCGAATGATTACATTCGCAAGACCTTGTATACGAACCACGGTACACGTCATGAGGATACGACGGCAAAATTGAACCCAGATTATATCACAGACGATACGTATTACACATACACTGTGTGTGTTATTGAGGGGACGGAGTATGAAATTGTCGGTAGGATTGATCGTCTCATCAAGAACGAAACGGGTGATCTCACGTTAGTTGAGATTAAGAACCGGGCAAAATGTCTTTTCAAGAACGTACGAGAGTACGAAGAGATTCAGTGTCAGACGTACATGGAGATGCTGAACATCGAATCATGCCGATTGGTTGAGCAGTACAATAGTGACACGTGTACACATTTACTCAAGCGTGATAAGGACGGGTGGCAAAAGGAAATTCTTCCTAAGCTTAAGAATTTCTGTGAACACTTTCATAGCCAGCTGTCTAAATAATATTTACATGTAATAAGATGAAGTGCGCAGTTGATCGTAATATGTCTGACCCCATAGACATAACTCCATTAGGTTGCAAACCTGTCAGTTTTGATAAATGTGAATCGGGTTACATGGCAGCTAAAGAAGATGTAACTCTTCCAGGAGGAGAAAAGGCTCCTATGGATCAATGCTGTCAATGTAGACCGGGTGGTGAAACTTGTGGATATTGTAAAAACGAGGCTATGTGCACGGAAGCTGAGAAAAAGCGGTATGTCGCGAGTGAGGAAGAGAAGGAATGTTTTGATGGTGTCCCAGCTCCCACAGCCACAGCTCTTTCACCGAGTGAGGATGTAGGACCTTCACCAGAACCTGAAAAGCAAAAAACTCCTAACCCTGGTACGTTAGGGTTTTGGAAACGCAACCTGTGGATACTTGTTATGTTATGGGTTATCGTAGTTGTTTCCTTGTATGGTTTGTGGAGTAGAATATCAATATATTCAGAGTGGAGACCCAGACTCGTCCAGATGGCTGGCGCTTTTACTATTGTTGATTTATTGACTATATTGATTATTAAATTTATTTAAAGCGAAAAAGGGAGAATATTGTACAATGAAGAAGGTCATCGTGGCGTTCCCGGGTAGAGAATATTCTGGTGATTTTTTAATGGTATGGTCAGAAACTCTTCTGGCTCTCACTAAAGAAGGGTATCAGATTGCTTTAGTGAACCAATATTCATCGTTCGTACCGTTCGCGAGAATGAAAACTCTCGGTCTCGACGTTTTACGCGGAAAAGATCAAAAACCATTTGATGGTAAACTGGATTACGATGTGTGGCTAACAATCGATTCAGATGTTATTTTTACACCAAAACAGGTTATGGAGATTATAGAAGATACGGATAAACATCCGGTCGTTTCGGGAATGTATCGATTGGGTACAACTCAATATTCGCCGGTACAGGAATGGAACACTGAATATTTTAAGAAAAATGGTTATTTTGAATTCATGTCGAAAGATAGTATAGATCCTAATAAGAAATATATATCGGTCGCATACAACGGTATGGGACTTTTTGCGTGTACGAAGGAAGTTCTTGAATCTTTGAAGTATCCATATTTCCATCACCCACCAATTGAATTGGATCTTGAAGATGGTAATTCCGTGACGGAGATGGTTTCAGAGGATGTCGCGTTTTGTCGTAACATAAAGGAAGCTGGATATGATATTACGGTTAATACGAATATCGTTGTTGGACACGAGAAGAAACTTATCCTATAAAAAAATTATATCTCAAAGTATTACCATACTTTCAAATATAAAAATATTTTTCTATTATAGATGTTACAGTATATTCTTTTAATCCTGGTCCTAGCTGCCGTATTTTATGTACATCAGCAGATGCAAAATCCCGCTAACGATTGTGAGGGGGATTGGGTATGGGCCGAGGAATGTACAGAAGATTGTAGTTCAGGAAAAAGCAAATTAGTGGGTACGTATAAAGTAACTAAAGCAGCTACAGGTTTTGGTAAATGTGATTTTAAGGATGGCGAAACAATGGAAAAACCGTGTCCAGTTGATATGTGTCCACCAGAAGATTGCGTAGGAGATTGGGTAGATGATGAGATATGTATCGGAAGCTGCTCAAAGAGAAACGCCACGCGATTTTCACAGTATGTCATCGAAGAGCCTGCGAGATACGATGGTGAAAAATGTGACATAGAAGCCGGTAAAGTTAAGGAAATTGAATGTCCGTATAACATGTGTCCTCCCGAAAAATGCGTTCACACGGTTGAATGGGAAGATTGTGAAGGGTACGATGTTAATAGTAAAAGGACCGGCGCCGTTAAAATAGTGCGAGAAGGTAAATTCGGTGGTGAGTGTGATTATACTGAAGGGCAGATAATGGAAGAACTTTGTCCACGATCTTTACGCCCCACAGAAATTGATGAAGATTGCGAAGGTGGTTGGGTGTGGGATGAATCCTGTGCGGGTATGTGTAGTGACAATTCCGCTATACAATCGGCGACATATGTCGTAACTAAGGAACATTCGGGTAGTGGTGCGTATTGTCCATTTGAAGATGGCGAAATTAAAACACAACCTTGTCCCGAGGATAAGTGTCCCCCAGAAGATTGTAAACATGAATGGGTATGGAATGAAACTTGTGAAGGTGGGTCTACGTGTACAGATGGTATGACATTAACGGGTACGTACAAAAAATTAGGCGATCCTTTACAGGGTGGCGCTGCATGTGAATTTGATGATGGTGATACGAAGGAAATTGTGTGTCCCGAGAGTAAATGTCCTAGAGAAGATTGTGTGGGTGAATGGAATTTGAAAGATAGTGTCGATAACGAGTATGTCACGGGAATGGAAACGTATGAATTTAACATACTTTCTCAGCTGAAATATGGTGGAGCGAGTTGTGAAGCGGAACAGGGGGATACAAAACAACAACTCATATCAGTAGAATAAAATATTTATTAATTGTAAATGGCGAAGGCACCCAAGGCTAAACTTCCCAGCTTTAAACCACCCACGATGAAACCACCTACCATTAAACCACCAAGTGCACCCAAGCCACCTAAAGGACCGGGTGTTCCAAAAGCGGATGCTCCAAAAGTGGATGCTCCAAAAGTGGATGCTCCCAAGGTCAAAGCAGATCCTCCTAAACCCAAAAAGAAAATGTCCACAAAGCAGAAGGCCGCAGCCGCGGCCGCGGTCGGAGGTGGTCTAGCGGGTACTTTATATTTATTAGACGCTGAAAAAAAGGCCGGTAAAAAGGTTAAAGAGTGTGTCGGTAAATGTTTACCTTTAAATTGGGATCAATTCGTTGGGTACGGTGATGGCGACGCGGTTCCATACGCGGAACTTGAGTATCGACCTGCAGAAGGTGAAGAGGAAGAAGAGGATCAACCGTATTGTAGTGAAGGTATTCCCGAAGAGCAAGCTAACGCGTGTGGAGATATGTGTCAGAGTGAATGCGAGGCTCTTCATAAATGGAAGATTGGAGATAATCCATTCAAGGAAGGAGGACCTTTTGATTTTGGAAATATGATTCCGTGGGATGATTTTCCGTTTAGTATGTTCGGTGACATACAAACGTTACTTATTTGGGTCGGTGTATTTTTCGCTTTACTCATATTCGGTCCGATGATATTTAAATTGATATTTTAATCAGAATTATCATAAAATCGTAATAAAGTTGCAATATCCGTAAAGTAATCCGTCGAGGCGTTTAAGAAATCGCCACCATAATTCTTTTGCAGTATATTATTTGTATCGTACACGATAAACAGTGCAAATAATAGTACACCAAATCTCGATATACGTTTCTTTTCAATTCCCGAAAATACGAGTAATGCGATTAACCCGAGTAACAATAGTGTTAATATAAATCCAAATACCCGAAGATCGATACCCATTTGAACACTTATGAAACCGAGTACAAAAAATACCGAGAACATTTTTATGACATCTTTTATGATGTCTTCGCCGTAATCTCGCTTCTTCATCATAATTCCCATCAGCGCAGAAATCAATGTGAGTATAGCAAACTTTACTTCAAAGCTTACACGCACAAACGCGAGAAATAAGAAAAGAGCGATTGGTCCTAAAATATACGCCACGTGATAATCTATCGCGTGCTGTTTATTCACCGATTTTGCAGCCGTGTATGCTACCATGGATTGAAAGATAAGATTCAAAAATACCTTCCCCATGAATGGCCCCTTTTGAATTAAAAGTTTGTTCATTGTTATTATACTTAAAGATTTTAATCTTCTAATAAATAAGAAACGAATATGTCCAGTTAGCTCAGTGGTAGAGCGCCAGGCTTTTAACCTGGTGGCCACGGGTTCGATCCCCGTACTGGACATAAAAGTCTGGATGTCCGAGTGGTCTAAGGAGGACGACTTAAGATCGTCTGTGCTATGCACGCGTGGGTTCGAACCCCACTCCAGACATTTCTTCTCATGTTAATGTACTTCAAATACACTAAGATGAGTTACTTTAAGATATAATCCTATTATATAGTAGTATGCAAATATTCGTGAAGACACTTACCGGGAAGACTATTACTTTAGAAGTTGAACAATCGGATACGATCGATAATATTAAAGCTAAAATTCAAGATAAGGAGGGTATTCCACCCGATCAACAACGTCTCATTTTCGCGGGAAAACAACTTGAAGATGGTCGTACACTCGCTGATTATAACATTCAAAAGGAATCAACGCTTCATCTCGTTCTCAGATTACGCGGCGGTTTAGAATAATTAAACTTAAGGATTTGGGAGTATAAATAATCAGATGTCCCTTGGGGTCAAGAAACTTTGTTTCGATGCTATTATTCCTAATCGTGGTTCTGATGGTGCTGTGGGATATGATTTATATAGCTCCGAAGCTGCGGTTGTACCGTGTCAGGCGGGGAGAGCTTTAGTGAGTACAGGTATCACCGTAGTTCTTCCACCGGGTGTGTACGGTCGCGTAGCTCCCCGCTCGGGTCTAGCCGCGAAGCACTGTATTAATGTAGGTGCAGGAGTTATTGATCCTGATTATACCGGTGAAATTAAGGTCATTCTATTTAATCATGGTTTGAAGGACTTTGAAATCAAGAAGGGTGATCGTATTGCACAACTTGTACTAGAGCGTTGTGAAACTCCCCCTATCGAAGAAATTAACATTATTGAAGATACAGAACGTGGATCGGGTGGATTCGGGTCTACAGGTCAATAATAGTATCCTCACAAAACCATAAACTTTCTGCCGTAGGCATGAAGAGAATACCTTGTGCCATTGTCATAGCTATTTTAGATTTTGATAATGTGGGATAAGACCATAAAAGCCAGCGTTCCCAGTATTCCTCTTTGAGGTAATTTTCCCAATCTTCCTTTTCACTCTTTTTTATTCTGAGCATCCCACGATGTATTTCTAACGGGTCCGTTTCAATTCGCAGCTCCTTAGGAATGATAGCTCCTTTCCTAATGAGATGTGCTCGCATTAACTTTGGGTTTCCGTGATTTATGTAGTGTTGTTCACCATTTTTACCAAAATCGATAGCGCGTTTGTCGGGTAAAATGACACGTAGTTTATGGGCTACAGAGGGACTGGGCTGTAATACCACGTGCATCCTGATATTAGATATTTTTTTTAAAGATGCTTTCTACACACCGCCATGTACATTTCACTTCCACCTATGAGTTCCAGTACTCTACTATCCACAATTCGTTTAGTAAATGGACCGGGTGTACCATCTTTACACCGCATACATAAGGCCGAAAGTTTTGTGACCTCCGACGCGAGAGGAATACAATCGATCAGTTCACCAAATTTTCGTTGAAAACAATCACCATCTAACCCTGTTAGAATCAGGTTTTTGTTTACATGTAAACACATCTGTACAAACTTATGAAGACGGGGAAAGAATTGTGCCTCATCTATGGCTATTATATCAGCCTTATCAAATTCGTCGTTATCGTATAAAAGATCAAACAAGTCGTATACCTTGTGACAATTAAACTTTACGTTATCATGGGTCTTCAATACCTGTTCTTCTGACCTCGTATCTTTCGCAGAGTTTACCACGAGTATCTCATTACCTATGACTTTCAATCGTTTCAGGCGCCGAATAAGTTCTGACGTCTTACCCGAAAACATGTTACCCATGATGATGTGAAGACTCATTTTATTTATAACAATCGTTTTTTTTAAGACAATTTAACGTAATTAAATATTATTATACTCCAGTAATCAATATATGTTACGAACCACATACGACAAATCCGAATGTCAAACGGGGATAGTGCATATTGGATACGGGGCTTTCCACAGGGCGCATCAGGCCATGTATATAGACGATTACATGCAGAAGACTGGCGATCTTAGGTGGGGTATAGTAGCGGTCAATTTGCGAAACGAGGGTTTTCGGGAAATAGATGATTACATCGTCAAGACACCTTCGAGGTATAGATTAGTACGTTCACATTTGGATTTTATAGATTGGACAAAAAACAGAACTATAGCAAAGCATTTACTCACTTTACCCAGTGTACATTTGATAACTATAACAGTTACAGAGAGTGGCTATTCTCCCGGTTCACCTCTATATGAATATTTGGCGTGTGGTTTACGAAACAGAAAAAATCCAATCACAATTCTGACATGTGATAATATGAGACAGAATGGCGTTGCGTTAGAGACACAATTTTTAGCGTATCTCTATCAGACAAATCAATACGAAATGGTAGATTGGGTTCGTGAAAACGTTAAGTTTCCGAGTTGTATGGTCGATAGAATTACACCTAGAACTACAATGAAACTATGTGACGAAGTGGGTAGTATGTATCCGGGATATGGAATAAACCCTGTTCAGACAGAAGAATATTCTAAGTGGGTCATTGAACGCAACTTTGCATCAGAATTTCCAGATTTAGGGGAAGTGGGTGTGATGATTACCGATGATATAGAACCGTACGAGGAAACAAAAATTAGAATTTTGAACGGAGGACATACATCTTTAGCTTATTTGGGTGTATTATCTGGGTATACTACATTCGATCAAGTCATGAAGAATGATACACATAGAGAACATTTCAAAAAATTACAAGAAGAGGAAATAGTTCCGTCTATAGATGGAAAGTTTCCGTTTGATTTAAATGAGTATGTAGATGAAATCGAAGAACGTTTCTCATGTGATTCAAATACAGATGATCTTGAAAGAATATGTATGGATGGATTCACGAAATTTCACACCTTTGTTGTTCCATCGTTAAAATCATGTTTAAAACAAGGTAAAAAGCCTGTACGTATATACAAAAGTATAGCTGCCTGGTATATATACGCACGTAAATTTGCTAGGGGTTGCACTAAGATTAAGTATAACGAGCCAAACTGGACACTTTTGGAACCGTTATTAAAAGAAGGGTGTGTAGACGATTTTGTGAGTAACGAGCGTTTATGGGGTGACATTCCAAAATTATTTATTACATTTTCAAGAGACTTGAAAACTATACTATTATCACATACATTTGAAAAGGAAATAGATCTATTATGTGAATAAATTACATATTTGAATAATACGGGTGGTAGTATTCATCCGATTGTGGGATAATTGGTATAAAGTTGAATTGTGTTTCAACAGTCATCGTTCCATTTGGTAGTTCTGTGTGAACTGTATCTGTATGTGTATTACTTGTACCTGGTTCATTGTCCGTGGCGGCCCATTCCGCATCCAACTCTTCGATAAATTGACGAAGCGATCCCAATTCTTCTTCACCCATACCCGTAGGTTCGTATTGAGGCATTGTCATTGGCTCGTTGTGGTTCAGTAAAAACGATGGTGGTTTCACTCTGTCGTGTATTTCTTTGATGAGTTTGCATATGTTCACGTAATCTCCTTCCGGAATGTTATCCGAGTTCTTATCGACGAGTTCCAAAAGTTTATGGAATTTATCCATGTTAAAGGCATGAAATTTCACACAAGTTTATCTTGACTTAGGTTTATAAAATACTTAAGTCTTTACTTGAGGAGAATGAACCTCGAGCCTCCTTACGAAGCTTAATAAAAGAATCATAAAAGTATACAACAGACTCCTCTATGTCTTCTTGTTTTAAGGCGTCTTTTATCTTTTGTTTTAAATCAACGACCTTAAAATAAAGATTATCAAATTTTTCGTATTCATACGAGTATTTTCTTTTTCTCGATAGAAAAGAAAGAATTTCTTTACATTTTCTATAGAGAAAATTTAAGTTTTCCCGCCTTTCCATGATATCCATCGGATCGTGCTTTGGAATTTGTAAATATCTTTTTTCACCACACTCGTTCGTAGCTTCCACTACGGTGTAGTTCTTCATAATTGTAAGAAAATCTAGGTTTGATTGAAAAGGTTTCGGGGTAATGAAGTCGATGACGCTGCGTAGTAGTTGGGACATTTTCTCGGTGCGGGTGGAGGATCTATAGCGTGTGGGCAATGAAGAACCTCTCTCCAAATTTTACGTTGAATGTCCGGACAGAGGGACGCGGTCGCTTGGCAAAACGCGAGAGCGAATTCGTGTGAATATACACTCACGTAGAAATCAGGCATTAATGATTGTGGTTGCATTTTCACGTTTCCGAAGCTGACTTAGGGTTCGTTTGTACCATCTAACCTGACCCGGTTCAGATTCGTCTTCGACTTCTCCATCTTCTTGATTTTCCAATTCTGACATCTCCTTCATTTCCACGAATCGAAGTCTTGTGTATTCCAGATCAACATCTAGAAAAATAGTATAAGGGGCGTCCCACACCGCCATCTTAATCCATTTATACGTATTCACCAAATATTGCGGACCCGTATCACGAAGGGTGTTAAATATAGCACGCGCGTGCATATACTCTAATGGTCATCTTTCTTTTTATACCTATTTATATCTTCACGAACATCCATTAATGTGCGAACAATTCCTACCATACACACCGCGATTATGTATTTTGCATCCCCGAGTGGGAACATTAATTAGAGAAAGAATATTATGTTTAAGTAAATAAATGGTATTCCCGTTTCATATAAAACTTACGGACGACACGAATGAAATGGATCTTGATAGACATTTCATGGATGCATGGGTTCTCACGGGGCGTGAAAATAAGCTTCAAATGATATTGGATGCTACAGAATGTAACCGTGTATCTCTAAAACGTGTCATGCGATCAAGGTCGGTCTTGAATAAACATAGAGATATGTCAAAGAAATATATAGATCATAGTATTATTTTAGTGAAATCTAAATTTACAAAAAAAATTATACAACTTGGATTATTTTTTATGAAAACTGAACGACCCGTATATGTTAAGGTTTTGTAAACTCATATAAATAAACCATTTCCGGTCTTGGCTTAGGATCTTCATACCCGAGTGACTTTATGTATGTATGCACCTCATTATCTTCAGAAAATCCATGTATTTCTATGAGTAAAGCTGGTTTATGTTTCTTTATAGTATCTATCGCCCCCTTTAAAACTCGCA